>Ga0160490_100192_pt1:0-20000 | contig 22256 bp, 16 predicted proteins | sample DIDnMG_7_FD_108210 | JGI IMG/M metagenome (GOLD analysis project Ga0160490, IMG submission 108210) | Enriched soil microbial communities from UW Madison campus, WI, USA - DID2934_E24_Lignin MG | ecosystem: Environmental > Terrestrial > Soil > Unclassified | place: USA: Madison, Wisconsin...
ACGCGCATGCCATTCCCCCCCAAACGTGGCGGGGCAATGAAAGCATGCCAAGCTATCGTTGTGGAGTCCTTTCGCAGCGATGATGCTCACAACGACCTTGGTGCGTTTGCTACATAATGCCGGTCATTCCCGCGAAAGCGGGAATCCAGTCCCGATCGCCTTTGGTCCCCGCTTTCGCGGGGGTGACGGGTGAGGCCGGGACGAGGGATAAGCAGAGTCGTCATTCCGGTTTTCAGATCCGACGATAGAAGCGCTCAGCCGGCCGCCACCGGCGGTCAGGAGAAGCGGGGCCGGTCCGAACAGCCGTGCTCAGAGCCCGGGGCCCGGCCGCCCTCCCTCACCGCTTCGAGCCCCCGCCCCATCTCGACTCCTCCCTCCGCCAGCGGCTAAGCTGCGCGCCATGCACAGCCTGCCCCTTTTCGTGAAACTCGCCGGCCAGCCGGTACTGCTGCTCGGCGACGGCGAGGCGGCGCAGGCCAAGCGGCGGCTGATCGAGCGGGCCGGCGGTATCGTCGTGGACGAGAGCGATCCGCGCGCCGCCCGCGCCCGCATCGCCTTCATCGCCGGCGATGCGCCAGAGGCGGACGCCGCCCGGCTCAAGGCGGCGGGCAAGCTCGTCAATGTCGTCGACCGGCCGGATCTGTGCGACTTCACCACGCCCGCCATTGTCGACCGCGATCCGGTGCTGATCGCGGTGTCCTCCGGCGGCGCCTCCTCGGGCCTCGCCGCCGCGCTGCGCCAGCGGCTCGAAGCGCTGCTCCCCGCCCGGCTGGGGGCGCTCGCCACCGGCCTCCACGCCGCTCGCGCGGCCCTGCGCGCACGCTGGAGCGATGCCGGGGACCGCCGCCGCGCGCTGGGCCGGGCGCTGGCGCCGGGCGGCGCGCTCGATCCGCTCGGGCCCGATCCCGATGTGACCGGCTGGCTCGCCGCCGGGCATGACGGCGGGCCAAGCCGCCTCCTCGTCATCCGCCCGACTTCGGCCGACCCGGACGACCTCACACTCGCGCAGGCGCGCGCGCTGGGTCTGGCGGACCGCATCGTCCACCCGGCCGAGACGCCGCCCGCCCTGCTCGCCCGCGCCCGCGCGGACGCCACACGCCTCATCCACCATGTCGGCGCGCCCATTCCAGAGGCGCCCGGCCTCACCGTCCAGCTCGACATCGCCGTCATCTAGCGCGCGGCAGACGGCTTGCGGGAAGCGGAGCCACCCTTCATGTTCCACCGTCCGGCGCGCACCAGCCAGGCCGGCGGCAACCGACGGCCGTCGCGCCTCGCCGCCATATCCGCCCCGCACCCTCTTGCTCCCATGCGCAAAAAAGCTCATGCCTTGCCCATGGCGACGATGACGGTGGAAATCGCGCACGATGCCCGCGCCGAACTGGGCGAGGGCCCACGCTGGCATGCCGGCGAGCAGCGGCTCTACTGGGTCGATATCGCCCGCAACGAGTTGCATCGCTTCGATCCCGCGACCGGCACCGACGAAGCGCGCGTCTTTACCGCGCCCGTGGGCTGCTTCGCCTTTCGCGCGGGCGGCGGCCTGCTGCTCGCCATGAAGGACGGGCTCGCCCTCATCGACGATTGGGCGGATGCACCGCGCCCCTTCGGCGACCAGCTTCTGGCGGACAGACCGGACCTGCGCTTCAACGATGGGCGCACCGACCCGGCCGGGCGCTTCTGGGTGGGCAGCGTCAACACCGCCAAGAGCGCGCACGACGCGGCGCTCTACCGTGTCGGCCCCGATGGCGCCATCGCACTCGTCGAGGGCGGCATGCTCACCTGCAACGGCGCCGCCTTCAATGCGCAGGGCACCGCCTTCCGTCATGCCGATACGCCGAGCCATGCCTTGCGCGGCTATGATGTCGATCCGGCGGCGGGTACGCTTGCCGGCCGCCGGATCCTGCGCCGCTTCCCGGAAGGGCGCGGCCGGCCGGACGGCGGCTCCTTCGATGCGCAGGGCGCCTATTGGACCGCTTTGTTCGACGGCGGCCGCGTGGTGCGGCTGGACGGGGCGGGCGAGATCCTCGCCACGGTGGAGCTGCCGGTCACGCGGCCCACCATGATCGCATTCGGCGGCGCGGATCTGCGCACGGCCTATGTCACCAGCGCGCGCACGGGCCTCGACGCCGCGCAGCTTGAACGCCAGCCGCATGCCGGCGCCATCTTCGCCTTCCGCGTGGACGTGCCCGGCCTGCCTGAGACGCCCTTCGCGGGCTGAATGGAAGAGGGAAAGGAGACCGGAGGATGCGAAGCTTGCTGACGGGCGCGGCCATGACCGCGCTGTTGATGACGGCGCCGGCACAGGCGCAGTTCCAGGAGACGCTGCCGGGCACGCCGGCTCCCCAGGCCAGCACGGCCCAATCGAGCGCGGGCGGCGGCGGGCTGCTGGGCGGCGTGTTCGGCTGCTCGGCGGACGGCGGCTCGCAGGGGCTGGGCGCCGTGATCGGCGGCGCGGCGGGCGCCTTCCTGGGCAATCGCATCGCCGGCAGCGGCAGCCGCACACTCGGCACCCTGCTCGGCGGCGCGCTGGGCGCGGCAGCGGGATCGGCGGTGGGCTGCAAGCTCCAGAAGAACGACCGCGACAAGGCCGAGGAAGCCGCGCGCCGCGCCATGGAAACCGGGCAGAGTCAGAGCTGGTCGAACGCGGAGACCGGCGCGGCCGGCCGCATCGACGTCGTCGATTCCGCCAGCGCCGCCGCGCTCGCCAACCTGCGCTTTGCCCAGGGCGTGGAGCCGGCCGGCAACTACACGCGTATCGCGGACAGCTACACCGCCCGCTCCGCGGTCAACATCCGCGCCGCGCCCAGCACGAGCAGCGCCGTGCGTGGCACGCTGCCCGTCGGCCAACGGGTCTGGGTGCCCGCCCAGGTCAGCGGCCAGCCGTGGATGCTGGTGAGCGAGAACGGCGTGGCCCAGGGCTATATCTCCGCGCCCCTGCTCACGCGCGCCGGCAGCGCCCTCGCAAGCGACTGCAAGCTGGTGACGCAGAGCGTCAGCCTGCCCGGCGAGGCGGAACAGGCGGAGACCTACCAGGCCTGCAAGGGCAGCGACGGCACCTGGACGATGACGCGGGTCTGAACGCCCGGCCCACGGCGACGCGGGCGCGATGGGCGTTGGCGCACGGGCCGGCGCGGGACTGATTCCCCCTCGCGCTCTTGCGGTCTCGGCCTGCCGGTCCGGCAGCGGCCGGGCGGGGCCGGCCGCTTATGGCAAGGGGACCGCTCGCGAGGTTGATCGACGCATCCCCGCATGCGCTGGCACGCAAGGATATTCGGATCGCCATGGAACCCGTGCTTCGCAGGCAGGAGCCGCCGCGGGACACCGGGCTCCCGCCGCCAGCCTTCCCGCCCACCACTGGCCCCACTTTCGCCGCGCGGTTCCTCGGCCTATAAGCCCGGCACGAGCCCATGGAGTCTCCCAATGTCCGAGCATAATCCCGGCCTGCGCCCCTGGCGCGATATCGCCCGCCGTTCGTGCCGCCAGATCATGGTGGGCAATGTGCCGGTGGGCGGCGGCGCGCCGGTGACGGTGCAGACCATGACCAACACCCTCACCTCCGACGCGCGCGCGACCATCGACCAGATTCGCCGCTGCGAGGAGGCGGGCGTGGACCTCATCCGCGTCTCCTGCCCGGACGTGGAATCGACCGCGGCGCTCAGGCAGATCGTCCGCGCCGCGCGGGTGCCGATCATCGCGGACATCCATTTCCACTACAAGCGCGCGCTGGAAGCCGCCGATGCCGGCGCCGCCTGCCTGCGCATCAACCCCGGCAACATCGGCTCGGCCGCGCGCGTCAAGGAAGTGGTGGACGCCGCCAAGGCCAATGGCTGCGCCATCCGCATCGGCGTCAATGCCGGCAGCCTGGAAAAGCACCTGCTGGAGAAATATGCCGAGCCCTGCCCGGAAGCACTGGTGGAATCCGCGCTCGATCATATCAAGCTGCTCCAGGATCAGGATTTCCACGAGTATAAGGTCGCGGTGAAGGCCAGCGACGTGTTCCTGGCCGTCGCCGCCTATATGCAGCTTGCCGATGCGGTCGATTGCCCGCTGCATCTGGGCATCACCGAGGCCGGCGGGCTCATCGGCGGCACGGTCAAGAGCGCGCTGGGCATCGGCAATCTGCTCTGGGCCGGCATCGGCGACACCATCCGCGTCTCTCTCTCCGCAGAGCCGGAGGAGGAAGTGCGAGTGGGCTACGAAATCCTGAAGTCGCTCGGCATCCGCACGCGCGGCGTGCGCGTCGTCTCCTGCCCGAGCTGCGCGCGACAGGGCTTCGATGTGATCCGCACGGTGCAGGCGCTGGAAGAACGCCTCCAGCACATCAACACGCCGCTCTCGCTCTCCGTGCTCGGCTGCGTGGTGAACGGCCCCGGCGAGGCGCGCGAGACGGACATCGGCATCACCGGCGGCGGCCATGGCAAGCACATGGTCTATCTCTCCGGCGTCACCGACCATCATGTGCAGGATGCGGAGATGGTCGACCATATCGTCAAGCTGGTCGAGGCCAAGGCGGCGGAGATCGAGGCCGCCAATGCCGGCGAGGCGCCGATCGCGGCGGAGTAGCCGTCCGCGGGCGGGCACAGGCTTGCCAACCACGGCCCGTATGGCGCCGGCCCGCTCGCTTGGGCCACTCCAACGACGCGGCCACGGCGCGCGCGCGAGGCGCCGCGCCTGCAATGTTTCATCATCACATGGTGGCGGGCATGCCATGCCCTTGAATTTCATCCAAAAACAACGCCGCGTAACGTTACTCGTTCACGCCTGAACGGTAAATAACTTGGCCGCCATGCCTCGCTTGCCCCAAGCGCTCGGGTCGAAGGCAACTTCAATGAACCGTCGCATCAGGCCGGGTTCAGCCGCCATATGGAAGACCGACCGGGGCGCGGAGCCGCGAGGTCCTCCCGGCGCGGCCGAACGCATGACGCCGACGGGCAGGCGGCGGGGCCGCACCGAGCGCAGGCCAGCCGGGATGTCGGGCGCCGGCCGTCTGCGCGAAGGCCGTCAGCACGGCAGTCCCCGCCTCTCGACCGCATGGGCCCATAAGGATAAAGACAATGGTTTCGGGACAGATTTCGCGCATCGCCCTGGCCGCCGCGCTGGCCATGACAGGCGCCTCGCAGGCCCTCGCCGACGAGGCGGCCCTGGACGGGGACGATGCCATCGTCGTGACCGGCAGGAGCCTGGAAGAGACGCTGCCGCAGGAGCTTGCGCGCTACGGCAAGGACCTCACCGTCATCGACGAGCGGCGAATCAAGGAGCAGGGCGCGCTCGACGTCGCCCGCGCGCTGGAGACGCTGCCGGGCCTCTACATCCGCTCGGCCAGCGGTCCGTTCAGCTATGTCGACGTGGCGATGCAGGGCTCGCGCACGCAGGACGTGCTGTGGACGATGGACGGCATCCGCCTCAACAACCGCCTCTACGGCGGCACCTCGCCCAACGACACGCTGCCCTCCAGCATGATCGAGCGGATCGAGGTACTCAAGGGCGGCGAGAGCCTGTTCTACGGCACCCAGGCCTCGGCCGGCATCATCAATGTGGTCACGCGCGGCTTCACGAACGATTTCAACGGCCAGATCAACGCCAGCGTGGACAATTACGCGACCACCAGCGTGAACGGCTATGTGCGCGGTGCACTGGGCGACCACCGCTTCGTCGCTTATGCATCGCACAATCAGGGCGAGGGCTATCGCACCTTCAGTGCCTCGGAACTCAGCTCGACGGACAAGAATCGCGGGCACGATGCCTGGTCGGTCGGCCTCAAATATCAGTATGAGCTGACGCCCGGCCTGCTGCTCAACGCGCAGTACCAGCACACCAAGGCGGATCTCGACAATCCCTCGGCCACGCGCATTCGCGAGAGCCGCAACGACCGCAACGAGGAAATCGCCAGCATCCGCCTGGACTATACCGGCAACGACACGGTGCAGTTCTTCCTCAAGGGCTATTTCCACGACTGGAAGACGGCCTATGTGCAGATCCGCAATCCCGTCCCCGCCGGCCCGCCCGTGGTGGTCTATCCCGCCGGCACCTTCTGGGGCTATCAGGATTATGGCGCCAATGCGGTGATGAAACTGCATCTACACCCCGGCCTGGAATATCTGATCGGCTATGATTTCCAGAGCTTCAGCGGCCGCGACGACGTGTTCCTCATCGGCGACCTCCACGAGAAGGTGCATGCCGGCATCTTCCAGGTCCGCACCACGGACGAGCTTTCCAGCGACGGCCATCTCGCAGCGGGCCTGCGCTACAACAAGACGGGCGGCGACGAAAAGACGATCTGGAACGCCAGCGGCCGCTACGATTTCAGCCCCGCGCTCTATGTCGAGGCGAACGGCGGCACGTCCTTCATCCTGCCGGACGCCTCTCAGCTTTATGGCATCGACCCGTGCTGCGAGCTGGGCAACCCGAACCTGAAGCCCGAGGAAAGCCTCAACATCAACGCCTCGCTGGGCGGCCTCATCCCCTTCGCGGGCGGCGATCTGCGGTGGAAAGGCACCTATTTCAACCGCCGGATCACCAATCTCATCGACTATTATTATCCCACCGATCCCGATGACCCGTTTTACGACAACGGCACCTACGCCAATGCCGACAAGCAGGTGAAGGCGCAGGGCGCGGAGCTGGAGATCGGCCTCGTCTTCCCCAGCGGCTGGGCGTTCGACGCCAGCTACACTTACTCGCGCGTGCGCAACCACGGCGCCACGCTTCAGCGCGATCGCAATCCCGAGCAGTTCGCCAAGGGCACGCTGGCCTATCGCCCGCAGGACAAGCCCTTCGGCGCCAGCATCTCGGTCAACTGGGTGGGTGACGTCTATGCCACGCCCGCCGGCTTCGCGCGCCGCAACTATGGCAATTACGCGCTGGTGGACCTGGCGAGCTATTTCTACCTCGATCAGGCACGCACGCACCGCCTGGGCGTGACCGTGGAAAATCTGTTCGACAAGGACTATGCCACGCGCGGCTGGCAATCGGCCGTCACCGATGCCGGCTCGCTGGACGGCACGAACAGCCGCTTCCTCTATTTCACGCGCGGCGTGCCGCTGACGGCGCGAATCAGCTATGGCATAAGCTTCTGACGCCATGCTGAAGCCGATCCTCTTCCTGCATCGCTGGCTCGGCATCTTCGTCGGGCTGCTCATGACGATCTGGTGCCTTTCCGGCTTCGTCATGATGTATGTGGACTATCCCCGGCTGACGCCCGCCGAGCAGCTGCGGGGGCTCGCGCCCTTGCAGTTGCCGGCGGCCGCCGGGCTGGAGAAGATCGGCCTGCCGGGCGACATGCCGCTCGCCGCCGCGCGAGTGGAGATGATGGCGGGACGGCCAGTCCTGCACATCATGCCCAGCGCCGGGCCTGAGCCCATCATCGCGCAGATGCGCACCATGCCCACCGCTTACGATCTCGCCACCGGCGCGCCCATCGAGGGCGTGGACGCGGCGCGGGCCGAAGCGGTGGCGCGCGGTTTCGGCGTGCAGGCGGGCATCGCGGGCAGCCTGCGCGACGTCACCGAAACCGGCACGGACCAGTGGACCGTGCAGACCTATCGCCGCAATGCGCCGCTCTACCGCGCCGACTATGCGGATGCGGCCGGCACGCAGGTCTACGTCTCCGGCAAGACCGGCGAAGTGGTGCAGGACACTACGCGATTCGAGCGCTTCTGGGGCTGGCTGGGCGCGGTGCCGCACTGGCTCTATCCCACGGTGCTGCGCCAGAATGGCCAGCTCTGGTCACAGGTGGTCATCTGGACTTCGCTCATCGGCTGCTTTCTTACCGTCACCGGCCTGTGGGTGGGCGTGGCGCGCCTGCGCCGGCGGCCGGACGGGTCGATCGGCTCACCCTACAGCCGCCGCAATCTCTGGTGGTGGCACCATATTTTCGGCCTGTTCTTCGGCATTCTGACGCTGACCTGGGTCGCGAGCGGGCTGCTCTCCATGAACCCGTGGGACGTGCTGGCGAGCGAGGCCGGCTTTGCCGAGCGCGACAAGCTGGCCGGCGGCCCGGTGCGCTGGGACGCGCTCTTGCAGGCGCTCGCTCACGCCGATGCGCTGCCAGCAGGCACGGTGCGGCTGGAGGCGGCGCCGCTGGGCGGCCAGCTCTTCCTCTCCGCCGTCGATGCGCAGGGCACGGCCACGCGGCTCGACGCGCAGGCCCGCCCCGCGCCGCTCACGCGCGAGGCCGTGTCGGCCGCGCTGGGCTGGGCGCCCGGCATCGCCTCGCTCGATCTGCTGCGCAGCGAGGACGCCTATTATTACGCGCACAAGGAGGCCGCACGCCTGCCCGTCTGGCGCGCCATCCTGGCCGACGGCGAGCGCACGCGGCTCTATCTCGACCCGCAGACCGGCCGGCTGCTGCGCGCCTATGACAGCAATGGCCGCATCTACCGCTGGGCTATGCACGGGCTCCACAGCCTGGACCTGCCGGGCCTGCGCAGCCGCCCGCTGTGGGATCTGGTGGTGGTGCCGCTGCTGGCGCTGGTCACGCTCGTCTGCGCGACGGGCACCTGGATGGGCGTGAACAAGATCCGCCGCGATCTGCGCGCCGCGCGCCGCCGCAGGCAGCGCCGCCGAATCCCACATCCCGCCGCGCTCGGCGCCTGATCCACGGCTCTCTCACGGCCCTCGCCCGACCCGTCGCCGCACCAGCAGCGGCCCATAGAGCAGCGTGAAGAGCAGGAAAGCGCCGCTCCACAGCAGCGCGGAGAGCGCCAGCAGCGGCACCATCGCGGCCGGCATGAAGGGCGCGACCACGCGCGCCAGCGCCGCGCCCGTCACCATGAGGAGGGCGGCCAGCGTGCCCGCACCCGTCCGACGCGGCCGGCCGGTGTGGCTGAGCGTGGTGCGCATCATCATCGTCAGCGTCATCATGCCGATGCCGCCGGCCGACAGCGCATGAATGGCACTGCTCACCGGCACATGCGCGGGCAGGGCGATGGCGCCGCCGAGCAGCAATAAGCCGACGCCCAGCCAGAGATAACCCAGATGCAGGCTCCAGAGCAGCGGCTCGCGCCAGCCCGCCCAGCCGCGCCAGCGCGAGAGACGCAGCAACGTCGCGCCGCCCGCCAGCGCGAGAGCGAGGCCAGTGAGGGGCGCCTCCGGCAGCCCCTGCCACAGCGCCAGCGCCGCCGTGACGAGCAATGCCGCGCTCAGGTCCAGCCGGTCATAGGGTGCCGGCGGGCGGCCGCCATCATGGCGCGCCAGCCAGTTCTGCGTGAAGCTCGGCACCAGCCGCCCGCCCAGCACGACGATGAGCAGTGCGATGAGCCCCAGCGCCAGCCGCTCCGCCGCCGGTCCCAGACCCGGCACCGCAAAACGCAGGTGGAAGGCGATGTTCGCGGCACCGAGCAGCGTCACCACCAGACAGGGCACGAGATTACGGCCGTTGCGCGCGGCGATCTGCTCACGCCACAGCGCGGCGGCAAACAGCGGCAGGAACGCGCTCTCGACAATCATGGCCGCGCCATGCCCCGGCCACAGCATCGCCACGCGGCCGGCCAGCCACAGCGCCGCCAGCGCCATCACCGGCGCGCCCGCCACGGGATAATGGCCGGTCCAGTTGGCGCCCGCGATTACCATATAGCCCACGATGACCGCCGCCGTGTAGCCGAAGAGCATCTCGTGCACATGCCAGTCACGCGTTGCGGCCTCGGCCAGCAGGCCGCCATCCACACCCAGCAGCGCGCCAATCCACAGCGCCACCGCCAGCGCCGCGAAACCGCCCGCGAGGAGAAAAAAAGGCCGGAAACCAAAGCTGAACAGCGCCGGCCCCGCATAGCCGCGCACGATCTGCGCGGTGGTGCGCATGGTCTCGCGCGCCCGGCTCATGCGGGCCGCCCGCTGGATATGCGCATATGCCGGCCCGCAAGCCCCACCTCGCCCGGCATGCCGCCGATCGCGCTCCGTTTCATCCGCATAATTCCCCCGAACGAGGCCCCAGCATAAGCCCGCGCCCCGCCCGATGTCGATGCGGCGCCCGGCGAAGATCCGCCGTTAGCGCGGAACGTCAGATCGATATGCGAAATGCTTGGTTCGACAGCGCCGCCGGCGGCATTAGCGCCGGGAAGACATATCCCCCTTGAAACCGGCGTTTGCGGAGGCGCGCGGATCAGTCGAGAACGATGATGATTTCACGCTTCCTTGCCTATCTTCAATATCAGTTGGGCGCGCAGATCGATGCGGCGGGGCAGGCCCTGTCCGATACCTCGTGGAGCGCGCAGCTCCAGGGGTCCGAGCGGCTGTGGATGCTGCTGGAAGGCACGCATGTGATGACGCTCATGCTGTTTGCGGGCTCCATCCTGTTCGTGGACCTGCGCCTGCTCGGCCTCGTCTTCCCCAATCGCCCGATATCGACGGTGTCGCACAACATCCTGCCCTATACGGTGGTCGGCTTTCTCGTGATGGTGGCGACCGGCGTCGGGCTGTTTCTCGCCAACCCGTTCGAATATTATCACAATGTCGTCTTTCGCCTGAAGCTGGCGTTCCTTGTCGCGGCGGCGATCAACATCTTCATCTTCCATTATCGCGTGCAGGCCGATCGCGCCGCCTGGGACAATGCGGCGCGGCCGCCCCGGAAGGCGCGCCTTGCCGCGGGGACCTCCATCACCCTGTGGATCGCCGTCATCATCGCCGGCCGCTTCATGGCCTATGACTGGTTCTCCTGCGAGTCCGCCTCGGGCCTGCTCGCCACCGTCCAGCAATGCCAGGAGCGCACGGCCACGCTCGCCGGCCTCGCACCGGAGCTTGCGCAATGACCGTCAATTTCCGAGACCTTTTTCCGTCCATCCAGCCGGTGCTGGAAGAGATCGCGCATATTCCGCTGATCGAGCATGTGAACGCAACGCTCTGGATCTTCGCGTTGGTCGAGATCGGGCATCTGCTCTTCCTCGCCACGCTGGGCGGGGCGGTGCTGCTGCTGAACCTGCGCGTGCTGGGCCTCATTCTCAGGAGCATCCCGCTCCAGGATGTCGAGCAGGCCCTGCGCCGCTGGTATCAGGCCGGCGCGGCCGGCACCATCGTCACCGGCCTCGCCATGGGCATCACCACCGCGCGCACATTGCTGCCCAGCGGCGCCTTCTTCATCAAGATGGTCGCGCTTCTCGCGGCGATCATCCTGAGCGGCGTCGTGGCCCGGCAGGTGCGCAGCGGCCGCGCGGCGCCCACAGCCGGCAACATCGCCGCCATCGCCCTGGGCTTCGCCATCTGGTTTTTCGCGCTGTTCCTGTTCGCCACCACGGGCAGCGTCAATTCGGGCAGCATGCTCATTGCTCTGGTGGGTGCCGCCTTGCTGGTCGCGATCACGCAGAGGCGCTTTCGGCCGGCCGCGGCCGTCCTGGCCACGCTGGCTCTCGGCGGGTGGTATCTCTCTCTGGACAGCCTCGCCGGCTATCATGCGGGCGGCGGCATTGCCTGGATCGGCCATGGCGTCCTCGCGGCAACCGCCCTGCCGCTGGTCGGCCTGGGCGCCCGCGAGATCCGGGCCGGCAACGGCACGAAATATGCGGTCCTCAAGCTGACGGCCTTCGCCGCGACCCTGGCCTGGATCACCGTGACGGCGGCGGGCCGATGGATCGGATTCAGTTGACGCCCGCGCCCGCGACGGGCCCCGGCTGGAAAGACCTTGCGCCCGGCCAATTCTCTATCATATAAATAGAGAAGAGCGCTACCCTATGAAGGATGCCGCCATGGTCATTCGAGGGACATTTTGCGCATTTCATTCCTTGGCGAAATCGCCAGCACAATCGCCGACGCCAGACCGGCTCGACCGCACCGCCGCAACGCCACGCCCAATCCCGCCGGGAAGGGACGCGCGCGATGAACTTCCAGCAACTGAGATATGTGCGGGCGGCGATCCAGAACAACCTCAATCTCACCGAGGCGGCCAACCGGCTCTTCACGTCGCAATCCGGCGTCAGCAAACAGATCAAGGAGCTGGAGGCGGAGCTGAAGATCGAGATTTTCGTCCGCCGGGGCAAGCGCCTGGTCGGCCTCACCAAAGCGGGCGAGCATGCCGCCCGCGTGATCGAGAAGCTGCTGCATGAGGCGGACAATCTCAAGCGCCTCTCCCAGCAGTTCGCGCATGAGAACAAGGGGCGCCTGATCGTGGCGGCCACGCACAACCAGGCCAGCTATGTGCTGCCCGGCGTCCTCGTGCGCTTCAGCGAGCAATTCCCGGACGTGGAGGTGGAGCTGCGGCAAGGCACGCCGCGCTATGTCGCCGACATGCTGCTGCGGGGCGAGGCCGATGTCGGCATCGCCACCGAAGCGGTCGACGTGGTGCCGGAGTTGCAGACCTATACCTGCTTCACCTGGGAGCATGTCGCCATCGTGCCGCCGGGCCACCCCCTGACGGCGCTGGCCGCGCCCACGCTGGCCGACATCGCCCGATATCCCATCATCACCTACAACCCGGAATTCTCCGGCCGCTCGCAAATCAACAGCGCGTTCGAGGAGGCGGGGCTGGAGCCGGACATCCGCCTGACCGCGATGGATGCGGACGTCATCAAGACCTATGTGCGGCTCGGCATGGGCGTGGGCATCGTCGCCCAGATGGCGGTGGACAATGCGACCAGCGACGCGCTGGTGCCCCTGCCCGGGTCCAACCGCTTCTTCCGCAGCAGCACCACCAAGATCGCGACGCTGAAGGGCTCGCTACTGCGCAACTATGCCTATCAGCTCATCGCCATGTGCGCCCCGCATCTCGATCCGGCCGTGCTCGCCGGGGAGAAGCGCGCCGCCGCCACGGCGGCGCCCACCGCCACGCCGCTCTCCTTCGACCAGCGGCCCGACCTTCTGTTCGGCGCACAGGCCGCGTGACGAACGGGACAAACAGGATATTCTCCCTCCACATCCAGAATGGAGTTTCCCCCCATGTCCACCACACCGAAACGCCCAGGCAGCACGGACTTCAGCCGGGACGTGCTCGATCTGTTCGATGCCTATGTGCACGGCGCCATCGACCGGCGCGGTTTCCTGCGCAAGTGCGCGGTCCAGGCCGGCAGCGTGGCGGCGGCGACCGCGCTGCTCGCCGCCCTCCAGCCCGATTTCGCCTTTGGGCAGGTCATTGCGCCCGCCGACTCGCGCATAACCACGCGCTGGGCGGACATCTCCTCGCCGCAGGGCAATGGCACCATCCGGGCCTATGTCGCCCGCCCCGGCCAGGCCGGCACGACGCCCCTGCCGGTCGTCCTCGTCGTCCATGAAAACCGGGGCCTCAATCCGCATATCGAGGACATTGCCCGGCGCTTTGCGGTCGAGGGCTTCATTGCGGTCGCCCCCGATGCGCTCACGACCAAGGGCGGCTATCCGGGCGACGAGGACAAGGCGCGCGACCTGTTCGCCACGCTGGACCGCGCGAAGGTCGGCGAGGATTTCGTCGCCGCCGCCCGTCATGCCCTCGCCATCGAGGGTGGCAACGGCAAGCTGGGCGCGACGGGCTTCTGCTTCGGCGGCGGTATCGCCAATCTCCTCGCCACCCGCATTCCCGAGCTGCGCGCGGCGGCCCCCTTCTACGGTGGCCCGGCGCCCCTCGATGCCGTGCCCAACATCAACGCCGAACTGCTGCTGCACTTCGCCGGCAACGACGAACGGACGAATGCCGGCTGGCCGCCTTATGAGGAGGCGCTGAAAAAGGCCGGCAAGCGCTATACCGCCTTCATCTACGATGGCGCAGAGCACGGTTTCAACAACGACACCACGCCCCGCTTCAATCCGGCGGCGGCGGAACAGGCCTGGTCACGCACGCTCGAACTCTTCCGGCGCACGCTGGCGTAACCAGGCCCGGCACAAAGAAGGCCGCCCCGACGAAGACCCGTCGGGGCGGCCTTTTCATTGAGATGCCGAACGGCGGCGCGCTTGCCGTTCGCCGCCGGTCAGGCCGGCTTCTGGTCGAACTCGATGTCGATCAGGATCTCCACCTCATTCCCGATCGACCCCGAGCCCAGGGTCAGGCCGAAATCGCGCCGGTCGAAATGAGCGGTGGCCGAGAAGCCGAGCTTCGCGGCGTTCCGGCTCTGGCCGACACCGCCGAAGGTGACGGCCAGCGTCACCGGCTTGCGCACGCCCAGGAAGGTGAGATCGCCGGCAATCTCGCCCTTGTTGTCGCCCGTCACGCGCACCGCCGTGGAGTCGAAGCGGATCGTCGGGAAGAGCTGGCTTTTGAGGAAGCGCTCACCCGCCAGCTCCTCCGCGAAGCCCTCCACCGGCGTGGCGATGGAGCGCGGATCGATCGTGATGGAGACGGACGAGGCGGCAGGATTGGCGCCGTCCCACCGCAGCACGCCGCGAACGTCGTTGAACCGGAAAACGCTCTTCGAGATGCCACCGGCATGGCCGATGCGGGCAAGGACGCTCGCATGCCGCCCGTCCACCAGATATTCGCCGGTGGGAGCGGCCGTGGTCCTGGTCTCCTGCGCATGGACGAACGCGGGCGATGCGGCGGCGGCGAGACTGGCGGCAATGGCAAGCGATTTGAGCAGAGTCATGCAGGGTTCCTTGTCATGAAGGGAGAGGGCCGGCTGGATGGAGGACTTGGGCAACATGGCGCGCCGGCCGGCCGTGCCATGGCGGCGCCACCCCAAGGGCAGCGCCGCTGTGCTCCTCCCACCCCACGGGAGGCGTGTTTACCCGGACGCCGAACGGTCTTCAGAGGAACTTGCTGCTCACGACCACGCCGACCCAGCGCGGACGCTGATAGACGGTGTAGCTGCTCCAGCCCGCATCGCGGCGGTCCTCGTCGAACAGGTTGCGCACGACCACATTGACGTCGAACAACCCATCCCGGCGGCCGAAGCCCAGCGAGAGGTCGGCAATGCCATAGGCCTTGCGCCAGCCATAGCTGGAGAGCGCGGAATCGCCGTTTTCCTTGCTGGTGAAGGTGTAGCCCAGCGTGGCATGCACCACCTTGTCGCCCAGCACCGGCCGGCGATAGTCGACCGTGGCGTTGAACTGCACCTCGGGCGCATTGTTCAGCCTGAAGCCCGACACGTCGCGGAAGCGCTCGGCGAGGTTGGCGTTCTCCGCCGGCTGGCCGGCGAACTTGTGGTCGAGATATTTCGCATCCGTATAGGCACCGGAGAAGCGGACCGTGGTGTGCTTGATCCCGTTATAGACGAGATCCAGCTCCACGCCCTGCGTGCGCACCTTGCCGACATTGCCGACACCGCTGGAATAATACAGCGTGCCGTCATTGTTCAGCTCCGTGAGCAGCTCATCGTAGAAGAACACGCTCTGCTGAAAGTCCCGGACCTGCGCGTGGAACACATTGGCGTTCAGCACCAGGTCGCCGCCCAGCAGATTTGCCCGCGCGCCAAGCTCGAACGAGGTCGTCCGCTCCTTCTTGGCCGGCAGGTTGCGCGGCGCGCCGCTCCCGTCCGGCGACAGGCCGTTGAACTGCGCGATGCCCGGCTTCTCGCCATATTGCACCGTGGCGTAGCCGGTGAAGGTGCGGCTGAACTCGTTGCGAAGGCTCAGCTGGCCGCTGTAGATATTGCCCTCCCAGGGCTGGGCGGTCGTGTCGTTCCAGAGCGTACCGAACGTGCGCAGGCGGATCGCCTTGGCGGCGGCGACCTGGCGAAGCTGCTCATTGGTCAGGCTGTTATAGGCCCCGCCCGGCGTGCCCGTCGCGGCAACGCCGAAATATTGCTGCGCCACGGCATCGGCGAGCGCCAGTTGCGCCGCGCTCTGCCCGGCCGCAAGCTGGCCGTCGCGCCGCGCGGCGTTCCAACCGCCGTCCGAGAGATAGGGGCTGGCGCCGTTGAACGCGACGGTGTTGAAGCCGCCCAGCTGTACCGCCCCCACAGTCACGGGATTGAGCGCCGAGCCATAGCCATTGTCCAGGATCGACGTTCCCTCGTGCAGCTCGCGCGTTTCGCGCGAGATACGGAAGCCCGTGGTGAGCGTCAGCGGCTCGCTGAAATGCCAGTCAAGATGGACGAAGGCCGCTCTGCTCTGGTTGCGCAGTTTGCTATGCGTCGCGCGATAGAGGCGGGCCAGTGAGTTGGTCAGCAGTTCGCGGCCGGAGCTGTCCGCATCGAGCACCGCATATTCCTGCGCATTGGCATTCCACGCGCCGGAATCATTGCCTTGGCGGGACCGGCTGAGCGAGTCGGTCTTGCTTTGCAGGTAGAACAGGCCGGCGGTGTAGTTCACGAAACCATCGCCCAGTTCGCCAGTGAGCTTCGCCTCATGGCTGTGCTGCCAATAATCGGTGATGTAGCCGCCGTTCCGGCTGATGTCGAAGGGGGTGCCATCGTCATTGGCGGCCAGAAAATAGTGTTCCCGCCAGGATGACAGGAGGGAGAGCGTGTGATTGCCCAGCTCCAGGTTGAGATCGGCGAGGCCGCCCTTGCCCCCGGTGGTGATGGCGCGGTTGCTGTCCAGATAGACGTTGTACTTGTAATAATCGTCCGCCGTATAGGCATCCTGCTGTGTGAACCACCGGCGCCCCAGCTTGGCGATGGCGTCGTTCGACTTGTTCACAGCGCCGCCATCGGCATAGTAATCGGGCGTCGGCTTGCTGAAGGACAGGCCGTTGACATATTCGTCGCCATTGGGCTGATGATCGTACAGCAGACGCAGGCTCAGGGTCTCGCTCGGCGTGAAGAGCAGCTGCACGCGTGCATAAGTGCGGTCGGTGTTCACATGCGACTGGAGCCCGCGCAGGTCTGGATACTGGTTCTGCCAGGCGCCGTCCTGCTGGTTGCGTGTCGCGGTGATGCGGAAAGCGAGCTTGTCGTCGATGATCGGGCCGCCACCCTGCACCTGCACGCGAAGCGCATTGTTCTGCCCCAGGGTCAACGAGGCACTGGCATCGGGCGTGAAGCTGGGGCGGCGTGTGGTCACGTTGATCTGGCCGACGCTGGTGTGGCGCGCGCCGGTCGTGCCCTGCGGTCCCCGCGTGACGTTCACCTGCTCGACATCGACCAGGTCCGTGCCCGCCGCGAGCGACAGATAGGCATAGGGCACGCCATCAATGGTGAGGCCGACGGAGGGGTCGATCTTGTCATTGCCCGCGCCGGCGGTGAGGCCGCGCATGGAGAAGCTGCCGGTGCGCGGATTGCCGTCGTTCCAGCGGACATTGCCGAGCCGGCTCAGCGCATCGCCAAGGCTCACCTGGTCGAAGATCTTCAGCTCCTCGGCGGTCACCACGGAAATGGGCTTGGGCACGTCCTTCAGATCGCGCAGCGCCCATCCCACGAGCTGGCCCACCACCAGCAGGTCGTTGCCCGGATCGTCGGCACCCGACCCGCCGGCGTCAGCTTCTACCGCTGCCGCCGCGGCCTCTTCCGCCGCGGATGCGTCCGCGTGCGCGGGCTGAACCGCCAAAAGCAACGTCGCAAACGCCACACCATATTTGAAATGCGCAGTTCCCATTTTCCCTTGCACCCTTTTTTTTGAAGATGAATGTCCTCGCCCCGACGCCTCTCCCGCGCCGCCGGTGGAGAATTATGTTCAGGAATTGACTTCAAATGACGGGGAGTGATGCCACCGGATCAGGACTCCGATGGAATTCGCTATTTTTTATTTATGCTCTGAACGGCAATTTCGTTCATTCCGTCAAAAGTCATTCGATACATATCGGTCAATATGCTTCTGACGAGCGAATCTTAAACCAACTATTCGTTCTAACTTGATGACGAAATCAGATAACCTCTACCGCTGTCTTTCGCCATCTCATGATGCCGTGGGATGGACCGGAATCATGAAGCGCCGGGTGAAGGGTCTACTTCACCCGGCGCTTCCGGATTGACTGCGTCTGCGTTCAGCGAGCGATAATCGCGCCTTCAAGCGGCACGCCCACGGCACCCCCGCCAAAGGGACCATTATTCTCCACGCAGATCCGCTCGGGCCGTTCGTGGAGGAGCGGCCGGCCCGGTGGCTGGTTCGCCACCTCCGCTTCATAATGCCAGCCATTGGTCGTATCCGCTTCCGTATAGCGGCGCGCCGGGATCGTGGCTGTCCAGGGGCGGGAATAGACCGTCGGATCGGTAAAGGTGGCAACGTAGTTGTAGCGCTTGCCGTCACTGTCGAAGATGTAGCGCTCCTGCACGGTGGCGTTCTCGCTCATGAAATCCCCCGTGCGGCCGAACAGCGCCTTGCCATTGTTGTTCCGCACATCGACGACAAGCGTATTGCCCTCCCAATGACCGCGGGAATCGCCGTTCCACAGTTTGACGGACGGGGAGAGATGCGGCGTGTCATCCAGATGGATGATGCGCGTGCCCGAGTTGAAGAGCAGCAGGACATATCCCGGATATTGCCTTATCTCATAGCCGTGCCAGTAGAAGGATTTCGGCACGCCGCCCGGCGCACAGCGGGCCAGCGGCTCGATATAGTGCGACTTGACCGGATCGGCGAAGTGGGCCGCGAAGTCCTGCTGAAGCGCGCGGGCCGCCGGCAGATAAGGGATCTGGCCGTCCGCCGGGTCCGAAACGCGGCTCGGCGCCCGCTGATCGCGCGGCAGAGACGAGGCACGGGAGGGTTCGCCCGGCGAGCCGCCCTGCGGATCGGTGAAATTATTGTGGTTCGCGATCGTGTTGGACCAATGACCCTGCACATCGGGCTGGCCATCGGGAAGGCGCGCGCCGGTCCACTCGCCCGAGGCGATGACAGGCACTTCCTTCGAATAGCCGATCCCGCCGCCGGCCGGGCGCGCGGCCCCGCCGGGCGCGGCAGCCGGTGAGGGGGCGGCGGACGACGAAGGCGCCTGGGCCATGGCCGGGCCCGTCCAGGAGCCCGCCACGAGCAGGCAAGCCATGAGGGAGATCCTGCCCATCGTCATTCGCCCTCCTTGTGCGGATAATATTGATCGTAGGGGAGCGTGAAGCAGTAATCCTCGATCAGTTGGAAATTCTTGTCGCGCCGGCGATTCAGCAGGACATTGACTGTCCAAGGTGCCGAAAAGACCTTGGGATCTTCGACCGTCGCCTGATAGGAAATCGTGTCCTTGTCGACGAACGACCAGCGCTCCACCACATGCAGCTCATCGCTGTGATAATTGCCGGAGCGGTCAAGCCAGGTTTCCTCATTGAAGTTGGCGACGTCGACGACGAGCGTGTCGCCTTCCCAATGCCCTCGGGAATCGCCGAGATAATAGGGCTCCTCCAGTTCCACTGGATGCAGAGTCTCGTTGGTGTGGATCGTCCTCACCTGATGGCCGAGCTGGTGCACCAGCGTCAGATCGCGATCACGCTGGAAAATCTGGAAAGGTGCGGGATAATAGACGCTGCGGGGGACGCCGAGCACCCAGCATTTCAGGCGCGGATCATCCTTTTCCCGCGTCTCGAAATATTTCTGCCGCTGCGCGAGCGCTTCGGGGAGATAGGGGATGCGGCCACCATCGACGACGCCTGGGCCGGGAGGCGCATCGCGTCGGCCGGCATGCGGTTCAAGGTCATAATCGGCCTCGCTCAGCGTCTGCCAAATGCCTGAGAAATCTGGCTTTCCGCTTTGCGTTCTCGGAATCTCGGCGCTGGCCTGAGCCAGCAGGGGGGCAGCGTTCAGCGCGGCAAACGCCAAGGCCGCGGCAGCAAGTGCCTGACGGACAGGTCCAGCCATGTGGATCGACATCCTCAGCGCGCGGTCGGCGCATCGGGCGCACCGCCCGTCTGTACCCGCCGGCCGTCCGGCAGCGTCACGAACTGCGCATAACCGAAGGCGCCGCCATTCTTGGCGCGAAAGCCGGCCACCTGCACCTTGGCGCCGACATGCACGTCTTCGCGCGAAACATTGCGGGCCTTCAAGGCGGCCGGCGTGCTGAACTCGAAGCCCCAGTTCGTCACCGACCCATCCTGGTTCTTCACGTCCAGGTAAATCCAGCTGTGCGGATTGACGAACCGCGTCTTGGTGATCGTGCCCTCGACAGTCACGGGCTTTCTTGCGTCGAATTCCGCTGCAAATGCATGGTGCGCGACGCTCGGCGATTCAAGTCCCGGCAGGACGAGGACTGTCCCGAGACCAAGTGCGAGTAAGTAAATTTTGTTCATATCGTCACCCGAATCGATGAAAGACGG
>Ga0160490_100193_pt1 | contig 21818 bp, 19 predicted proteins | sample DIDnMG_7_FD_108210 | JGI IMG/M metagenome (GOLD analysis project Ga0160490, IMG submission 108210) | Enriched soil microbial communities from UW Madison campus, WI, USA - DID2934_E24_Lignin MG | ecosystem: Environmental > Terrestrial > Soil > Unclassified | place: USA: Madison, Wisconsin...
AAGTTTTCTATTGCTTGAAAAATGAAAGAATAGAAACTTTCGGAATAAGTTTTTAGAAGTAAGAACGTTTGAAATTCAAGTTTGAAAAATAGACTGATTTTTAGGATTATGAAACTTTTGAAACACAATTTTATACGATTGAAAATTGGAGAAAATTGTTTAACAAATTCGGGAAATAAAACATCGAATAATTAATAAAAAAAAGTGAAAAACAAAAAAACGAACTTTTGAAAATTGACAAGATTTAGAAAAGCAAAAACTAAGAAATTATAAACATAAAATTAGAAAAAGTAAAACATGAAATTTTACACAACGTTTCGGGGCTTGGCGTCAGTGGCGGAAATTGAAGCGAAAAGTTTCAATTTAGCGACACAGTAAGCAAAAGCCAATTAATTGAATAAATTTACAAAAAAAGTCAATATAATTGGCTTTTTGCGGAATAGAAAGCCAAAACTTTAAATTTTAGCCTTAACCCGCCATTGCGCCAAACCCTTGTTGTGTGCAGTAATTTATGTGAATCTTTCATTTCGAGCTTTAACAACATCATAAACTCTTATTCCATTTGCAATAGCATAATCTGAAAGTTTAGAGTCTGATGTTATTAATAATTTACAGTCCATAGCACATTCCAAAACTAATGAATCAGTTAATCCTAAATCAAAAAAATGTTCTTTTTCCGTTATTGAATTTGATTCAAAATATTTTTCTGTTGTATTTTTTATTGTGCTTTTTAGATTTTCTATATAACTATGTTTATAGCTAGAAAAATTATTAAGAAGATTATCAACTTCTGTCCAAATATTTGGGAGAACTATTAATTGATTTATATTTCCAATAACAGACACAAGGTTATCAAAGTCTTCTTCTTCATAAATTGAGGTTCTTTTATGTGTTTCTATAAGATTTGTGTCAATTAAACCAATTAACAAAAGCACTAATGCATTTGTGTCAATAATAATCATTATTTATTGTCGTAAATATAAAAACCAATAATTTCTCCATTATCGTTATTGATTTTTACTTTTTTATACATTCGATGAAATTGATATTCTGCTGTTAATGAACCGAATGGACTTATTTTTTTATTTGTGTTTTCAACTAAAAAAGAAACAACAATTTCCCAAACATTTTCATTTGAAATTAATTCAGCTTGTTCAAGTCTGAAATCTGGATTAGATAAGTTGCTCAAATCTTTTAATTCCTTTTGAGCAATATTGAATAATTCGTTTAGTTTCATTTTAAGCTTATTGCACACAACGAGCACGGTGTTTGCGAAAACGGGAATTAAAAAACGAAAAGTTTGATATTCTGGAACAAAGCAAAATGCTCTTTTTGTTTTGCTAAATTTACTAAATAAATTGAAACAAAAGCATTTTGCATAAGAAATAAAAGTTGCTAAAAGTATTACTTTAACCCGTTTTTTGTAAAAACCATGTTAGCTGTAGTTTTTATTATTTTGAGTATATATAATTTTATTCCTTTTAAGAACGATATAAATTAATATTATATAAACTATTAAAAATGAAGTGAATACAGTAAGCATTATAAGATTGTTTTTTTTATATTTTTTCTCACTCAGAATAGTCTTGTTTTCAATATTTTCAACTCTAATTAAATCTATAGTATTTGTTATTCCAATTTTTTTTTCGTGGAATATTTTTACATTTTCATTAACTTTTACACTTTTGAAAAGTGGTTCGTAGTTTTTATCTCTTCTAAACCAAGAATATATTGTATCATTACCAAGTAGTTTTAAATAAAAGACTTTTGAATATGTTTTAAATGAATTATGTTTTTTAGGTTTATATCTTCGTATAGTTGTTCCAACTTTTTCAATTTTGCCTTCAATTTTTATCCAATCACTTTTAGTCTGAGTTATTTGAGTTATTTGTCCAAAAATAAGAATGATAAAAACTATTGGGAGAATTGATATACTAATAAAAATTTTTAAATTTTTGATGATATTCGGATTTTAAAAATTACAGCTAACGAGCCGCGGCTTGGCGAGAGTGCGGGACAAAAATGGACGGGACGTTCAGTTTTGCACGGACGGTAGCCAATGCTGTGAGCCGTTGGCTAAATTAAGAAAAAAGACAATGCGAACAGCATTGGCGGAATAGAAATCCAAAAGTTGAGTTTAGCACTTCAGCCCGCATTTCGCCAAACCGATGTTGTACGATGTTATTCTCTAAAATTCCAGTTTATTATTGGTAGTTTTCTTTTTTGATTTACATTCCAAAGACCCAATTGAATTCCTTTGAAATTTTTACTTCTGTTTAATATTCCAATTTGTAATCCAGAACCTGTATTAATGAAATTGAAGCCAGAAATTTGTACACCTTTCATATGGTATGAATTATTTGCAATTAATGCAATTTGTACTCCATTTTGCTTATCAATTATATTCCATCCACCAGCCAAAGAAAAACCATTACTCATTTTACCATATTGTCCAACAGCTGCGAAGGTCAAGCCATTGTAGCTACAATCACACCAAGAACCAGTTGATATGTTCAATCCATTAATTATTTCACTGTATTTGAAATTAGTTAAATCAAAAGGTTCAGTCGCATTCGGAAATCCGTTTCCCATAAATGAAATAATTCCGATTCCAGGAACTTCAAGTCTAAGTCCGTTAGTTTTTACATTTCTGTCGTCAGCCATTGTTGAGACAAATCCAAAAGAAAGTCCATTATATTGGACGTTTGAAGTATGAAAAGTTCCGACTGTTCTTTTCTTAATACTTATACTATCTTGCGAATAAGAGTAGGAAAAAAACGTCAAATAAATTACTAAAGTTGTTAGTAGGAGCTTTTTTATAATATCGTACAACGAGCACGGTGTTTGCGAAAACGGGAATTAAAAAACGAAAAGTTTGATATTCCCGAACTAAGCAAAATGCTCATTTGTTTTGCTAAATTTATGAAATAAATCGAAATAAAAGCATTTTGCGCAAGAAATAAAAATGGTTCAAAGTGTTACTTCACCCCGTTTTTTGCAAAAGCCATGTTGTGTGAAGTTTTTAATTGCTTGAAAAAAGAAAGAATAGCAACTTTCGGAATAAATTTTTAGAAGTAAAAACGTTTAAAATTCAAGTTCGAAAAATAGAAGAACTTTTCGGATTAAGAAACTTTTGAAACACAATTTTATACGATTGAAAATAGGAGAGAACAGTTTAAGCAATTCGGGAATTAATCTTCGTATAATTAATAGAAAAAAGAGAAAAAATAAGAAAACGAATTTCTGAAAATAGAAATGATTTAGAAAAGTAAAAACTAAGAAATTATAACTAAAATATTTGGAAAAAGTGAAATATGAAATTTTACACAACGGGAAACGCATTGGCGAAGTGGCGGATAAATTGAACCGAAAGTTCAATTTAGCACGACTGCGAGCCGATGTGTTTCCACATCGCTAACTTACAAATAAAAAGCGAATGTGGAACACATTCGGCGGGAAAAAAGCACAAAAGTTGAGTTTTGCACTTCACCCGCCATTTTGCCAATGCGATGTTAGCAGCAGTACTTTTCTCTATTTTGTTTCAATAAGAATTACTCCATAATTCCCCTTTGTTCCATAAAGAAACCTTTTTTCTTCTTTATCTAAAATTTTATACGATTTTAATTTTGATTCGCTAATATTATTAATATCTTCAAAATATGCCGTTTCTGAATTAATTATAATTAGAGGTTGTTTTGTTGGGTCTTCAATTTCTATATTTTTATCTCTTAATTCAGATTCTATTTTTTTATATAAATTGGTCTTGTCCGAGTCGCTTATTATTGGTTGGTTAATTGTAAATGTTGTCATATAATCCCGGTATTCTCCAGATGGTAAATTCCAAATAAATTTTTGAATATCATTATTTATTTCTTTGTTGTAAATACTATTTATGATTGATGATATTTCCTTATTACAGCCAACTACTTTGACAAAATAATGGTTATTTTCAACGATTTCTATTGCTATTGGGAAACAGTCAATTGGATAAAAAACGTCTAAATCTTTAATTTGTCCAATATCTATATTATCAACTGTCTCTATAAATGCTTTTTTATAGATATAACTCAAACCATTTAGTTCATTTGTGAAAATTCGTTGATAATTAGAATTTTTGGTTAATGTATAAACTTCTTGTCCTTTCCAAATTCTTATAATTTTTTCGTTCGAATTTTGAACGCTGTCAAGTTCATATTTTTTAAGATTTAATCCTAAATTTTTATAAAATTCAGAAGTGTATTTGTCATTTGAAATTTCAATGAGATTTTGAGCTAAAACAAAATTTGTCACAAATGATAATAATATTGTTGTATAAATTCTCATTTTTGGTAGTATTGTTGCTAACGAGCATGGTGTTTGCGAAAACGGGAATTAAGAAACGAAAAGTTTGATATTCCCGAACAAAGCAAAATGCTCATTTGTTTTGCTAAATTTATGAAATAAATCGAAACAAAAACATTTTGCGCAAGAAATAAAAATGGTTCAAAGTCTTACTTCAACCCGTTTTTTGCAAAAGCCATGTTAGCTGTAGTATTTACTAAAATTTTACATTGTTATAGGTAACAATCAGTTTATTTTTATTCATACTATTAACTAAATCTGTTAAACTATCAACATATTTGAGTTTCTCTAATATTAGTTCTTTAGAATATTTTGAATATTTAAAATCATATGAAGCTAATTTTAGAATTTCATTGTCATCATTATTTATGAAAAATACAAGTTTGTTTTCTGATTTTACTGCAATATTAAAAGTTATATCATCAATTTCAATTGTAACAACATCGTTATTAATAAGATTTTCTTTGTTCTTATAAATTATATTCACAATTTCTAATGATCCTATTATAGTTATTAATCTATCAAAACTTTTATTAATTTCAATTTTTAGATTTGAAATATATTTATGATTAAAATAGTCTTTATAAAATGTAGGATATAAGGTTGTTTTAAAATTTTCTTTGAAATATGCTATTGGTTGAATATATCCTTTATCAGTAAAAAAATTATATTCAAGTGAACAAAACATTACAGTACTGTTACTAACTTTTATAAAATAGTAATAGTCATCAGGTAGTTTAATTCTACTTTTAGTAAAATTTGTGAATCCTGATGATATGATATTATTTATTTCTTCTTGAGTTTTTGAGTCAAATAGTTTTGAAATTAATTTACGCATTTTTTTATATTAAATATTACAGCTAACGTTTTGGGGCTTTGCGAAGGAGCGGAATAGAAAGCACAAAAGTTCAATTCGGCACTACAGTTAGCAAAACCATTTTTTTATTTGCTAATTTACATTTTTTAAGCAAATAAAAAATGGTTTTTGCGGATAGAAAGTACAAAGTTGAAGTTTACACTTAACCCGTTCTTTTGCAAAACCCTTGTTATATGCCGTATTTCTTATTCAATAATTTCAAACTGTTGTTCCCAATCATTTATGATATATTTAGCCAATTCTTTTAATTTACTTTCATTTAACTTATTATTATAGTCTTCTGAAACCATAGCTTTTAATCCGTTTTCTTTAATGAAATTAACGTATGATTGCTTTGAATTTTTTCCTTTTGTTGAATGGTCGTGTTGTCCAACAATTATATAGTCATATTTGTCTTGTTTTATTTTTTTATTGATGTTACTGTTCTTTATACTTCGATAATCTAAAAGGTCAGCCTCAAGACATTTTTTTGATAGGTCTTCTCCAAAAGTTTGGAAAAATATTTCATTAAAAATTTCATAAATTTCAGTAGAATTCAAATTAGATTCTCCAAAAATTAAGATTTTTAACTCTTGGATAGAATCATCGGTTTCATCACTATTATCAATTCCTAAACTTATATTTCTAATTTCATTTACAAGTGATTGATATTGTTTATCCAATTTTTCTCTATAATCATTGTAGTCTTGCTTAATAATATCTAAATCTTGCTCTCTTTTACTTAGTTCATTTTCTTTTTCCTTCAGAGAGTTTTCTTTTTCGGATAATTTTATCTCTAAATTCTTAATATCTTGATTGTCAAAAGATTTGTTGTTAATGATATTTCTAATTTCATTAGTTACTTTATCATTGTAGTTTTCAATGAATTTTGCAACTCTACTATTTTCGGTTTTTAAATTATTTGTAATTACGTTCAATTTTTCAAGTTGTTCCTTAAAAAATTGTCTGTCTAAATCAAATATTTTCCTTTCAGAGTTTAAAAATGTTCTGATTTGTTTGAAGTATTTTCTTTCATTTTCTATTAATTCAGAATTATCTTCTTTTGTTTCTACTTTTTCATTTTGCTTAATAAAATCTGAAAAAATCGAATTAATCTTTGAAACTTCTGGTTTTATTCTTTTATCAGTATGCTCAAAGTTAATTCTTAAAAGGTAATCATAGGTTATTCCGTCAGATGCAGGGTATTTTGGTTTTTCGTAGAATTTTGTAACAACAATATTTCTTTCTTTTAGATATTTTATAAATTCTTGTATTTTTTCTTCGTTTATTCCTGAAATACAGATGTATGGATAAACAGGTCGTATGTCATAAAATAAATTCATTTTTAATATAGTTCAATTAGTTTTCCATTATAGATGTTAAAAGATAGTTTTGAAATTTGCCCATTCTTTGTGAAAATACTACAAGTATAAGGTTCATTGTTTTGAAATGTATACATAGGTCTAGTTGATTCATACATTTGAATTAACATATTTATTTGTTCGTGATAACTCTGTTTTGGTAGAGCTAATAAAACTAACCTATCAAGAGAAGTAATTATTTTATCAAAAATAAACTCTTTTTTTATTTCGTTTCCAAGTGTTTCGTTTAAAATGAAAACCATTCTATCTGTATTTTGAATTTGACTTGTTCTGCAAATCAAACTAAAATTAGTTTGCCCTTTTTTTATTAGTTTTCCTTCTTGCCAAATTTCAAAATTGTTTGCATAAAAGTCGAACTCAACAGGGGCTAGTTCTTGGAAAGGGTTATAATTGTCGTACATAGTGATTTAGGAATTTTGCTACTTTTTGGTAATATGGCATATAACGGTTCGGGGCTTTGCGAAGTAGCGGAATAGAAAGCACAAAAGCTTAATTTAGCACTAGAGTTAGCAAAACCATTTTTTTATTTGCTAATTTACATTTTTTAAGCAAATAAAAAATGGTTTTTGCGGATAGAAAGTAAAAAAAGTTGAAGTTTAGACTTAACCCGCTCTTTTGCAAAACCCATGTTATCTGTAGTAAGTTTTAATCAATTTCTTCAATATTTTCTTTTCTTTTATTTAAAACAAAATCTATAACTTTTTCCATTGCTTTTGCAGTAATTGAATAATGTTCTTTTGAAACAGCTAAAGACTTTTGTTGATCAATTTCTATAAAACCTAATTCTATTAATTTTGGAATTCTTTTAGTAACAAACTGAAAAGACATATCGTTTAATTCTCCTAATTTCTTGATTGGTAGTGAAATTGGCGAAAATTGACGAAGAACATAAAGGATTTTAAATTCATCAAAATCTACCTGTAATAAAGATGTTCTTTCAATTTCTTGAATTTTTTCAACCAATTCTTTATTTGATACAGTAATTATACATTTTTTAATTTCTCCATTTTTTAAACAACTAGGACAATTCATTTCATACATTTCGAATTGCTTTAATAATTCAAAACTAAATTCATGACCGTTGTTACATTTTAAAACTTGAGTAGAATTATAATGTTCTCTAATTATATGATTTAAACTAAAACGTGAATCACTATAATACTTTCTATGCTCAGCGTCTTTAGGACGACCATAGTTTAAGTTACTTTTTCTACAAAGTCCATAGTCTAAAGCGAATAAAGTAGAAGAAATATTACTCTTGTCTTTTAATTTATTATAGGTGCTTAGAAAGCCGTTTAGTTCTAAATTATTTAAAAGAGACGAAAAATCTTCATTAACAACAAAATGACTTGTTGGTTGATTAGGAACTTTAAAAATATTTGCTCTAGATTTAGCTATATTTTGCTTGTTAAACTTTTGTTTATCAATAATTTTATTCAAAAGTGCAAGTTGATTCGCTATATTAACTTTATCAGAAAAAGGTCTTGTTATATATGGGTTAGATTCAAAATAACTTTCAGTGACCTCTTCATAATATCTTTGAGCAGCGTTACCTAAGCTAGCTTTAGTTATTTTATTGTTATGAATTAGGTTTGAATCGTAGCAATATGAAAGTATATAACCTAATTTTCTAGGAATATTCATTGAAATTTCAAATAAAACCTCATGAAGCTCATCTTTTTTGATATCAAAATAGTCATAAAAATTACTTTTTATAAAAAAATGTTTACATCTATTTTCTATTAGTCTTTTGTTGTAGTCTAATGCTAATTCCTCCATTCTAGTAATGGACTTATAAATGTTAAATGCTTCAAAAAAATCGAGGTGTATAAAGTCAATCTTTGACCTATCTATTTTACCTAAATAAAGCCTTCCTCTATATGTTGCTATCTTAAATTTTATAAAATTTTCTGATAGATTATTTAAAGGAGCAATGAAGTGATTTACGAAAATTACCTGAGCATCATAATCTATTTCTGAAAAATCATCTAAATATATAAATAGATTTCTTATTCCTAGAATATCTTTAATTGCAGTTAAATTATCTATTAATAAGCTTTTGACATTGAAAAAATTTATAAATATATTATTAAATTCTTCTTTTAATTTTTGACCATTACCATTTTGGAATTTTAGTTTAGCATTAGGATCTTTTGATAAATTTAATTCAATATCTTGATTGCTATTTTTTGAAATCTCTAGTTCTTTACCAATAGTTGAGAATAGATTTATATCGATTTTTTCGAATGACGATTCAAGTTCTTGTTCAATTTTATTTAATTCTAATTGAATGGAAAGAACTTTATCGGTATCTAAACCAAAAGCTTTTTCAAATAAATTAAAAGAAAGATGTTTTTCAATTCTCTTTTTTACTTCAAAAATTATTTCTTTTAAAAAATTTTTGTACAGTAGAAACTTTGTTACTTCATCTTTTGATATATATATTTCATTATCATATTTTAATGTGGGTGTTGCTCTATCATAAATTGTTTTTACATCTAAATAAAGTGGAAAAACATTTTTATTCGATATTTGATCATTAATAGATTTTTGAAAAATTGTGGATTTACCAGTTCCTTTTCTTCCAATAATTATGGTAGAGTTAGCTAAATTAACTTTATCATTTATAGCATTTTCAGGAAATAGGTCCGTATATATATTGTCTATTAAAGTTTTTCCATTTTTATCAAAAATTTCTGCCTTTTGATTAAGTTTAAGAGATTCTGTAAATTCTAAAAATTCTTTTATATTTTCCATTTAAGTAGTTTATAGTTTGGTCTTATTACAGATAACGAGCACGGTGTTTGCGAAAATGGGAATAAAAAACATGAAGTTTGATATTCACGAACGAAGCAAAATGCTCATTTGTTTTGCTAAATTTATGAAATAAATCGAAACAAAAGCATTTTTGCGTAAGAAATAAAAATGGTTAATTATATCACTTCAACCCGTTTTTTGCAAAAGCCATGTTGTGTGAAGTTTTTTATTGCATGAAAAATAAAATAATACAAACTTTCGGAATAAGTTTTTAGAAGCCAAAACGTTTGAAATTCAAGTTCGAAAAATAGAAGAACTTTTCGTATTAAGAAACTTTTGAAATACAATTTTAGACAACTGAAAATAGGAGAGAACTGATTAAGAGATTCGGGAATTAAAACTTCGAATAATTAATAGAAAAAAGAGAAAAACACGAAAACGAACTTTCGTAAATAGAAATGATTTAGAAAAGCAAAAACTAAGAAATTATAAACAGGAAATTGGAAAAAGTGAAATATGAAATTTTACACAACGGAAAAAGTATTGGCGAAGTGCGGGCTAAAAATGAACTTTAGTTCAACTTTCTACCAAGCGTAGCCGATGCTTTTTCAATGGAACTAAATTACAAAAAAAATGTGGAATTGAAAAGCAACGGCGGAATATTTTTACAAAAAGTTCAACTTTGCACTTCACCCCGCATTTTGCCAATACTATGTTATGCGACGTTTCTTTTATTCTATTTTGTTTAGTGCAAAGTAACATTCATTTACAGGATCTAATTTCCTGAGTTTTTTTTCACAGGGCGTTTCTTCTTTTTTTCTTAATTTAATTCCCCAATTATAATCTCTCAAAATTTCGGATTCATTAATTACAGGACTATCGGAGCCAAAACCAACTTTATTAAAGTTAATTTTTATATTTTTTAATATTTTGTAGTTGTTTAAGCCTTTTTCATTCAAGAAAGTTAAATCGTATAAGTCAATACAATCACCATTAAAACCTTGCGGTATTTTTCGACCAAAGAGTTGATTATTATTTAAGAAACATAATCCAAACCAATTTTCATTATTTTCCTGCTTGATATCCAAAACGATTGCATTAATTTTCTGATTATCGATATCGAATTCAATTGAATCCCCGAATTTTAGTTTAAGATTTTTGTCGTTTATTTTTCCATAATTTGTTCGGAAAATTTCTGGCGAATTTTTAGATTCATTTTGCTTTTTAGGATTACAATTTATTATTGTTAAAATTATAAGTAAAATTCCTAATTTCAGTTTCATACGCGTGTTTTTATGAAATGTCGCATAACGAGCACGGTGTTTGCGAAAACGGGAAATAAAAAACATGAAGTTTGATATTCACGAACGAAGCAAAATGCTCATTTGTTTTGCTAAATTTATGAAATAAATCGAAACAAAAGCATTTTTGCGTTGAAAATAAATATGGTTCAAAGTATCACTTCAACCCGTTTTTTGCAAAAGCCATGTTATGCACAGTTTTTATTCATATTCTTCAATTATTTCAAAATACTTGTCTAAATATTCTGGATTTGAACGTATTTTATCAAGACCAATAGTCTCAAACTCATCTTTATAATTTGAACGTTTAATCCCTAAAATATTTAAAGCTTCATTTATTTTTTTTATTTCTGGGGCAACATTTATGTTATACTTAAAAACATTAGCATATTGTTCTCCTTGACCACCAAAATAATCTGTTTGAATAATTGCAAATAGAACATTTTCTTTATTATCTGAAATGTTTTTTAAAATTTCTGCAATTGATAGTTCTTTTGGGAAAATAATTGAGTTAATATTATAAGTTTTTAGAAAACCATTTATTTTTAATTTATAATTCCAATAACCAGAATAATAATGATCTATATGAAACAATGTTAAATCATCATATAATTTAACTGGGATTAAATCAAAAGATTTAGCTTTATCAATGTTAAATTTTCCTTTTAGAATAATTGCTGTTATTGTATGTGACATTTAACGAAGTATATATTAGAATTGTGCATAACGGAAAAAGTATTTGCGAAGTGCGGGCTTTCGAAGAACTTTAGTTCAAGGAAGTGCGAACGGAGCAAAATGCTTTTTCAATTAAGTAAATTTACAATAAAAAACGAAATTGAAAAGCTTTTTGCGGCTAATTTGTTGAAGCTTTTCAATTCAAATTTTAACCCCGCATTTTGCAAATACAATGTTGTACGAAGCCTTTTCCTTTTTATCCAACCCTTGCTTTAGCTTCCTCAATTAATTCATTTATTTCACGAGTATTTTCATCAATATTTTTAGCTTTAAAAAGCATTTCTAGAGATTTTTGGTAATCTTCAATTTTTATATAATAAATTCCCAAATTTTTGTACGCAGCTGAATTTTCAGAATCAAGTTTTAGTGAATCTTCTATATCTTTAAGCCCTTCTTCAAGCATATCTAATTTAATCTTTGCTAAACCTCGGTTATTGTAAGAATATGAAAAATTTTTATCGAGTGCTATTGCTTTATCGAAAATCGGAATTGATTCACCAAATTTTTCCAATAATATTAAGGTAAAACCTTTGTTGTTTAGCGAATATCTGTTATTAGGATTCATATTTAATGATTCATCATAAAGTTTTAACGCTTCTTCTAATTGTCCAGTTTCTGTAAAAGTTAAGGCAAAATTTGATAAATCATCCGAATCTAAGGTATGAATATTTCTAAATTTAGAAGAAATATTTTTAGCTTTTTCAAAGTTTTTATTTTGAATATTTGAAGCAATTGCCATTTTATAAACCTCTGGATCATTTGATTTGCTCAAAAGATTGTCAAAAATAATTGTGGCTTCGTCAAATTTTTTATCTTGAAATTTTTCTAAACCTTCTGTAAATTCTTTTGGTAATTTTCTCATTTTAATCAGTTTGAGAATATATCTTCCATCATTTGAAGTTAGTCTGCCATCACTCAAATAAATTGCTTTTGTACTAGGAAAAATATTAGTTATAAAATCTATTAAGGAAGAAATTATTAATAATAGAAAAAATAAGTTCCAAAAATTAGTTTTTGAAAAAATTAAATATGAAATTATAGCAATTAACAATGAAGCAAAAGGACCTCCAAGTACAAACAAAATTTGATTGTTGATTGAGATTTTTTTTTCTTCAGTTTCACATAATCCAATTCCCCATTTAAAGGGATTCTTTAGGACATAAAATGTAAAGTCAAAAATCTTGATTTTGATGCTTTTTTCAATACTTCCATAAGAACCAATAAAAACAAGTATTTTTTTTCTTGTAATCAACCAACCTATAATTCCATGTCCCATTTCATGAAAAAAAACAGTTAATGGTCTAATTAAAACTAAGAGAAATAATATTCCAATCGCAGGTATTCCAATAATTTCCATAAAAACTCAATTCGGAATTTTCTTTTATTATAAGGCTTTTTTATAGGATTTCGTACAACGAGCACGGTCTTTGCGAAAACGGGAATTAAAAAACGAAAAGTTTGATATTCACGAACAAAGCAAAATGCTCATTTGTTTTGCTAAATTTATGAAATAAATCGAAACAAAAGCATTTTGCGCAAGAAATAAAAATGGCTCAAAGTATTACTTCAACCCGTTTTTGGCAAAAACCATGTTAGCTGCAGTGTTATTTTATTCTTACATTTTCCATTGCAAATTCCAATAATTGGTTTTTCTCATCTTTCTGAATTGGATCCAGATCAATTATATATTCATAATTATCTTTAATCGTAAATTGTGAAAGAAAAAGGCAATTTTCGAAAACATAAATTTTTTTTATTGCATTCCAATTGACAGTTATTTCATTCGTTTCAGATTTGAAATTTAATGATTCGTCATTGATTATAATTTTGCTCGCTGTCAAATTCTTGACGTTTTCAAAATATATTCTTTTTTGCTTTTTATATTTTGCAAAATGATTTATAAGATATAAAAGTAATATAATTGAAATTGTCAAAGAGACATAAATACTATTTTGGTTAAATTGTGAAGAGTTTTTAAATTCATTTCTTAAAAAAATAAGCTGTTGCAAACACATTAAAAGCATTAATATTGATACAATAAAAAGTATTTTAATTGCATTTAAAAATTTCTTGTGTCTCAATTTCCACAGAACTTCATTTTTTCTTTTGATTTCTTCAAGCGATTGAATGATTTCAATATTCATTTGGTAGACATTTTTGGCAACATTGCAGCTAACGAGCCGCGGCTTGGCGATAGTGGCGGATTAGGAAGACGAAACTTTCAATTTTGCACTAACTTGAGCAACAGCTTTTTATTATTTACTAAATTAAGAAAAAAGGAAATATAAAAAGCTGTTGCGGATGAAAAAGACGAAACTTTGTTTTATGACTTAACCCGCCATTTCGCCAAACCGATGTTACCTGCTGTGTGACATATCCGAATAAGTTTAGTTGTCTAACAGTTTAGTACCGGATTATTTTTATTTGGAATTGGTGTTTTGTTGTTTAAATACCAATCAATAATTCTGTCTCTTAGTCTGTCGTAAAGATCATCTTCAGTATAAGGTTGGTCTTCAATTGAAATTGTATCAAGGTCTTGGTTTATTTGCTTTATTGTTTTCTTGTCAAATAATTTTTCATCATTAAGATACTTTCTAATGAACGAAATAAATATCACGTGGCAGTCTTTGTTAAAATTGATATTTCCGTTTCGATGAGCTTCATCTGCCAATTTTTCTATTGCTCTCAAAAGTTCGCCTTGAACTGTTTCGGCTTGCCCAGATTTTGGAACATAAGTTTTCCAAATAAATTTTCCTGTCTCAAGATATTCGTCTGCTGTCATTTTTTTATGTTCATTGTCGCAACTAAAAATTAGGAGCGAAATTATTAGATAGAGTAATTTTTTCATTGTCTGGTCGACCTAGCACATTGCAGGTAACGTTTCGGCAGCTTGGCGATAGTGCGGGACAAAAATGGACGGAACGTTCAGTTTTGCACGGACGTGAGCCAATGCTGTGAGCCGTGGCTAAATTAAGGAAAAAAAGCCAATGCTCACAGCATTGGCGAATAGAAAGTACAAATGTTGAATTTAGCACTTAACCCCGCATTTCACCAAACTGCTTGTTACCAGCAGTTTTTTTATTCGTCGCTTCCGATGTAGCTTAGTTCTTTATCTTGTTTATCTAATTGAATTCTGAAATGATAAGTTCCGTTTTCCATTTTTTTGTCTGTCCAATATTCTCTGTTAAAATGGTTAGGTGTTTCAAAATCTATTGTGTCAAGCGATTTGTAATCAGCAGAAGGAAGGTTTGAATAGTCTGTAAAAATTCCTTTAAAGTTTTGAGAACTTTTAATCTGTTCTGTAATTCTTTTAAAGTCTTCGTCGGATAATTTTAACGTGAATGTTTCATAAAAATCTCGAAATCCTCCTGCTTCATTTTTTAATATTTTAAAATCGTCTTTTAAGTCAATATTGTGAAATGAAAGAATTTCTCGAACATCTTTTTTGTTAAATGTCCAATCAGAAATCCAAGGTTGTAAAACAATGAATGTAAAAACGGTAGTTAATGTTAATGCTACAATAAGTCCTACTTTCTTTTTATTGTATAACCTAAAACACCAATAACAGATGAAAACTAGTTGAAACATTAGAATTAATGGCCAAATGAAAATTACCAAAAAGTCTAAGTTTCCGATAAGAGTTAATGTGATAATTATTCCTAAACTTAATCCGACAATATTTGCTGTTAGTTTTTGTTCGCTTTTATAAGGTAGAAAAAAACATAAAAACGTAAGTCCGTATAAAATTGCACTTGATATAATATAAAAAAAGTTCATTATCGGATGCTTTTTTCTAAAATTGCTGGTAACGTTTTGGGTATTGCCGAAGGCGGGGAAATCGAAGCACAAAAGCTGAAATTTGCACTGCAGTTAGCAAAACCATTTTTTTGTTTGCTAATTTACATTTTTCAAAGCAAATAAAAAATGGTTTTTGCGGAATAGAAGTACAAAATTTGAATTTTGAACTTTAAGCCCCGCTTTTGGCAATACCTTGTTAGCGGAAGTCTTTATTAATAGAATTCCTCCATAAAATCTCTTCTTTGTTCTGTTTCAATTTCCTGTTTCTTCCAAATAATCTTTTGCTCAAAATGGTCGATGTGTTCAAAATAATCTAGAAAATTAGGTATTGCGTTTATCATTTTGATAATATCTTGATAAAACTCAATTTTCTTTTGGATTAAAGGGACTTTGCTGCCCGACCAACTTTCTGACCTTCCAAAATTGATATGTTTAGTTATATCTATGTTTTTATTAACTAAAAGAAATTCTTTATAATAATCAATAAACCAAACATTGAAATTATGATAAACTACCTCAACAAGCATTAGTGAAATTTTTTCATTGTCACTATATTTCCGAGTCAGTTTTAAAATTAGAGATTTCATTTTTTCAGTTGCATCCTCATCGGCAGTTCTATATTTAAACAATGAGTAAATATCTTCTTCAATCAAAAAAGAAAATTGTTCTTGTTCTATTGCTGTCAGAAATAAATCCTCTATAAGTTCTCCATAATTTTCATATTCCCACAATGCATTCGTATTTATGTTTTGAAGTCTAATTTTTGAAGAATAACCTAATCCAATTTTACCTTTTCTTAAACTATCGTTTAGGAATTTATTGTCAATATCCAAAATTGCTTTTAGCTCTTTTCCATCATAATCAAAATGTGAATCTATTTCATATTGTGCCCAAAATACATCTTTTAAAAGTTGAGCGTGGTTACTGAAATATGAAGCACACTCTGCACAAAAATGAAATCCGAAATCTCGTCTGGTCTTGCGTGGATTATTAAAAATAATACTTGTCAAATATGTTATGACATTATGATTCTCAAATTCCGTTTTTCCTTGTTTAAATTCATTGAATACTGTTTCATATTTCAAATAATCAAGCATCCTATGTATATATAAAGATTGTTCTGTATTTTGGAACACATCTATTAAAAGTTTTAAAAATGATTCATTAACTTGTTCGTTTGGTATCATTGTTACTAGTACAGATTCCCAATAAGGTTTTCCTTTGAAGCCAAACTCGTTAATTATATTTAAAAGTTCATCTGCGGACATAATATTTTCATTCATTGTAACATTCAAAACAAATGCACGCAAGGGAAAGCTAACTTTCCCACTGAAGAACAATCTTAAAGCATTTTCAAACTCTGATTTGCTTTTTCTCGCAATTGCAGAATAAATATCTGTTACTGCACTTTCTATATGCCACGCATTGATGTCTTCTTGCTGTCGGTATAATTCATCTACATTTAAAAGAAACTTTTCTAAATCCTGCCAGCTATTTTCATTAACAAACTTTTCAAATTCTTGCTTTTTTTCTCTTTCAGATTCATCAATAGATTTTCCTTCTCTATATTCCCAATCGGGTTTTATGAATTTCGATAATTTTCTAATATCAGACTCAATAAAATCATTCCAACTGCTAGGAAAACTAACTCCTGCTTCTGTCAAATGTTTAGCAAGAACACAAACAAACTTACAATGTGCATATTGCTTATTATCTAATTTTTCTGAAATCAACTTCTCATAAATAGGTAATTCTTCAACATAGATCTTCTTGTCAATATTTCTGCCAGGATAAACTATTTTATGCAATAGTTGTTGAGAATGCTTATTTTCAATATCATAAAGTTCCAACGCTTTGTTAAGAATACGACTTCTTAACTTCATTAAAACATCAGACTTAAACAAGCTAAAATTACAGATTGTAAATGCTGGACCTTTTGCTGAACCAAACTCTGTATAATCCCAACCCAATAATTTTTCCGATATATTTAAAAAGATTCCATTTGTAAAGAATTTTTCTTCGTCAGATAATTGCTCATTTAATAATACATCAAATAAGATGTTTTGACGTAAATAACCGTGTTCTAAATCTTCAACCTTGTAGCTAAAATCATCATTAATGAATTTTAAAACTTCGGGTAAACGACTTGGGTTTTTCATTAACATTTTTAACGTCAATTCAAGTGATGGAACTAATAATTCATTAGGGTGGTTCCAAAAATTTCTTAATAACTCAAAATGCTTTTTAGCTGATGTATGATCATTATGGACATAACTAAATTCTATTTTTTCAAGATATTCTTCTTGAGGTAGGTTATCAATCCATTTTTTTAAAAACAATAAGCAATCACGCCCTTTATAGAACCAAAAAAGATTGTAAAACTCATAAAGCCTCTCATCTGATTCAATATTCTGAATCACCTGTTGTAAATGTGGCAATACCAAATCTTTTATCTGAAAATAAGCAAACGTATTATTGATATCGATAAGTGATACTCGAATTCTATTTGAAAACTTTTCAATAAAGTCTGTTATCCAATCTGCATAATTAATCACCGTAGACTTATCATCAATGAAACATTTATAAAAAGCATAAGTCGCCAAAACTTGGTCTGAAACTTTTACAATTTCTTCAGAATAAACATCCACGATTTCATTATTGTGAAGTTCCATTATTGCAGACCATAACTCATTCCAATCTATCTCAAACTTAGTCGAAAGTATTTCTTTAAGTTCGTTATTATTTCTATCCAAAACACCAAAAAAAGATACAATTGCTAATGATTTGAGGATGATAGGATTATCAAAAATTCCTATTTCTTCTGATATTTTTTTGAAATATTTTTCATAAAGCAAGACTGGACTACTCAAATAATTAGTTTCTGCTTCAGGAACTACTGAATTAGTTGCCATTAGTGCAACTCTCGCATTACCTTTTGCCAATTCGGTAATTTTTCTTTTTATGTCAGGATAATGTTTCAAATTGGGAAGAGCTGCAACTATTATTTTTCCAATTTCTTCATCTTTAAACTCCTTTATACCTAATTCTCTATGACTATAATTTTCAAGAGTATGAGAAACTTGTCTCTTCACATAATCTCTAGAAGTTATTACCACTTTGAAAGAATATGGTTTGGAATCTTCTAATTTACTTAGTAAGTAAACAAGATTATTAACCGATTTATTAGCATCGTCAAATAAAATAATGTATTTCTTGTTTGGCAGAAAAAGATGTTGATAATCATCCCATAGAGAAACGCCAGAACTCTGAATTACAATTGGGAAATAATCTTCTTTTGAAAGCTCTTCTAATATTTTAACTCCCAATTTTGACTTTCCTACTCCTGCACCACCTGACAAAAATAAAATGTCATAGTTTTTTAAAATAGAAATGCAGTCTTTTAGTTCATCTTCTCTACCTACAAATTCATTAGTAAGTGATGGTTGTAATCCTTTTTCAGTTTTTAAAAGAAATTGTTCAAGCGTATAAATATCCCCTTTTACCATTTGAATATTGAGATATTCTTCAGCCAATTTTGGAATGTCGAAAATTCGCATTGGCAAATTCTGAATTGTCAATACTTCAAGCGTTGCATTCGGATTATAAAACTTTACTTTTTCATTTAAAGACTTGTACTCCTCTGTGCTTATTTTTTCTGTACAAGCTAAAATAACTTTCTCAATTTTCTCTTTACCGATTTTAGATTCACTTTCATTAAAACAATGATCTATATCTTTTGAAAGTTTATCAAAAAATGACTTGGATTCTCCAATTCTCTCTTTAGTTGTACATTCAACAAAAATGTAGTTATCTCCATTGATAAAAAAGGAATCGGGAGTTCCTTTGCTTGTTTTTTCTTTACCAACAACAGAACCTGGTGAACCTATAAATTTGTTTCCTTCTAAATGCAATAGATGATTTACTAATGTCTGAAAACTTGCCTGATTAATTGCTTGTAAGGCATTTTCTATTTGTGTAATTGTATTCATTGGCTTTTTAGGGAGAGTTACACGTTCGGTTTTGTCATGTCCTGGTATAGGTTGACTATTTTTGGGTTGTTAATTAATCAAATTTACTGATAATATTTTGTTGGTTAGTAATCGGAACATTGAAAACTTTTTTGCCTTTTTAGAGGGCAAAAAGTTTCCAACATTCCTTACGCCGCAGGTTTATCTTTAGCATAAGATTTGTAATTCTGTTGGTTGTACATTTGATGCACTTGTTCTGGTGTTTTTAAGTCCAAGCTCCAATGAATTCTTTGATTGTTGTAAACGTCTACAGCTTGAGCTACCAGTTTCTTTGCAATCGCTAAATTTGGCAAAGTGTGTCGTAGACCATATTCATATTTTAGAATGCCGTTGATTCGTTCAGCTACCGCATTTTCATAGGGATCATATTGTTGCGTTGTGCTTAAAACATATCCTAACTGATTCGCATATTCGGAGTAATCAGGACAACAATATTGAATACCTCTATCACTATGATGAATGGTGTCTTTAATATTGAAAATGCTGTTTTTCCGAGCCATTTTGAGAGCATTTTTCACCATTGTCACTTTCATATTGTCTTCGATTGCATAAGCCATTATCTTCTTTGAATAAGGGTCTGTTGCGAGTGCTAAATACGCATGTCCTTGATCTGTTTTGATGTACGTAATGTCTGTTACTAAAGCTTGTTCTGCATGTATTATCTCTATATCTTTCAATAGGTTAGGGGATTTATAGAAATAATGTTTAGAATCCGTAGTGATGTGAAAACGTTTTGTTTTCTTGACCAATAATCCGTTGTTGCGAAGCAAAGCAAACAAAGCATCTCTTCCAATTTCCAGCTTGTTTATCACAATTTCCTCTTTGATATATTTCATTAGTTTTCGCGTACCCGCACGCGGGTGTATTTTTCTGATTTGTTGCACAATTTGAAGGATAAGCTGGTTGTTTGAAGCTTTGTTGTTTTGAGTTTTGAGACGTTTGTAATACGCCTGTTTCGTAATCCCGAACACCTGATAGAGGTGTTTTATTTTAGCTTTTTCTTTTTTCTTTGAATCTCGTTTGCTAGATGTTCGGGCAAGAACTCCTTTGATAATTCCTTTCCAGTTACGATTTCAAATTCAGCTATTAAATCTTGTTGGAAGTCTTTAATAAACTCTAATTCTTCTAGTCTTTCACGAAGTTTTTTGATTTCTTGATCCTTACTCATTGCTTTGTTTTTGGAAGTAAAATTACTCAATTTCTTTCTCCAATAATCAATGGTACTTCTAGAAATATTGTACTTTTTGGAAGCGTAATTAAGGGATATTTGTCCGTTGTTAATTTGTTCAATGACGAAAATCTTGAACTCAAAAGAGACTTGTTTGCCATTTCTTTTCTGGCAGGGTGAATTGTTTGTAAGTTCCATAGTTTGACCGTATTTGTTTAAATTTTGGTCAACCTATTTTAGGACGATACATCTCAAAAGATTTCCGCTAACGGTTCGGCAGCTTGGCGAAGGAGCGGAAAAGGAAGCGATAAGTTTCCTTTAGCTCCGAGTTTAGCAAAACCGTTTTGTTTTTTGCTAAATTAAGGAAACAAAAGCAAAAACCAAACGGTTTTTGCGGGTAGGGAAGCCGAGACGTTCAATTAGCCGATAACCCCGCTCTTTTGCCAAACTGCTTGTTAGCGGTAGTGCTATTATTCCAGCAACCCATGTATTTTATGTCCAAAAATGTCTCCTCCTGTTAAATAAACAGTTATTGTTCCTGCAAACAACATTAGGGTAACTGGAGTTAATGCTACAATTAAATATAATATTGACTTTTTAATTTTCTTTCTTTTGTGTTTGATGACAGTTCTTTCTAGAAACCCCTTCTTTATATAGATCAAATGAACAAAATATGTAATGATTATTAAAACTGCAAAGACAGCAACCATAATTGTCCATTTTTCATAATGAATTTGATTTTTGAATATTTGTTTATCAATATATGCCTTTATGGGTAATGCTATTACAAAAGTCAGAAAGAAATAAACGATACTAATATACATTGTTATTCGTCTATTTGGACTATCTTCTTGTCTTAAATATTCTTCATAAAGTTTTGCGAAGATAAAATTCATTATATTCTTTAAATGTTGGTCAAAAGCGGTTACATTGTTCATGAAGCATTACCGCTAACGAGCACGGTGTTTGCGAAAACGGGAATTAAAAAAACGAAAAGTTTGATATTCCCGAACAAAGCAAAATGCTCATTTGTTTTGCTAAATTTATGAAATAAATCTAAACAAAAGCATTTTCTGTAATAAATAAAAATGGCTCAAAGTATTACTTCAACCCGTTTTTGCAAAAGCCATGTTATACGCCGTTATTTATGTTTTTCTTCTTCTTCTTCTTCTTCTTCTTCTTCAATTTTAGTAAGTAGTTTTTTCAGATCTTCGGTTTTTCTAGTTACCATATCTAAACCATTTAATGCAATTTCTTTCGCTTTTTTCGTGTTGTCCATTATTGCAAACTCAAAATATCCATATTCAATGTAATTATCTATATCGAATCTATCCAAGGCTATTAAACTTTCATATAGCTTTCCAATATTAAGAATTTCAAATTCTTTATTTCTTTTTTCGTCTTCATCCATTACAATCTGTAAGTATTCTGCAATGTCTTTACCAAGTTGAG
>Ga0160490_100194_pt1 | contig 21214 bp, 22 predicted proteins | sample DIDnMG_7_FD_108210 | JGI IMG/M metagenome (GOLD analysis project Ga0160490, IMG submission 108210) | Enriched soil microbial communities from UW Madison campus, WI, USA - DID2934_E24_Lignin MG | ecosystem: Environmental > Terrestrial > Soil > Unclassified | place: USA: Madison, Wisconsin...
AAGGCGGAATCCATCAACGAGGCATAGCCAACAGAGACCAAGCCTACCAGCAAGGCACCTAGCCAGAACACGCCATAGCGCTCCCAATAGGAAAGCAGGCGATCACGCATAGAGCCGGATGAGGTGGGGGCAGGCATGGACATAGGCGCAGTGGATGAGGGAATGAACCGAACCCATTATAGGTGGGGCTTGGTATCCCAGCGCGGCTGCCTCAAGATAGTGACACGCAGCAGCGCCATGGCATCTTTCGTAAGGTTCGTTATATGACTACTTGCCCTGTGTGGGAGCGGGAGGAGTAATGCTTACACGTTGATGCCATGAGCTGCGTAGGCTTAGACGGGAGGGCAGGAGGTTTATGCCCCTCCCAGATAGGCTGTCGAGCTGTTCTTCCTGCATATCGATCACCATGCCTCATGATCGACGACTTCAAGCAGGCTTGCTTCAGACTCGTTTCATGTTGGAAACGCAAGACCACGTTCAGACTCATGTCATATTGGAAAAGACTTGCTCTTGCAAAGATGTGGGGCTGGGATAAGCTATGGCTTTCCCATCCATCGTTACGGAGACATTCATGGCGACTTTCAAGCAATCCAGCCAACTGACGATATCCAACCCCGCCGGTCTGTACGACCCCAGCAACTATGGTTTTTCTCATGTGGCGGATGTAGCGCCTGGATCGCGCATGGTGTTCATTGCCGGGCAAGGCGGAGAGCGTGAAGACGGCAGCTACCCTGAAGGCTTTCAAGCCCAGGTCAAGCAGGCTTTCCATAATCTGCTGACCGCCTTGCGTTCTGTCGGGGCCGAACCTAAAGATGTGGCCAAGATGACGATCTTGATTGTGGATCATGCCGAGTCCAAGCTGGCGCAGTATGGCGCCGAGTTGATGGCGGCATGGGGCGACGTACCCAAGCCCGCTTGCACGCTGATTCCTGTACCCAGGTTGGCCCTGGACAGCATGCTGTTCGAGATCGAAGCCGTGGCGGTTTTACCGGCTTGATTCTCAACTGCGGCAGGTTTGGCCTGCGACGAGCTTGAACCCATAAAAATGCCTCCCGAAGGAGGCATTTCACTACTTGTAGAACCCCCTGGTGCGCGCTGCGCTTAGGGGGTTCTGTTTTTGGCCCGCCTCTTGCAAGGCGGAGCCTGTTTTACTCCACAGCCTTGACCATGTCTTCGATGACCTTCTTGGCGTCGCCGAAGACCATCATGGTCTTGTCCATGTAGAACAGCTCGTTGTCCAGACCAGCATAACCAGCTGCCATGGAGCGCTTGTTCACAATGATGGTGCGTGCTTTGTAGGCTTCGAGAATGGGCATGCCGGCTATGGGTGATTGCGGGTCGTTCTTGGCGGCCGGGTTGACCACGTCGTTGGCGCCCAGCACCAGCACGACATCAGTTTGCGAGAACTCGCTGTTGATGTCTTCCATTTCGAAGACCTGGTCGTAAGGCACCTCGGCTTCCGCCAACAGCACGTTCATGTGACCAGGCATGCGTCCGGCGACAGGGTGAATGGCGTACTTCACCGTCACGCCTTTCTCCGTCAACTTCTCGGCCAGCTCTTTCAGAGCATGCTGTGCGCGAGCGACGGCCAGACCATAGCCGGGCACGATGGTGACAGTCTCGGCATTGCTGAGCAGGAAAGAAGCGTCGTCGGGGCTACCCGATTTGACGTTGCGCTGTACTTGCTCGCCGCCCTGTGCGGCAGTGGCGTCTCCGCCAAAACCACCCAGAATGACGTTGAAGAAGGAGCGGTTCATGGCCTTGCACATGATGTAGGACAGAATCGCACCCGACGAACCCACCAGCGAGCCTGCAATGATGAGCATGGAGTTGTTGAGCGAAAAGCCTATGCCTGCTGCTGCCCACCCTGAATAGCTGTTCAGCATGGAAACGACGACCGGCATATCAGCACCGCCAATGGGGATGATGATAAGCACACCCAACACGAAGGCCAGCGCGGTCATGATAATAAATGGCAGCCATTCTTGCGTGGCCATGAACCACAGGCCGCAGACTATCATGACAACGGCCAACAGCAGGTTCAGCATGTGCTGGCCCTTGAACACAACCGGTGCGCCTTGGAAGAGCCGGAACTTGTATTTGCCCGAAAGCTTGCCAAAAGCGATGACGGAACCCGAGAACGTGATGGCGCCCACGAATGTGCCGATGAACAGCTCAAGCCGGTTGCCTACCGGCAGCATGCCGCCTTCGGGTGCAATGTTGAAGGCTTGTGGTTCGGCCACGATTGCCACGGCGATGGCGACGGCTGCCAGACCAATCATGCTGTGCATGAAAGCGACCAGTTCGGGCATTTTGGTCATTTCAACGCGCTTGGCCATAAGGGTGCCAACGCTGCCGCCAATGACCAGGCCCAGCAGTATCCAGCCCAGACCCACGCCTGCTTGACCAGGTTTGGCCAAGCTAACGATCAAGGCAGCTGTGGTGAGTACGGCAATGGCCATGCCCACCATGCCGAACACATTGCCGCGTCGGGAGGTGGTCGGGTGGGAAAGCCCTTTAAGCGCCTGAATGAAGCAGACTGAGGCAACGAGATAGAGGAGGGTGACGAGGTTGATGGATATCACGATTTGTCTCCGCCTTTACGTTCTTTTTTCTTGAACATTTCGAGCATGCGCCGTGTGACAAGAAAGCCGCCGAAGACGTTGACGGCAGCCAGCGCCACAGCGAACACGCCCATGAAGCGGGCAAGGTTACCTTCGGTCAGGCCGGCGGCCAGCATGGCACCCACGATGACGATGGCGGAAATGGCGTTGGTGACGGCCATCAGGGGAGTATGTAGTGCCGGCGTAACGTTCCAGACAACGTGAAAGCCCACGTAAACGGCCAGTACAAAAATGATGAGATTGAGCAGGGTAGGGTTGATAGCTTCCATTACGCGCTCCTAATGAGATTGCCTTGCGTGCACATCAGGCAGGCGGCGACGATTTCGTCCTCGCGCTGGATGGCCAGCTTGCCCTCGCCATCGACGATAAGCTTGAGGAAGTCGAGCAGGTTGCGGGCATACAGGGCCGAGGCGTCGGTGGGAACCAGCGCCGGCAAGTTGGTATAGCCCACCAGGGTGACGCCATGCTTTTGCACGACTTGATCGCGTTCCGAGAGCGGACAGTTGCCGCCCCTTTCGACTGCCAGATCGACGATGACTGAGCCCGGCTTCATGGCTTTTACGGTCTCTTCGGAAACCAGAGTGGGAGCGGGGCGACCTGGAATCAGGGCGGTCGTAATGACGATATCGGCTTGTGCGCAGCGTTCAGCCACCAGTTTGGCTTGTCTGGCCATCCAGGCGGCAGGCATGGGGCGTGCATAGCCGCCTACGCCTTGGGCGATCTCGCGTTCTTCATCGGTTTCGAAGGGAACCTCGATGAACTTGGCGCCCAGTGATTCCACTTGCTCTTGGGCGGCGGGGCGCACATCGGAGGCTTCGACCACCGCACCCAAGCGGCGTGCCGTAGCAATGGCTTGCAAGCCGGCCACGCCAGCCCCCAGGATGACAGCACGGGCAGCCTTGAGCGTGCCGGCAGCCGTCATCATCATGGGGATCAGACGCCCGTAATGATGGGCAGCCAATAAGACAGCTTTGTATCCGGCCAGGTTGGCTTGGGAAGAAAGCACGTCCAGGCTTTGCGCGCGCGTGATGCGCGGTGCGGCTTCGAGGGAGAAAGCGGTCAGCCCTGATTCGGCCAGTCGTTTCAGCCCTTCGTGATTAAAAGGGTCTAGCATGCCAACAAGAACGGCGTCTTTGCGCATCGACGCTATCTCTTGTTCTGAGGGCGAGCGCACTTTGAGCACCAGCTCTGCGCCCAATGCCTGGCTGGCGTCCACTAATGTGGCGCCTGCGGCTTCATAAGCCTCGTCGGGATAATTCGCGGTGATACCGGCGCCACGCTCGATAATGACGGCATGTTTGCCGGCAACGAGCTTCTTGACGGTTTCAGGCGTCGCCGCGACACGCGTTTCGCCGACGAGGCTTTCGCGTGGGATACCTATTTGCATCAGCTCCTCCTTGCTGCAGTACAGCATTTTTTTTGAAGTGATTAATATACCTGAAGGCCCAAAAAACCACCTATCCAGTAACAAATTACCGCTTTTTCAAGCTAATTCCTGCCTAAAATTCGAAAAATGCTGTTTTCTTCAGTCTTCCCGACCCCTGTTTAAAGGGGCGGTCACACTATGGAATGGCTTGGGCCAAGCGCTCAGATTAAAGCGCTGCAAAGGTTCCGCGCATTGTTTTTCATAATGCGGTATGCGCCGTCATTAGATGAAAATCTCAGGAAATGACAAATGCTCACATCCGGCCCAGCCTGGCGTGTATAGTTCATGACAAAAGAGGCTCCGACAAGCGTCGGGGCGGTATGGCCTAATTAGATGGAGAAATCCGCAATGAGTATGCTCAATTCCTTGGTGTCTTCGCTGGCAGGTGGCCAGTCTTCTGGTTTGGGGGCGTTGCTGCCGGCCGCACTCGATTTCGTCAAGCGTTATCCGGGCGGCTTGGCCGGTCTGCTGGAAAAGCTGCGTCAGGGCGGGTTGAATGAGGTGGTCGCATCGTGGTTGGGTTCGGGTGCGAACCTGCCCGTCACCGGCGCGCAGCTTCGCGCGGCCTTGGGTGAAGAAGATGTCAGCCAACTGGCTGCTCAAGTTGGCCAAGATGCCGACTCGGTGCTGGGTAATTTGGCTGCGATTCTGCCGCAGGTAATAGATCATCTTACGCCTGACGGGGCGGTGCCAGACAAAAGCCCTGATGCGATGACGCTGATGGGTGTGCTGGCCAGCCTGACGGGCAAGAAATAACACCACGCTCCAAACTGAGCTAGCCGGCCAGTCGGCTCGGCGCATTGACCACCCGCTAGCGTGGGCAATGCACCGGAGCGCATAAGATGGCATTTAGGCCTTACTGGCTTCCAAGGCCTGCGAGATATCGGCGAGCAAGTCGTCGATGTGTTCCAGCCCAATGGAAAGACGTACCAGGTCTTTGGAAACGCCAGCGGCAGCCAGTTCGGCGTCATCCAACTGACGATGCGTGGTTGAGGCTGGGTGCGTAGCCAAAGATTTGGCATCCCCGATATTGACCAAGCGCAGAATGAGTTGCAGGGCATCGAGGAAACGCACACCCGCATCAAATCCGCCCTTGACCCCAAACGACAAAATGGAAGCTGGTTTGCCGTCGAGGTAGCGTTGCGCTAATGCGTGTTCGGGGTGGCTGGGCAAACCCGCGTAGTTGATCCACTCTACTTGTGGATGCTTGTCGAGAAATTCGGCTACTTTCAGCGCGTTTTCGGTATGGCGTTCCATGCGCAAGGGCAGGGTTTCGATACCTTGCAGAATCTGAAAGGCATTGAAAGGTGACAAGGCGGCGCCTGTGTTGCGCAGCGGTACGACTCGGCAGCGAGCGATGAAGGCTGCGGCGCCAAATGTTTCTGTATAGCTGACGCCGTGATAAGAGGGGTCGGGCTCGGAAAGCAGCGGGAAGCGGTCGGCGTGCTCGGCCCAAGGGAATTTACCGGAATCTACTACCGCACCGCCTAGTGTTGTGCCATGGCCGCCCATGTATTTGGTGAGCGCATGTACGACGATGTCGGCCCCGTGCTCGAAAGGCCTGCACAGCGCCGGAGAGGCAACGGTGTTGTCGACGATGAGCGGCACGCCATGTTTGTGGGCGATGTCGGCCAGGGCCTGGATATCTGCGATGTTACCGGCAGGGTTGCCTATGGTTTCGCAGAACACCGCACGCGTTTTGTCGTCGATGAGGGCTTCAAGAGCCGCGAGATCGTCGTGGGGCGCAAACTTAACCGTCAAGCCTTGGCGAGGAAAAGTATGCGCAAACAGATTGTAGGTGCCGCCATACAATTTGCTGATCGAGACGATGTTGTCGCCGGCTTGGGCGATGGTCTGGATGGCGTAAGCGACAGCCGCCATGCCTGAAGCCACGGCCAGCGCTGCCACGCCCCCTTCCAGCGCCGCGACGCGTTCTTCCAGGACGGCGTTGGTGGGGTTCATGATACGGGAGTAAATATTGCCGGCGACTTTCAAGTCAAAGAGGTCGGCGCCATGCTGGGCATTGTCAAAAGCGTAGGAAACCGTTTGATAGATGGGAACCGCCACCGATTTGGTGGTGGGGTCGGGGCGGTAGCCCGCATGAATGGCAAGGGTTTCAAGTTTCATGGCGATATCTTGTCTCGGAGTAGTAAGAAAACGTATTTTTTTGTCAGGGGCGCGTTTGGTGATTTTTATTCTTGCGCGCGGGGCCAAGGCCCGATTTTGTATTAATTGCTACGCAGCATACGTGCAACAACTGTAATGGGCAAGCAAGTTAGGTTAGCATTCAGCCTAATATTCACGCAATGCGAAGCCGAATGTCGGCTCGAGGTAAAAGATGAAAGTTGGGTTCAAGCGCGTCCTGATCGGCTTGCTTACGGTGGTGGTGCTGGCTTTGGCAGGGGTCGCGGTCTTCCTGCTTACGTTAGACCCCAACTCGTACAAGGGCAAGATACAGAGCTGGGTCTACGAGCATTACCAGCGTACGTTGAGCATAGATGGCGACCTTCAATTGTCGCTTTTTCCGCGTATTGCCTTGGCTGGGCGAGACGTCACGTTAACCGAGAAAGAAAGCAAAGAGCCTTTCATTTCAGTGGATAGCGCTCGTTTTGCCGTCGCCATCTGGCCTCTGCTATTCGACCGCTTTGTGGTTGATCATGTTTCTGTAAGTGGTTTCAAAGCCAATTTGGTGCGCCACGAAGAAGGCGGTTTTAACTTCGATGATTTATTGGGGGCCGAGCCTGCCTCTACTGCAGATGCCCCCGCCTCGCAAGCGCAGGGCGAGGGTGCTCACGCACGACAAGAAGAGGGCTCCCTGAATGTAGATATAGCCGGCCTCGAACTCAGAGACGGCGAAATCTTTTACCTGGACCGCAAAACCGGTCAAAGCGCAGAGCTAAGCAAACTGCAGGTCAATACGGGCCGAGTGACGTTTGATCAGCCCTTTGACGTCACTTTGAGTGCTGTTTTAAAAGGGCAGGCGCCCGATATAGACGCCTCGATTTCTGGCCAGGCCTTGGTCAAGCTCGACCCTGGTCGCGACTCCTATTCAGCGCAGAAGCTCAGTTTGCAAGCTTCGGGTCGCCTGGATCAGCTTCAGGCGCAGGTCTTGTCGGTAAGGGGGAATGTGGCTTACGACGGCGCGTCGCATATGGTTGACGCCAGCCAGATCGAGTGGCGCTTCGAAGGTCAGGTCGAGGGTGACCGACCTGTCCAAGGCATAGAGGCCAGCCTTGCTGTTCCCAAGTTCAAGATGGATCCCAGCCGCCTCGAATTTGTCACCGAAAAGCTGGCGTTGCGTGCCAAGGCCCAAGTGCCTGCGGGCGAAAGCGCGGAAGAGTTCGAGCTGGCTGTCGATGCGCCTCAGTTGTCCATCTCGCCTGAGCAGGCAAGCGGTCAGCCGGTGCAGGCCTCATTCAAGCAGACGGGCCAGCGCACCTTGGGTGTTTCCATGCGTCTTGAAGGCTTGGGCGGCCACGCGCGGCAGTTGACGCTTAAAACCGCCCAGTTTGATGCCCAGATCAAGAAGGGCGAGCAGCTCACCCAAATTGTGCTGGCTTCCCCTGTCGAGTGGGATGTCTCTAACGATAAAGCGGTGTTGTCTGCCATCAAAGGAGACGTGCGCATCAATGATGCCTACCTTCCTTCAGGCAGCTATGAGTTTCCCTTTATTGGCAGCTTGCATGTCGGGGCCGAGGGGCTGGATAGTGACCTGAATGCGGTGCTAAGCGGCACACCCTTGAATTTCTCCATGGGCGTGCGTCAATGGCAAGATCCCAGTTGGCAGTTTGCCTTGCAGGCAGATGCGGTCGATATAGACAAGCTCTTTCCGCCCGTGCCTGCGCCTCAGGAACCCGAACCTGAAGCGGCCACCCCGGCCGAAACGCCTGCCAGCACCGATGAAAAAACAGCCCCGGCTCCAGAAGCCGATGCCGAGACCGCCGCGCCAGCGGTCGCTCAAGCAGAGACGAAGCCCGCGCCTGCGTCCGATGAGCAGCCCGCTACCGCTGCCGCACAAGCGTCTGGTTTCAGATGGCTGCAAGATCTGGATCTCACCGGCAAGGTGGATATTGGTTCCCTCAAGGGGCGCGGTCTCGAGGCTCAACAAGTCAAGGCCAAGGTGCTTGCCAAAGACGGGGTTCTGCTTGTTGATGGCCTGTCAGCCCAGCTTTATGATGGCACGTTTACCGGTCGTTTAAGCGTAGATGCGAAATCGGCCATGACTGCTCGCGCTTCGCTTAAAGGGGTTCAGGCCGAGCCTTTCTCGCGCTTGGTGGGGCTTAGTTACCCGATTACCGGTAAAACCAATTTGGATGTTGATCTGCGGACTCAGGGTGGCACCCAGGAAGAGCGCCTTCTGCAACTGGCGGGTACTACCAAGCTGCGCATTCAGTCTGGTTCCATTCGAGGCGTCGATGTCGAGGGAACCCTGAGCAGCTTGGGCCAGGCGGTGCAGGCCGCTCTGGCGGGACGCCGTGTGGATGTCAGTACGCAGGCTAGCGCCGATGCCCGAACCGCTTTCTCGTCGTTGACGCTGGATACCGTCATCAAGCAAGGTGTGGCTGACGTGAAGCAGTTGGCTGTGCAGTCCTCGCTCTTTCAAGTAGCCCAGGGCAAGCCGGCGACGGTGGATCTCGTGAACTCGCGCATCGATATGCGTTTGGATGTGCGCGTGACGGGTACCTTGAAGTCTCCGGATGGTGGCAAAACCATCAATATTCGTGGTTTGACCATACCTGTCATGATCACGGGCCCTCTTGGCCAGCCCGCCTACCAAGTGCAATGGGATCGTTTGGGCGGCAAAGTCGCCGAGCAGGCACTCAAGCGCGGCCTGCTGGATATGCTGGGGGGCAGCAGCGCCGCAGGCGGCGCCTTGCAGATACCTGAGGTGCTAGGCGGGTCTGGAGAAACGCCGTCTCAAGCCGAGCAAACCTTGCGTGGCTTGGGCGGCGCCCTGAAGAACATACTGCGGCCTTAAAAAGCCGCAGGACACTTGCGGGCGGGCAAGTGCTTTCTTTCAGGCTTGCACCAGTCGTAAATACTTGGCGTGAAGTTGAGCTTGGTCTTCTGGGTGCGCCGAATCTTTTTCTATGCACTCTACCGGGCAGACCACCACGCATTGGGGTTCTTCGTGGTGGCCTATGCACTCCGTGCACTGGTCAGGGTTTATCTCGTAAAACTCGTCACCCATGTATATGGCCGAGTTCGGGCACTGCGGTTCGCAGACGTCGCAGTTGATGCATTCGTCGGTGATCAGCAGCGCCATGGCTATCCTCAGGCCTTACGTGCCTCTTGAAGCTGGCGAGCCTTGGTTTGCAGCCAGCGTTCAACAGAGGGAAACACGAACTTGCTGACGTCGCCACCCAGGATTGCAATCTCGCGCACGAATGTGCCAGAGATGAACTGGTATTGGTCTGAGGGCGTCATGAACAAGGTTTCGACTTCGGGCAACAGGTGGCGGTTCATACCGGCCATCTGGAATTCGTATTCAAAATCGGAGACTGCGCGCAGGCCGCGTACGATAACGCTGGCATTCTGATCGCGCACGAAATCCTTAAGCAGACCTTCGAAGCTTTTGACTTCTACGTTGGAATAATGACCCAAGACTTCCTGAGCGATTTCCACGCGTTCTTCGACGGTGAAAAATGGCTTTTTGGCCTGGCTATGGGCCACACCCACGACAACGTGGTCGAACAGCCCAGCGGCTCGTCGCACCAAGTCTTCATGGCCACGGGTCAGTGGGTCGAATGTTCCGGGATAGACTGCTGTGATCATGACAATTCCGAAAGTTTTTTGCTAAGCGAGGCCTTAAGCCGCCGGCTTATGTAGGATTGGGCTCGCCTTCGGTGGGAACGTCAGTAGCCGAGCCCGATTGGCCGCCGACGTTATCGTGCAGTGCAGCAAATTGTATCAGACCGAAGTGCACCTGTCCGGCGCGCCCCTGGCGCACGATAATAGCGTTTTCGGGCGCCGAAAGGGGCGACTCGCTCTCAATATAGACCAGCCCGTTGGGGGTCAGCAACGACGCAACAGTGGGCAGCACCCGTACCAGCCAGTCTTGACCGAAAGGCGGGTCAAGAAAAACAAGGTCGAAGCGAGCGGCCTCAAGGCGTTCGAGCACCGTCTCGGCATTGCCGGGATGTATGCGCACGCATCGCGCACCCAATTTGTCGCGCAAGGCGCGTAAATTGGCCACGGCTTTTGGGTTTTGTTCGACCATCTGAACATGAGAAACGCCAAGCGATGCGGCCTCGAAGCCCAAAGCGCCGGTGCCGGCGAACAGATCGAGTACGCTTTTGTCGTTAAAGTGCCCGCCCCAAAGGTGGCGCAGCCAGTTGAACAGCGTTTCACGTACGCGGTCGGGGGTCGGGCGCAGGCCCGGCACGTCTACCACGGGAATCGGGGTATGACGGTACTGACCGCCTACAATACGAATTCTGTGTTTTTTCACAATTGCCCGGCAACAGGAAACTGGGGTCGAGGTTTTATTTTCCGCTAGTGTAAGGCCTATGTTCAGTTTCTTTAAACGCAAAAAAGCGCCCGAGCCGAATAAGCAGACACCTGAAGAGGTCGCAGAGCTTGCGCCGGCTCAGGTCGAAGAAGCGCTTGCCGAGGTGCCGCCTGTTGAAGCGCCGCTTGCGCCGCCTTCCGTCACACCTATCGTAGAGTCAGAGCCCAAGGCCCCAGAGCTGCCAGAAGTCGAGCCCGAACCGGTGTCCAGTGAGCCTCAGCAAGAGGCTGCTCCGGATTTGGCTGTCCAGGTGAGTGCCGAGCCCGAGCCCGAGGTTCAGCCGTCGGCCAAGAAAGCATCATGGCTTTCGCGGCTGACGCGTGGTCTGTCTCGCACCGGGCAAAGTATTGGTGGTCTATTCGTTGGCGCCAAGGTCGATGATGCCTTATACGAAGAGCTGGAAACCGCGCTGATCATGGCGGATGCCGGTATGGAGGCCACAGAAAAACTGCTGGGTGCTTTGCGCGTAAAAGTGCGCAAGGAGAAAATCACCGATGCCGCTCAAGTCAAGACGGCACTGCGTGATTTGATCGCCGAGCACTTGGCGCCTCTGGAGCGTGCGTTTCCGCTAGATCGCCCAGCGCCTCAGGTGGTGATGATCGCCGGGGTCAATGGTGCTGGAAAAACGACATCCATAGGTAAGCTGGCTCATGCCTTCCAAGCCAATCACAAGAAAGTCTTGCTGGCGGCCGGCGACACATTCCGGGCGGCTGCGCGTGAACAGCTCGTGATCTGGGGTGAGCGCAACAATGTCGCTGTCATTGCCCAAGACGGTGGCGACCCGGCAGCGGTTGCGTTTGATGCTGTCAATGCAGGTCGTGCGCGAGGCATGGATATCGTGATGGTAGACACGGCAGGGCGTCTGCCTACGCAACTGCACCTGATGGAAGAGCTTAAAAAAATCAGGCGTGTCGTGGGCAAGGCGGATGCACAGGCTCCGCACGAGGTTTTGCTCGTTGTTGATGGCAACACGGGGCAGAATGCCCTGGCGCAAATTCGCGCCTTTGATGCGGCTATCAATCTGACGGGCTTGGTGGTCACCAAGCTGGACGGCACTGCCAAGGGCGGGGTTCTGGCAGCGGTGGCAGCTGGTAGCCAAGGCGTGCGGCCTGTGCCTGTGTATTGGATAGGCGTGGGCGAAGGTATGGACGATCTACAGCCGTTCGTAGCCAAAGAATTTGCCGCCGCTTTGGTGGGCGCCTGAAGCAAGCGCATCGATATCGGTCGGCACTTGTGCTGTAGCAGGGGTTCGCACGGTCGCGAGCCCCTGGCGCTCTGATTTTAACGTTTGCCTAGGCTAAGCTTGCGCAGTTCTTTAAAGGCGGCCTGGGCTTGGGTCTGGCGCTGTGTTTGCATGGCCTTCAGCCAACCTAGGGCGAACCAAGCCTGCGGCTGTTGCTCGACAAGACGCTCGTAACACGACTGCGCCACGTAGTAATCGTTGAGGTCGCCCAATACGTCTTGGATATGCGCCAAATCTACGCGTACCGATTGCAAACTACGCCGTGGGAGCAGATCTTCACAGAAATCCAGGTTGTAACGCAAAGTCTTGGCCTTCTTGCGCAGGTCGTGCTGGGCCTCTATGGGTAAGCGCATAAAGCGCCCCCCTTCTTTGGCAAGTTTGCGCACCCATTCATCCAGTCTTTGCGTAAGAGCCTTGTCTGCACGTATGCCGGCCTCGGGGGTGGGCGGTGTTTCGCTCATGGCAATCAAGTGGCGCAGCAGGCGCAGTAGCGTGGTTTGCAATTCTTTGCTGCTGGCGACCGAGGCGGCAGAGGTGTTCGCTGATTTTTTGCTCTTTGCCTGGGGCTGAAACTCGGGCATGCCGGCCTGGGCCAGTTTCGGGGCAATTTCCAAGGTGACGACATCATCGTCGCGCGACGCGCCGAATAAGTTGAAGGCGGTTTTCAACTGATTCATGATCTCGGCCTCAGGCCGAGGTATCCAAGGTTGAAATAACTTCCAGCACGAGCGCAGACGCCTTATGCCCACGCGCAATTGATGAACATACTCGACCTGTTGCTGCCTGGAAGCGTCTTCCGCATCTACCCCGGCAGCCAGGGCGGTGTTAGCGACAATCTGAGACAGGCATTCGGTTACGCAGGCCTGGTACACCTCATCCAGACGCATGCCACCAGAGAGCTTGATGGCTTGAGCGCGCCTGGCGTTGAACAAGGCAAGCGGGGCGTGCTCGTCGCCAGGCTTGCGGGCAACGCCACCCGATTGCACGGCGGCCTGGGCCAAGGCGTCACCCCGCTGTGATTTGCTACGGGTTTCGAGCAATAAACCATAGGCCTGCAGCCACTGCTCGCTAAGATCAAACAGGGCCGACATGGGGCCGGCTTTCAGTTCAAACTCGACCTCGCTGATGGGTAGTTCTAGATCTCTTGCCAGCAAACTGCCTTGATCGTAGGCAACTTCAATAAGCGCTTCGCCAACCTGAGCTTCGCTGACCAGGCGGGTGACCCGGGTCTCGTAACGCAGCGTCAGGTTTTCGGAAAGCTTGGCCAACAGCGCTTCCACGGGGGTGCCGATATAAAGCGACAGGTCTAGCTCGGGGCCGCTTCGTAGGTGGTTGATCTCGACGCGCGATAGGGCGTCGGGCCCGGGTGCTTTCAGCGTCTGCACCCACCGTCGTCCTTCCTTGCGCAAACGCAGGGCAATGCCTGCGCTTGCCAATTCACGGGTGGTGGTGTCGAAGTAGCGGGCCTGTAGCGAGATGCGGCGAGCTTGGCCGGCGCGCATCTGGCGAGCGACTGCAGTGCGTGCGGCGGCGGGGACATGTAGGGCAAGTTCCCTTTCCATGGCGGTTTCCTTTCGGGTGAAGGCAAATAGGTTACGTATCAAACTGCGGGCTTGCCGAGCTCGATTGAAATCATGTCAGCGCATTGTTTAAGAGATGCTGCGATGGGGCTATCCCAGTCGGTATCCAGCAAAAAAGAGGGCCCGAGGCAGGTCAGTGCAAGCACGATTTGGCCCTCGTGATTGAACACGGGAAGCGTTAATGCATTAACGCCGGGCAAAGGGTGGCCCTGTGCGCGTGCCATGCCTCGTGCGCGAATATCCTGAAGGTCGGCCTGCCAAGCGCTTTCGGTGGGGCTCGGGTGACCAACGCTGGTAACGACGGCCTTGTCTCCGGCTTCGCGTTCGAGAAAGTGCTTGAGTACGGCCTCTGGCAACCAAGCGGCAAAGACCCGCCCCGTAGCAGTATGGCGCAGCGACATCACTGTGCCTGGTCGCAGATTGACGTGCACGGGATAAGACGCTTCGCTGATGTGAACCACGGTGGGGCCATGCGAGCCCATTACGGCGAGGCACAAAGTGTGGCCTATGCGAGAGGACAAGGCGCTGACTTGAGGGAGGGCGACACGTATAGGATCCAGTCTTTGCAGACTGACTAAGCCCATTTGCAGAGCAAAGGGGCCCAGCTCGTACTGACCGGTCACCACGTCTTGACGCACCAGCCCCACATTGATGAAACTGACCATGTAAGGGTGCGCCTTGGCCGCGCTCATGCCCGCACGCTTGGCCAAATCGCCTAGCGACAAGGGGGTGGCCGCATCGACAAGCGTGGTCACCAGCGCAAAACCGGTTTCTATGGATTGAATCCGACGTCTTTCAGTGTCGCCGGCGGGGCGTCTCCGTGGGGCCGACCGGCTACTCTCGGGGGAGTCGTGCATGACAGAATGGGTATCCGCGAATACCGCATCATATCCGAGTTCGCCCTAATTTCGTCACCTCGTGCCAAGTCGCACTTTGCAGTCTGGCCGGCGGTACAATGTGAAAGTCTAGAGCAAAGGTTCCACTCCAAATGAACTTATCCGTTGCGGCCGAGGCCGAACAGCACCCAGAAGTCGGCATTGCCAGCGTTCCCGAAATCGTCGCCGAACTGCGCGCCGGGCGCATGGTGATCTTGGTCGACGAAGAAGACCGCGAAAACGAAGGCGACCTGCTTATGGCAGCCGAATACGTTACGCCCGAGGCCATCAATTTCATGGTTACGCATGCGCGTGGCCTGGTTTGCCTGACGCTTACCGAAGCGCGTTGCCGTCAGCTCGATCTGCCTTTAATGGCGTCACGTAATGGTGCGCGCTTTGGCACCAACTTCACTCAGTCCATCGAAGCGGCTGAAGGCGTGGAAACCGGCATTTCAGCAGCCGATCGGGCGCGCACGATTCAGGTGGCCGTGGCTCGCGATGCCAAGCCCAGCGACCTGGTTCAGCCGGGCCACATTTTTCCGGTTCAGGCCGTTCGCGGGGGGGTGTTGGTTCGAGCCGGTCACACCGAAGCGGGCTGCGATTTAACCGAACTTGCCGGCCTTACGCCTGCTGCCGTCATTTGCGAAATTCTGAACCCCGACGGCACCATGGCGCGCCTGCCCAACCTCAAAAAATTCGCGCGCGAGCATGACATCAAGATAGGCACCATTGCCGATCTTATCCAGTACCGTAGCGAACACGAATCCATGGTCGAGCGCCTCAGCGAGCGCACCTTGTCTACCCCATGGGGGGTATTCAAAGCCGTGGCTTACCGCGATCTGGCGGCTGGGGCGCCGCACCTGGCGCTCATTCACGGCGATATCCAACCCGATGTCGAAGCCTTGGTGCGGGTGCACGAGCCCACTACGGTGCTCGACGCGCTTTCCAACGACACTACCGGCCACAGCTGGACGCTCTCCAGCGCCATGAAGGCGATTGCCCAGGCGCCTTCGGGCATTATGGTGTTGCTTAACTGTGGCGGTGGGGCAGACGTGCTGTTCGAGCAGTTTGCCGCTTGGGGCAATCAGCCCGACACCACAAAAAATACCGGTAGCCGCTTCGATTTGCGCACTTATGGCATAGGCGCCCAGATCCTGCGCGACCAAAACGTAGGCAAGGCTCGTTTGTTGGCCAAGCCGCGCAAAATGCCCAGCATGACGGGCTTTTCCTTGACCATTACAGGTTACGATAGCGAACCCCCGCCCACCTCTCGAAAGGAAGACGTCCTATGAACCCATACACTATGCTGCCTGACCTTAACGGTGAAGGCTTGCACATTGGTATTGTCCGCGCCCGTTTCAACGAAGAAATCGGCATGGCCGAGCTCGAGGGCTGCCTGACCGAGCTAGCCAGATTGGGCGTAGACGAGCGTGACGTCATGGTTGTTTCCGTGCCCGGTGCGCTCGAACTCGGTGTGACACTGGCTCAAATGGCCGAAACCTTCGAGTTCGACGCCCTTATCGCTTTGGGCGCTGTCGTGCGCGGTGAAACCTATCACTTCGAGGTCGTCAGCAACGAAAGCGCTGCGGCGATCAGCCGGGTGGCGCTCGAAACGGGTATCCCTGTGGCCAACGGGGTGCTCACCACTGAAACCGAAGAACAAGCCATGTCTCGCGCTGCCCACAAGGGGCGTGATTGCGCACAAACGGCCATCGAAATGGCCAACCTGCTCGTCGCGCTGGAACCCGAAAGCGATGACGACGAAGATGAAGAATATGACGACGACGAAGACTAAATTGCCCGCCCCCACCGGCGCGCGCCCAAATGGGCGCAGCGCCCGGCGCCGGGCGCGCGAGTTTGCCCTGCAAGGTATTTATGCCTGGCTGATCCGCCGTGACGATGCCGATGATATGGGGGTCATTGATGCCCATATCCGCGACGACGAAGAGTTTTCCGAAGCCGACGTGGCGTGGTTCAAAACACTGCTGTACGGCGTGCCCCGAGAGGCGGTTTCGTTGCGCGAGCAGTTCACCCCGCATCTAGACCGCACCATAGACGAGCTTTCCCCCGTAGAGCATGCCATTTTGCTCATCGGCAGCTACGAGCTGGTACACCATGTCGAAGTCCCCTACAAGGTGGCCATCAACGAGGCGGTCGAATTGGCCAAGTCTTTTGGTGGCACAGATGGCTTCAAGTTCGTCAACGGCGTGCTAGACAAACTCGCCGCCGAGGTACGTGCCCCTGAAGTCCAGGCAGGTACGCGGGCCTAATCCCTTGGGTGGCGAATTCAGCCTCATCGCCAAGTATTTTTCGCCGGCTGCGCCGGAGGGTTTTCTTGGCGTGGGCGACGATTGCGCCATGCTGCCACTGCGGCCGGGTCGGCAGTGGGTCACCAGTACCGATCTGTTGTTGCAAGGCCGGCATTTTGCGGCAGACGCCAATCCCCAGCATTTGGGTCACAAGGCCCTGGCGGTCAATATTTCCGATTTGGCTGCAATGGGCGCTCGCCCCGAAGCTTGCCTGCTAGGCTTGGCCCTGCCCAAGCTAGATGAAAACTGGCTGCAAGCGTTCTCCAAAGGTTTTTTGCAATACGCCGCGCAAACCGGCTGCGCCTTGGTCGGTGGCGACACCACGCGCAGCAATGGCGGCATACAAATCAGCGTTACCGTACTGGGCACTGTGCCCGCAGGCCAGGCTTTGCGGCGCAATGCCGCACAAGCCGGTGATGACATTTGGATAAGCGGTCACCTGGGCGGCGCGCACTTGGCGTGGCAGCTGTCCGAAGGCGCTTGGCCCGAATGGCATGCGCGCCTACCCGAAGTCCAGGCTGCCCTTGAGCAGCCCATGCCGCCTTGGCAATTGGCGCAAGATCTTATCCAGTGGGCGCATGCCGGCCTGGATATCTCCGACGGCTTATTGCAAGACTTAAGTCATGTACTGCAGGCTAGTGCGTGTGGTGCTCAACTGCAATACGCACAGCTTCCTAAGCATCCGGCGCTTGCGGGTTTGCCTGCCGGCATCCAATATGAATGTGTATTGGCAGGTGGTGAAGTCTATCAACTGTGTTTCATGGCGCCTAGGGCGCATCGTGACGCCATAGCGGCACTCGGTGTGCAGCAGGGTGTACCGTTGGCACGGGTGGGAGAAATCACCGCTCAAAGCAGCCTGCTTGTGCTGGATGGGGATGGAAGCCCGATTCGGCTGCCTAAAGGCGGCTACGACCATTTTTCTAGCGAAACCCCATGAAACCCACGCAAACCAATACCAGCGATGTTGTGCAAGAACCCAACTGGCGTTGGGTCATGGCGTCGCCCGCCCGCTGGTTTGCATTCGGGTTCGGTAGTGGCCTGATCAAGCCTGGGCCCGGCACCTGGGGCACCTTGCTGGCGTGGGGCATCTGGGTGCTGGCCTGGACGAATCTCTCCGATCTCGTCATGGGTTTGTTGCTGGCCTGGTTCTTTGCGTATGGATGCTGGATCTGTCAGCTAACCGGCAAAGCCATGGGGCGTGCCGACCACAGCGGTATGGTGTGGGACGAAATGGTGGCCTTTTGGTTGGTCTTATGGCTCATACCCGAAAGCTTGGCCATGCAGGCCATAGCCTTTGTGTTGTTTCGTTTCTTCGATATCGTCAAGCCGCCGCCCATTGCGTATTTTGATGCCCGCCTCAAGAATGGGCTGGGTGTCATGTGGGATGACATTCTGGCAGCTGGCTATACCCTTTTGGCCATTGCTATCCTGACACGATTGGGAGTATCGCTATGACTCGCGCCGTCTATAGTTTGCCTGATGCGTCTGCACTGGGTGATTTCATGATGAGCCAAGGCTGGATGATGGCTTGTGCCGAGTCTTGCACCGGCGGCTTGTTGGCCGCCACGCTGACCGATATTCCTGGTTCCAGCGCTTGGTTTGAACGGGGCTACGTCGTTTACAGCAATGCCGCCAAAATGCAGGCTTTGGGCGTGCATCCCGATACGCTGGAACGTTTCGGGGCAGTCAGCGAAGAAACCGCCATGGAAATGGCGGCAGGTGCCCTGTCAGCCTGTGACACGGCTCATTTCGCTGTGTCAACGACAGGTATAGCGGGGCCGGGTGGGGCAACGCCTGGCAAGCCTGTGGGCATGGTGTGCTTTGGCTTTGCCACCCGTACCCGATCGGGCTGGACAACTCGTGCTGAAACACATGTATTCGAGGGCGACCGCCAGGCGGTTCGCCTGGCGTGTGTGCGCTTTGTGGTTCAGCGTGCCTTGCAGGTGCTGGACCCTCGCTGAAGGGCGTTAATCAGCGGCTAGCGCAGCTCTTGCAGCGTTGATGGCGTCGCGGGTTTCACGAGCCGCTTCGGCAGAAGCGTGCGCCCAATCATCCCCCTTGCGCGCATACAGAATCGCACGCGATGAGTTGATCATCATGCCCATGCCTTGGCTATCAGAGCCAGCCTTGACGGTAGCCGGGATGTCGCCGCCCTGGGCCCCGATGCCGGGCACCAGTAAAGGCATATCGCCGACACGGGCACGAACCTTGGCCAACTCTTCCGGATACGTGGCGCCCACCACCAAGGCACATTGCCCATCGGCATTCCATTCTTGGGCGACCATGCTGGCCACGCGCAAGTACAGGGGTTCGCCCTTTGCGTCTTCAATCATCTGCAAAGCAGCACTGCCAGGGTTGGAAGTACGGCAAAGCAGTACGACCCCTTTGTCTTTCCAAGACAAATACGGTTGCACTGACTCGAAGCCCAGATAGGGGCTAAGCGTGACAGCGTCGGCACCATAGCGTTCGAACGCTTCACGCGCGTATTGCTCGGCGGTAGAGCCGATATCGCCGCGCTTGGCGTCTAGCACCAAAGGCAGATGGGGATGGTGCTTAAGAATGTATTGGCAAATGGCCTCGAGTTGCTCTTCTGCGCGCAACGCGGCGAAGTAGGCAATTTGAGGTTTGAAGCCACAGACGTAGGGCGCGGTAGCGTCGACGATTGCCGTGCAAAACTGGTAGATGGCGTCGGGCTTGCCTTGCAGTGAGGCTGGCAGACGCGCAGCGTCTGGATCCAGGCCCACCATTAGCAAGGATTGCTGGCTTTGCCAAGCGGTATTAAGTTTTTGGGTGAAAGTCATGGGGATGGCACAAAGAAAACGGCATAGGCGGCATGCCGGCAAGCAAGTATTTTACGTAGATTGTAAAAACACGTTTTCTACGGCTGGCCCTGCATAGAAACCCAGGCACCTGCGGGCACTGTTTTTCAGTGTCAGCTAAGCTTGAACTTGCGATAGCTGCCGCGATGCATATCCACGACTTCGACGCTGAGATGCACCGTCATGTCGTCGGCAAAGGTCGGCATGTGTTCTAGCATGCCGTCTGCGACGCGTTGGCTGAAATCTTGCTTGGCTTGCTCGCTGCGCCCCTCAAGTATTCGTACGATGACATGAATAAAGCCGCGCTGACTGTCAGCCAGCCCGACGCGAAACCTATCGGCACAAATCACGCGGGCTTTTAGGTCGGCTTCGTCCTCGACCTCCGGGCTTTCCGAAAGGCGACGCGTCACGGCCGCCAACATACTGTCAAAAGGAAGGTCGGTTAGATTGGGTGTATATTCAACGACGATATGCGGCATTTTGGGCTAGGTGTAAGAGAACACAGATTGTAATTATGCTTCAAAGTCCAGGTTTCATGCCTTGCGTAGCGCGGTTTCAGGTGGGCATGCGGATCACGGGTTTGATGCTGCGGCCCTCATGCATATCGCTCAGAGCGACGTTGATGTCAGCCAGTTCGTAGAAACTTAATAAACGATCGAAGGGGAAGCGGCCTTGGCGATACAGTGAGATGAGTTCTGGAATGAAACGTTGGGGGTCGCTGTCGCCTTGGTGTATACCGCGTACGGAATGGCCACCCAAGACCAGGCTCAAGATATTGGCGCTAAGATCGGCGCCCCGGGCTGTGTTGATCAGCCCACAAACACCCAGCGGCGCCAGGTTTTGCGTAGCTTGGCGGATAAGGTCTAGATTGCCGGTCGTGTCCAAGGCAAAGTTCACGCCCTGAGGAACAATAGCGCGTAGCCTGGTAAAGACCTCTTCTCGTGCACCATTGATCACGTGGGTAGCGCCTAACTCGGTAGCCAGTTCCAAGCGGGCATTATTGGTATCTACCGCGACCAAGGTCGTAGCACCGGCAATACGCGCGGCCATCACTGCAGCAAGGCCGACTGCGCCTGTTCCTAAAACGGCCAGGGTTTGGCCGGCACTTACGCCCAGCGAGTTGAGCACGGCGCCCGCGCCCGTCTGGAAGCCGCAGCCCAGTGGTCCCAGTAGCTCAAGCGGCAGGTCGGCGTCAACGACGACGGCATTGCGTTCGTGGCAAACAGCATGTGTCGCAAAGGAAGACTGCCCGAAGAAATGACTGTGTACGGCTTCTTGGCCCACGCTCAGCGCGGTACTGCCGTCCAATCGCTGACCTGCGAAATTGTAGGCCCCCAAGTGGCTGCAATACGCTACTTTCCCGCTTACGCAGCTATGGCAAGTGCCGCAAGTATCAAAGCTCATGACGACATGGTCGCCCGCTTGAATGCGGTTGACAGCCTTGCCCGTGCTGACGACTACCCCGGCGCCTTCGTGACCCAGCACCATAGGCCTTGGAATACGCGATGGTGAGTCGCGCATGCCAATGTCGGTGTGGCAGATACCTGTGGCGACCACGCGCACCAAAACTTCGTCGTCGCGTAAAGGGCCCAACGCTAATGTCTCTAGCGTGAGGTCTTGGCCTGCGACACGAGAAAGGGCGGCTGTTATCTGCATAGCGAGGCTTCCGAACCGGGATTAACGAGTTTCAAAGTAGAAATGCTTGGTCTGCATGAAGTCATTCATGCCTTCCAGACCATGCAGTTTGCCGTAACCACTGTCGCCATAGCCACCGGTTTCGGCTTCGGCAAACAAACGGTTGTGGGTGTTGTGCCACACCGTACCGAA
>Ga0160490_100197_pt1 | contig 20616 bp, 23 predicted proteins | sample DIDnMG_7_FD_108210 | JGI IMG/M metagenome (GOLD analysis project Ga0160490, IMG submission 108210) | Enriched soil microbial communities from UW Madison campus, WI, USA - DID2934_E24_Lignin MG | ecosystem: Environmental > Terrestrial > Soil > Unclassified | place: USA: Madison, Wisconsin...
ATACAGTAATTCTTTTTCTATCAATTTGAGATATGCTACTAATTCATCAATTGATATAGTTAAAGGTGCAAAAAAGGCTTTGGATATAATATACAAACAAGGTTATGATTTCAAAAAAGCTGGTGTTATTCTTAGTGGAATCGAGGCTGAAGATACACGTCAATTAACTTTATTTGACACGGTTAATCCAAAACATTTACCTTTGATGCAAGCTATGGATAATATTAATAATAAATACCATAATAAGGTTGTCAAGTTAGGTTCGCAATCTCTCAAAAGAACTTGGAAAATGCGACAAGAACGTCTTTCACCTAACTACACAACTAACTGGAATGAAATATTGGTTTTAAAATGAAATTAATACAAAATATTAAATTTTCAAGTGATCTGGAAATACTAAAACTTGAAAGTGATGGCGCAAAATATTTCGCTAATTATTATGGTAATGTATCAGCTGGATTTCCAAGTCCAGCAGAAGATTTTCAAGGCACTAGAATCAGTTTAGATGAAAGATACTTATCTAAGCCAGAAAGTACATTTATCACACGAGTAGGAGGTTTGTCAATGTATCCGTTTTATCAGTTAAATGATGTTTTGATTAATAGAACCGATTTAGAACTTCAACATGGTGATGATGCAGTTGTATCAATCAATAACGGTGATTTCACATTGAAGCGTTGGGATGCTCACAAAAATATGTTTACAGCCTTAAATGAAAAATACAAAGAATCATTTGTTGTCACAGATGAAGATGTGGTTGTAAGTTTAGGTGTGGTTGTAGCAATAGTTAGAGAATTAAAAGCTGTTTAAATAGAGTTTAAACTTCTTATGATTTTTTTTGTAATCTATCTTTTGGTGCATAAATTTTGCAAGCTTTTGAATAGGGGATTGCTCTACAAATCCTGAAACAAGTATTGTAGAGGAAACCAATTGGATGTAGAGTTTGCGGTATATCACGTAAAAACAAAAAACCTCACTTAAAAAAAGCGAGGTTGTTTTTATATTATTTTTTGTTTTTGTGAAAAAATTGGAATTGTGCAACAGTGAATGACGTTAGCTGTCGGTTATTTAAAATAATCTATAATTTCGTAATTTCCATCGTAATATTTCTCTAATAATTCGAGTAAATAATATTTATGTTGAACACCTGTTAACACAACTATTTTCTTTCCTTTGTGTTGGTAAGCAGTTCTGATAATATTAATAGCCATTGAGTTATTTCTTAAATCCCAAAAATTACACCATAGTTTAAATCCGTCTTTATATGAAATTTTTTGTCCGTTTGGTTTAGTAACAAAGCGATTTGAAAAAATATCTTCCGTTTCACAAATCTTAATTAATTCTTTATGTTGAATGTTTTGACGAATTTTATTAATTGAATCAAATTGCATAGAGTTCATAGCTTTAAAACCTTTTTTTGAAAATTCAATCAACGATTTATTTGCTTCTAAATAATTTGTATAAATTCTTTCGTTTTGAGGAGAAAGCATTTTCTTGTTGTATAAACTATCAATAAGTTTTACTGTTAAGTTGTCTGTCGGAGTCATTCCATTATAATCTCTATAAGAATTTCTTCCTTCAAACTCAAACGGTAAATTCAAGGTATTTGGATATTTCTGTAAATACTTAAAAGAAGCATTTTGTTCATTCGAATTTGGGCGAATATCTTCAAAATATGTTGAAATTTGCTCACTGTCGTTTTCTTGTAGTAAAATGTTTGGCTTTATGTTATCCAATACTTCAAATAACATTTGAGGGTTTAATATCTCTGAACTTTGGTGAATGGTACCAATAATATATATTTTCGTTTTATCAGATGTTTGACTAAATAATATATTAAACACTAAGCTTAGTAATATTGTAAATGTATATTTCATTAAAGTGATTTTCTTTATAACTTACAGTTAACGAGCAGGGTATTTGCGAAGAACGGAAGAGAATTTGAGCGAAAGTTCAAGTTCATGCGTACAAGCAAATTGCTCTTATGTAAAACTAAATTAGTTTATTGTATTAAGAAAAGCAATTTTGTGCGAAGAAAAAGAAGGGCTTAAAGTTTACTTACAGTCCATCTTTCGCGAAATACAATTTTATCTGAAGTCATTATTTAATTAGAAATAATGAAAACTCATTTTTTTATTATTAAATAAATTGATTTAGTATTTTCGGGTGTAACAATAAATTTTGTAATACAATTTAATATTTTTTCTCAAAAATAAATTTCAGTAAAATAGCTTCTAAAGAGGTTGTTTTTTAATTGTTTTGGTTTTTATTAGAAAATTGATGTTGTGCAACAGTTACCAATGTTATGTGCGGTTTTTATATGAAAAACTTATGTAGATATAGATTTTTTGATTTCGTCTTAGTATATAGAATAATTAATTATTTTTCACTTATTATTTTCTTGATTTGATCAATCATTTTTTCTGCATTGCCTTTTGTTCCACCAAGACTAATTGCTTTGTTGTAATTATCTATCGCTAAATCATATTGCTTATTAGTATAGTAAGCTTCTCCTAAGCTATCGAATATATTTGCATCTTTAGGAAACTCTTTTGTAGCCAATTTAAATATTTCTATGGACTCATTGTTTTTGCCAAGTCTTAACAGTTCATATCCCAATTTATTCAATTCACTTGGATTTTCAAAACTGTAATCTTTTTCCTCATTCTTCTTCAGCAAATAGTAACTTTTTATCGCTTTATTTAAATCGATTTGGGCTTCCTTTCTTATCGCTTGATAAATTGATTTTTTAGGAATTTCGTAAGCTTTACCTAACATTAAATTATGAATACTATGTCCTAAATCCCAAACTCTATTTAGATTATTGGAGAGTAAAATTACCGTAATATTGTTTTCGAAATCGTTTAGATAAATGGATTCAAATTTATATGAAATACCATTGTGACGTTGCAGTCTTTGATTTTCGAAGTAATCTCCTAAAGGTCCACCTTGATGATCTTTTGTGTATGGATTATTCAACAAGGTTTGAAAGGATTTTTTGGATATTAAACGATTGGTATTCACTGCGTGAAGCCATTTATACAAATCATTGGCATCAAGCCAAAGCCAACCACTAATAAATTCCAGTTCCGGACATCGAACATTGGCAAAATCATAACAAGATGTTCGATTTTTATAACCAAATTTTGGATCAAACACAGAATTGGTCATTTTTAAGGGATTAATTATATTTTTTCTAACAAATTCTTGAAATGAAACTCCAGTTACCTTTTCGATTATTCTTCTTTGCAGAAATACATTGCTATTGTTATAATCGTAACTGCTTCCTGGTTCAAACTTTAAACTATCTACTTTTTTTAAAATTTTCCAAGCTTCCTCATCATTTTTCGGCATTAATGGTTCAATGCTGGGAATGCCACTTGCATAATTAATCAGCTGTCTTATTGTAACTTTTTCAGACCATTTTGGTAGTCCTAAATTAAATTTTGAAATATTATCATCAAGATTAAGAATACCACGTTCAACTAAAATCATTATGGAAACCGCATTAAATTCTTTAGCAATAGAACCAGAATTAAATATTGATTGATTACTCAATGCAGTTTTTTTTGTTTCGTCTGTAAATCCAAATGATTTTTGATAAACAATGCTATTATTTTTAACAACAAGAACATTACCGTTGAATAATCCTCTTTCGTAGGATTTTGTCATTAGGGAATCAATTTTAGTAGAGTAAGTTGAGTTTTTTTTTGTTATAATATTTCTCGTACTACAACTGAACACTATCAATAAAAAGAATAGATAGCTAATGCTTTTTGCTAAAGTATGTGTTTTCATAAAGGTCTTACTTTTTTTAAGACTAATATAATTCTGCTACAAAACTGCATCAAATTGCTTTAATACGCGACCGACTAAAAAAAATCGAACTCATTTTTCGGAAAGTAATACGATTTTACAAAGCTTCTTTTCGAAAATCAGTCGGTGTTTTTCCCGTATATTTTTTGAAGGAAGTATTGAATGACGATTTAGAATTAAATCCAACTTGATATAAAATTTCCAAAACTGTTAATTGTTTTTGAGAAGGATCTTTTAGAATTTGTATAGCTTTTTCAATTCTGTATTCATTTACAAAATCAAAAAAATGTTTGTCCATATAAAGATTAATCAAAGTTGATAAATCTTTCACGGGCATGTTGACTTGCTCCGCCAAATTCTGAATCGTTAATGACGAATCGAGATAAGGTTCATTTTTAACCATAAAGTCTTTTAAAGCTTCGATTTCTTTATTTTTCTCCTCGCTAAATTTTGGAGTAGATTTTTCTTCGGAAACTACTTCTTTAATTGGTTTTAATTCCGAATTTACGCCTCGGAAAAACTCGGGATTATTTAATGCCACAAAAAGATACCAACAGGTACAAAACAAAAACGCAAATCCATCAATAGTTACAATCCACGCTCTAATCTCGCCAACACCAAAAATATAGGTAATTAACCATCTTATTAGGACAATAAAATGCAAAACGTAATAGAGAATTGTTATTTTGTTAAGAGCGTTAAGTACTGAAATATTGGTATTTGTATAATTTTCGAGATAAACTTTTTTAGCCTTTCTAATTGCCAAAAAAGAGGCAATGAAATAGACTTGAAACAGCAATTCAAAAAGGTAGAGAAAAAATTGCATGAGTGGCATCTCGTTCATGCTGTTGATGAACAATATTTTCGCTGTTCTATCATTAAGATAAATTCCCCACATCATAAACGCATTGAATGCGAAAAACGGAAAAAGATGTATTAAATGTTTAGGTTTTAAACGAAAATTGGTGTAACAAACGGACAATACATAAAGGTAAAACGTAGCCGAAACTACATAATTAGAACTCCAGCGAAGAGCCTCGAGGTTGATATAATTAACTGGAAACCCGTTCTGCAAAAACTTGATGGCATCAAGTGCATTAGTAAAAAGAAAAAACGCTAATAGACAGTTTGAAAGTTTGTGCTTCGTCTTTACAGTTACCAAAAACAGGGCTAGCAAAAACACCATGAAAATTCCAATAGAGGAAACGAGATGCAAAAAATTGTACTTGTCCATTTTGTTTTTACCAAAAATCAAATTTACCAAATTTTTATTTTTTCAACTATGATTTTAAATTTGATTCTATGATAAATGTTGGTATAAAATTGCGTCACATCATCATTTTCTACGAAGTAAAATATAGTTGAGTTTCGTGAAAAATCCACTATATCTGCATTTCGTAATATTTACTCAAATATACAACAAGCATTTAACGATAATTACGGTATTATATAAAAAACAAACCTTGCTTAAAAAGGCTTAAACAAGGTCGAATATTTTGGTTTTTATTAGAAAATTGGTGTTGTGCAACGGTTACTTTTTTTAAATATAAATTTCTCCTTTCATATACAAAACGGCTTTCCCTGCTAATTCTACTCTGTCATTTAACAGTCGGCAATGTAATTCTCCGCTTCGATTGGAAAGTTGAAAAGCGCTCAATTCTTTTTTGTTGAGTTGACCTGCCCAATATGGTGTAAGTGTGGTATGTGCTGAACCACAAACAGGGTCTTCATTTACGCCAACTGCAGGTGCAAAAAAACGAGAAACAAAATCATGATTTTCTCCTTTTGCAGTTGCTATGATTCCTCTTGCATTTAGTTGTGCAATTAATGAAAGATTTGGTTGTATTGTTTTTATCTCTTCTTGATTTTCAAATACAAGCATGTAGTCGGTTTTACCTTTGTATGCAGATATGGGGGTTTTGTCTGTTGCGGATAAAAGTTCTTCTGTTAAGCTCACCTCAATGAATTTATCTGTGGGAAAGTTTAAAACAAATCTGTTTTCTTGAACTGTTACAGATAAATTTCCACTTCGGTGAGAATAGAAAGATATCGTGTTCTCTTTGAAGTTTTCGTGATTTCTTAACACAAATGCCGTAGCCAAAGTAGCGTGTCCACAAAGGTCAACTTCTACACTTGGCGTAAACCACCTTATCTCAAAATTATTTTCAGAGGGTACATAAAAAGCTGTTTCAGATAAATTGTTTTCTGATGCAATTTTGAGTAAAACATCGTCTGCCAACCATTCTGTTAGAGGACAAACAGCAGCAGGATTTCCTTTGAATACTTGGTCAGTAAATGCATCTATTTGGTATATAGTCAATTTCATTTTGTTGTTTTTGTATTTATTAGTTATACAAATTTCGTGTTTTTATTATCAATTATTGTGTATTAGTTGATAATAAAGCTGTCGCATTCACGACAGCTTTTTAGTATGCACCAGCCGTTATTTTATTTCAGTCGTCCATTCTGTACCACTAATATCTATCAATTTAAGTGTGTAATTTTCGTTGATTGTTACATCACTCAAATCAATCTCTATATCGGCTTTTGCACCGAGTGGAATAATCAAACTATGTGTTCCCGATTTGATTTTTGCCACATAATGATTGTGGATTTTGTCTTTCGGAAACTGAGCCAATTCATTTTGGTCAATAAATTTCACAACCTGATTGTTCTCATTCAGAATTTGAATTCCAATCAAAAACGAACCGTAAACATCCGCTCCCTCAACTCTGAAAAGTTGGAAAGTAATTTGTGAATTTTTGTACTGAACGTTGGAAATTTCGACTTTTGGTTTTACAGATTTGTTGTGCAGCTTACCAAAAACACCACCGTGAAAATACTGATTAGTAAACAATGTCAATCCGAAAATAAGGATAGAGATTATCAAAACCAATGGTTTCAAGTTTTTGATTGGTAACTGCCCCGAACCGAGGAAAGCAAACCATTTTTTGTGCGTAAAAGCAATGTTTTTGTTCATCAGGCAATTATCCAAAGAATAAAAACCACTTCCTGTAAGGAATAGCGTAAAACCACCTGCAACGCCTAAAACTCCAATTTGCCATTCGTCCAAACAAGTTGTTCCTATCCACCCCGATCCTAAAAGAATCCCCATTGCAAGAGAAAATACACCTATACTCATCAGTCTTGTAAAAAGTCCGAAAATGATGAATAAGCCTACAATAGCTTCCACAATCGTAAAAATGACCATAGAAATCTGCAAAGAGTCTGGATTAGAAACGAGGTATTCGATAATTGGTTTGATACCCAAAGCATTGGGTAGAAAGTGGTTGAATTTTTCGCCAATGTAGCCTGCTTCTTCAGGAATTAATTTATTTTCTAAAATCAGTCTTCGCCAAAAGGCGGAAAAATATGTCCATCCGATTACCCAGCGGAAAGACAATGTAAAAAGTCCAGCCATGCTATTGGCTGTATTATCCATATGATGCATCATTTGAATTTTATATTTTAATTAAACGTGAAATAATAATGTAAATCGTAAGTGAAATTTACGCTACATCAAGTTTTAGGCGTTTATATAAAATATATTTTGGAGGACTGTTTCCTGAAAATACTTTTGAATAATTGGTAATAATCTCATGAGAGTGAACTATAAAAAACAGATTTTTAAAAGTTATGACTGGTTCTGTTTGCCTATCGATTTTCGATAGTTTAATAATCGAAATTTGTTGACTGTCTTCTTGAGAATATTGACAATAATTTGTTGGTGCAGTAGTTTTGGACTTATTGAGCGGTTGAGAATATTCCGCATTTACCACGCTGAACATAGCTTCCTTTACTACGCAAGGACTTAATGCAAAAAAAATAAACCAAACATATAAAATATGTTTAAAATTTTTGATATGCTGATTTTGGTTTGTTTTTAACATTATGACGAAGATACGTTTTTTTTATTTGAGCTATTCTACCTCAAAAATTGTCTGAATCGAGACAGAAGAACCTAAAGGTAGAGAATATGCTCCTTGTGTATTTCGAGTATGTTTTCCTTTTTTCTCCGAATATTTCTACTGTAAGATTAGAAAGTGCATTCATTAATAACGCGTGTTGAGTATAATTATGTTTGGTATTAAAAATACCAATTAGCAATACACATATTTTTACATTATTAAGGCCACCATCACCATAGAATCAGTTTAAGGAATTTTAATTATAAAACGCCTCAATAGTTGAGCAATGGCACAAGCCAATAAAGATGTACAGATGTCAAGTTTATCGTATAACTTGAAGAAATACTTGCGTTTTATATTGAGAAAGATAGATGTTTTAGTACAAATTTTGATCTTGGAAGAAAGAAAACGTCTTTCATATTTAAATCACTATTTGCTATTAATTCTATTCTTAGCTTATACTGTAACTATTATAGCCTTATGACTTGCATATTCAAGAAAATCTCTAGTGATACACTCCGTTTTAATTTTCATATATCCAGTGGTTGTTCCATCACTGCATCCATAATGTTCCTCTGTTGTAACATCTTTATCAAGAAGTATTTTAACCTTATTTTCTTCATCAAGTAAAGCACTGAAAATAGTGGCTGAACCTATTTTTGTTCCCAACATTTCTTCAAGTAATTCGGCTGGGGCAAATGATAATCGAGAGATATTTAGTTTATTGCTCAACTCTTTTGAATTAAAAGGTTTGTCTGCTGTGGTTATAAACAGGTAAAAATCTGTTTTCTGGCGGTTGCATAAAAACAATGTTTTTACCATTTTCATATTCAGTTTGTCATTGATAAGTACACAATCTTCCATTGTTATTGCTTCGTCCGTCTCTACACGTTCATAAGCAATACCGAGTTCATTTAATATAGCATAAACCTTTCTTTGCAATTCGGTTTTAAATTTTTCCGGAGCTGTATTTTTTATTTCACTTATATAGAACATAATTATTTTATTTTTTTGTTTTTAATATTATCAACTAAACTCCAAATTTTCTTTTCAAATAAATTGAATATTAAACCTCCCATTATAAAAAATGAAGCCCAAAGTTTCCAAGGTGTCAAACTTTCATTTAAAAATATCGCTGAACTTAAAAAGCCTACAATGGGAATAAGCAATGTGAATGGAACTACAGCTGATGTTGGATATTTTTTAAGAAGTGAACCCCAAATGCCATAACCCAAATGCGTTGATACATAGACAACATAAGCGATAGCAAGAATTCCAGACCAAGAAATATGCTGAACCGAACGTGTAATTACAGTTGTACCGTCCATAAAATATGATGCAATAGCCATAAATGGAAATGCTACAAGATTACCCCATACAACAAGTGAAAGTGGCGATTTGGCATTTACTTTTTTGGTAAACATATTTCCTGAAGCCCAAGCTAAAGAAGCCAGTATAGTGAGTATCAATCCGATTATTGTAACATCGCCACCAACGTGATTAGCAACTAGACCGATACCAATAAATGATACTAAAGAGCCTATAATCTTAAATAAGCTAGGTTTTTCATTAAAAAATAAGAATGCCAATCCTATGGAAAAAAATACTTGTACCTGCAATACAAGAGAAGATAGTCCTGGAGATAATCCCAAATAAATACCACTAAATAGTAAGCCAAACTGCAAGACAAAATTAAATACTCCAAAACCAAAAATATACTTGAACGGTGCTTGTGGTCTGGGTAAAAAAAAGACAAACGGCAAAGCAGACAACCCAAAACGAATTGCACAAAAAAGGAATGGGGGTAATTCTTTTAATCCTACATATATTGCGATAAAATTCAGTCCCCAAACGATAACTGTTAAGAGTGCTAAAAGAATTTGCTTGGGAGCTAAGTTTGTTGTTGCATTCATTTTACTGAAAATGTCTTTTTTAGTTATGTTCCAATCATTCGAATTGAACTTTTAATATAGTTTTTCTGTTTTTGGATTTTTAGTGAATAGGAGTTTCCATATCGTGACAGAAAAGCATTTTCCAATGATTTTCTTCTGCTTCAGTTTTCCATTTTTGGCGTAAATGCAGTGCTTTTTTACCATCATAATCATTTTTAAAAGCTAAATGAGATTGCAAATAATGATATTGAGGGAGGTTGTCAGCTCCATAAAATATGGTTTGTCCATCTTCTTCAATCCAAAACTCTTGATGATAAGGCGTGTGCCCACCTGAAACTTCAAAGTAAATTTCATCTGATATCTTGCCTTTTTCTTGATTTAATATCGTAAGATTAGGTAATGCTGTCAGTTTATCCAATACTTCAAAATTGTAAGATGGATTACCTTGTTGGGTTACTGCGAAATCAAGCTCACGCTGTTGTATAAAAATTTCAGCATTGGGAAAATTGCATTTGATATTACCATTTTGAAAATTTAAAATGCCTCCAATATGGTCTTTATGCAAATGAGAAATCAAAACTTTTGTAATCTGTTCAGGAAGTATATTTTCTCTTTCTAAAGCTTGATAAATTAAAGGCTCTTTATTTCTACAAAAACCTAAGCCTACATCTAACAAAATGTAATCTTTACGGGTAATAACCAAAAAAGGCTGAACAGCAATTTTAATTCCTGCTGTGTCAGCTGTATCATTAATCAATGTAAAGTCTTTCTCTTTGCTTACTGAATAACTTCCTTCTTTTAATACTATTGCTTTCATTGTGTAGATGGCATTACTTCAAATATTATAATGAATGATAAAATTTATAACCTGTGAGACTCATATTAATTTTTATTTTTGAACTTCGCAATTCTTAATTTAATAAAATCTGTCTTCATTTCGGATAAGCACATAGCAATCAAAATTAAAGCTCCTCCAATGAATGTATCAGTTGTCACTTTTTCATTGATTAGGATTACTGCCGATAGTGTTGCAAATATGGGTTCAGTCAGATATGCCAATGCTACTTTTTCTTCAGATATAAATCGTTGCGCATAGTTTTGAATAGAATACATATATACTGTGCCGAAAATGACAGAAAAAATTACACCTTTCCAAAAATCAAAATCCTGTGGAAACCAATTTACATCTGGTGTTGCCATTGCTCCCAAAAAACTGCCAATAGCACATACGCCCATTATTACAGTAACTCTAGCCATAGGATTTGGAGCATCTGCATAATTTCCTGTTTGCAGTACATAAAATGCTAATGCTACGGCACAGGCAACTGTCCAGACATCTCCCACATTGAACATTAGCCCATTTTTTAAAGTAATTATATATAAACCAATAAATGCAATAGAACAGGAAACCCAAATGATAGGATTTACTTTTCTTTTATAAAAAACTAATTTAAAAATTGGGATTAACATAACCACCATCCCTGTAATAAAAGCAGAATTGGCAACCGTGGTATATTTAAGCCCGATGGTTTGAAAAAGAATACTTAAAAATAAAGAAATACCACACACTGAAGAGGTCTTGACTAATTTGCTAGAAATTTGACGGATATATTTTTGAAATATTACAGACAGAATAATCGTTGAAATCAGAAACCTCCAAAACAAAAATACAAATGTAGAGTAACCAGTGACAGCATCTTTAACAAATACAAAGGCAATGCCCATAAACGCCATCCCTAAAATCAAAAGTCCGAATGCGAGATTTTTATTCATATTAGTTTCCCCTAAAAACATTAATGCAAACTTCCGAAGTAAATTCAAATTAATACAGATATAGTTTTGTTTATTTTTATGGGTACAGATTGCTCGATTTTTAATGATTAAAGAAAGTGTTATTGTTTAACCGATATCATTGTAGCTTGCATTTTTGCAATTAGTTTTTCTTGTTTGCTATCATAAACAAATCCTTCACAAATAGTCAAGGTTCTACCAGATTGGACTACTTTTCCAATGGCAATAAGTTTATCTGTTTTTGCAGGTTTCATAAAATTTATTTTGAATTCTACAGATAAAACTTCCGTATCATCGGGCATCATAGTGAGGGCAGAATATCCGCAAGCGCTATCTACAATGCTGGTCAAAACACCAGCGTGAAAAAAGCCGTGTTGCTGAGTTAATGCTTCAGAAAATTCGCAGGTGATTTTTACTTCTCCTTTTTCAACTTCGGCTAGTTGTGCGTTCAAGGTTTTCATTAATCCTTGCTTTTCAAAGCTTTGTTTTATTCTTTCGTACATATTATTTAAGATTTAATTCCATTTGAATATTGGCTCTTTTGTAAGGCGTTGGTCGTCCAGATATTTTCTGAAATCCCATTTTATAGTAAAGGTTGATAGCGGGTTTTAGAATAGTGTTGCTCTCCAAATAAATTTTTGAAGCACCTAATTCTTTGGCTTTATTAATAACTGCTTGTCCCAAAAGCCATCCCATATTTTTACCTTGTGCTTTTGGAGAAACTGCCATTTTAGCCATTTCAAAATCGTAATCTTTATCATCCATTTTGATTAACGCACACACACCCAAAGGTTCATTATTATACAACGCCACAAATATTTTTCCGCCTTTGTTTAAAATATATTCTTCTGGATTATCCAATGCATTACTATCCGTTTCTTCAATTTCAAAATAATTGGAAATCCATTCTTCATTCAGAGATTTAAAAACTTCTCTGTACTGTGGGGTATATTCCACGATCTGAACATCTTTGCTTTCACGAAGTTTTTTTTGATCATTTACTCTTTTGAATAATGATTTTTGTTCCAATAAAAATTCCCATTCTTCAATTGCTTCCCACAAGTTATGCGTGGCTTCGTCTATAATACCGTCAATGGCTTTATCTATATCTGCACATTGTATCTTAATCATTTTCTCTGCAACACTTTTACCTTTTTCAGTTAAATCTGTTACATTTCTGCGTTTGTCATTTGTTTTAAGGTTGTCCTTTACTAATTCTGCTTTTGCCATTTCTTTAATGATTTTGGTAACGGAAGGTTGAGAATGCCCGATTTGTTCGGCTATTTCTGTTATTGTTTTTGCACCACTGTCGAAAAGAACAAAGAAAACAGGAAACCATTTTGGAGAAAAATCTACTTCATATAATTCATAAATTTTAGAAGCGTCATCTGTTACTTTTGCAGTCAATAAACGTAGTCTGCTACCTAATGCCATTTTGCCTGTTTTGTTGAATAAATCCATATCATTATGAATGTTTTGTTACTGATTACTTTTGAGCGTAAGTTGATTTATACTTTATTGCTCTTGCTTTACTGGACGAATGACTTTACAGGGATTTCCAATGGCAATCACATTGGCGGGTATATCTTTTGTCACAACGCTTCCTGCTCCGATAATGGAGTTGTCGCCAATGGTAACTCCGGGCAATACCACCACATTCCCGCCCAACCAAACATTGTTCCCTACTGTAATGGGATAGGCATATTCTAGCCCCTTGTTTCTCTGCTTGACATCTTCGGCGTGTCCTGCTGTATAAAAACCGCAGTTTGGTCCGATGAATACATTATCGCCAAACTTAACTTCTGCACAATCTAAAATTACAAGGTTGTGGTTGGAATAAAAGTTATCTCCCAATATAATGTTATAGCCGTAATCGCACCAAAAAGGCTGTTCTACAATGAAACTGTTTTTTGTTTTTCCTACTATTTTGTTTATAAGCTCGTTTCTTTTGTCAAAGTTCGAATAATCTGCCTCATTGTATTGCTGGCACAGAACTTTACAATCCGCTCGTTCCTTTATGAGTTCCTTGTCAAAGTTGGCATTATACAAAAGTCCTTGCTTACATTTTTCTTTTTCTGTCATTCTATTTGAATTTAGTATTATATCCTAATAACTCTCGTTTTCGTTTGGAAAACTCTTTGCTTTTACATCGGCAATATAATTTTGTATTGCTTCAGTCATAATCGTATGGAGGTCGGCGTATCTCCTTAAAAATTTGGGAGAAAAGTCTTTATTCATTCCCATCACATCCTGTATAACTAATACTTGTCCATCTGCTCCAATACCTGCCCCTATACCAATTGTAGGGATTGATATTTTTTTTGAAATTTCGGTAGCAAGATTGGCGGGTATTTTTTCAAGCAATATTCCGAATACTCCCAACTCTTCCATTAAAAGACAATCTTCAATAAGTTTCTTTGCTTCGGTTTCTTCTTTACCTCTAATTGCATATGTGCCATACTTATTGATGGATTGTGGCATTAATCCTAGATGAGCCATTACAGGAATTCCTGCATCAATAATTTTTTTGATATCTTCTTTTATTTCTGCTCCGCCTTCTACTTTGATTGCATCTACACCTGTTTCCTGCATCATACGTATTGATGCTTCAAGAGATTTCAGTGGATTCCCCGATACAGTCCCAAAAGGCATATCAGCAATTACTAACGCTCTTTTTGTGCCGTTTACGACTGATTTTGCATAATATATCATCTGGTCAAGGGTAATGCCTAGTGTAGTAGGATTTCCAACCATTGTATTTGATGCACTATCGCCTATAAGCACCACATCAATTCCTGCTTCATCTAAAATCTTAGCGGTTGTATAATCATAGGCTGTTAATACACTAATTTTTTCTCCTTTCTGCTTCATCTTTTTTAGTTGAAGCGTGGTAACTTTTTTTCTGTCTTCTATATGAATTGACATAATTATCTTTTTTCTGTTTTCATTTAAGTAATCACTGATGTACACGCCAACTTTCTTTCATTGCCTGTAACTGCACAATTTCAGATTTGCAAATAATCAACGTCCTGCGGTTCTTAATTACTTCGCCTTTTTGCCCTTTGCAGGATTTAAGTAGTTTATTTTGAGTTCTAAGGTTAGGAAATAGGCTTTTTCATTGTGTAACGTAGAATCGGAAAAGTAGCCTGCCGTATCTGCCAATGCGTACGATACACCGCCATAAAATTTCCTGCACCTCTAACCAAACTTTCTTGATGCGGTATTGCAACTTCAACATATCCCTCTGCGATGTTTTCTGCAGTTGCATTAAACAGTTTCATTAGTTCCTGCTTTGGAACACCTATTCTTATTCGTTTTTCGTGCGCTTGACTTAGTTTCTTTCTTTCAATTTGTTGCATTCTATAAACTAATTAAATAATCATTTACATAACTGATTATGCAAATGTAGTAAAAAATATAGAATGCTTAATTTTTTCCTCTGAAATTATATCTTTGAAATTAGGCTTCATTTTAATTCTTGTTTACAATAATTAAAATGAAAAATATTTAATTATAATTCTTGCTTAATAATATTACCTAATCTTCTTAAGTCATATTCAACTTTTTCATCCCATTGCAAGGCAAAGTTTAAACGCATACAATTATTGAATTGGTCGTGTTCGGTAAATAATCTTCCAGGAGCAAAACTTATTTTTTGTTTAATAGCTGTGTCATACAATTCAGCAGTATTAATCTTTCTATCCAGTTCCAGCCATAAGAAAAAACCACCTTGTGGTTGAGAAATCCTTGTATTTTCGGGAAAGTATTCTTCAATAGCACGTTGGAACTTTAAACAATTTGTATGAAGTGTATGACGAAGCTGTCGCAAATGATGATCGTATCTGCCGTGTTCCATAAAGTCCGCAACCACTTCCTGAAATAAAGAAGGTATTGCCACGGTCTGTACCAATTTCTGCCAAATGATTTTTTCCTTGAATCTGCCCGGTTCTATCCAACCCACTCTGTAACCGGGAGCTAATGTTTTTGAAACACCACCACAGCACATTACTATACCTGCTTCATCGTAATTTTTACACAGTTTTGGTCTTGTATCTCCAAAATGAAGTACGCCAAATAAATCATCATCAATTAAAGGAATATTGTGGTAGGTCAGCATTTCTACTAATAACTTTTTATGCTCATCGGGCATCAAACTCCCTAAAGGATTATTGAAATTACAAGTAAAGCAACACACATTTATTTTGTGAATGTTCTTTTTTAGTGCATCTAAATCTACACCTGTTGCGGGATGTGTGGGTAGTTCAATTAGATTTAATCCCATAGATTTCGCAAGCTGTAATATCCCAAAATAAACAGGACTTTCGGTTGCAATAGTATCTCCAGGCTTGGTAACTGCACTCAAACAAAGATAAATAGCGTTCATTGTTCCCAAAGTGGTTACAATATCATCTTCAGTAAGTTTACCCTCCATTACCAAAGACCATTTGGCAATGTTTCTTCTAAGATTCACATTTCCTTGTGCTGGTTCAAGAGCAGTTCCGCTTCCTTCAAGACTTCGCATTGCCTTTACAATTCCTTTATTGAGTTTGGCAATCGGTAGTAAGCTTTCGTCAGAAACTCCTAATGAAAACTGTCTTACCGACTTGTCTTGAAGTGCTTCAAACACTTTATAAGTTAAATCTTCTGGTGTGTTTTTACGTTCTGATAATTTGGGATTACTAACAGAGGGAAGTTCAAGTTTTCTTTTAGAAGTTTTACTTACATAATATCCAGACTTAGGACGTGCCTCTATCAATGATTTACTTTCCAACTCCATAAAAGCCTGCTTCACTGTATTTAAACTGACATCATAAATTTTCTGCATCGAACGTATAGAAGGTAATTTGTCTCCAATTCTTAATGTTCCGGATAAAATCTGCTGTTCTAATATTTTGGCTATTTTCAGATAAAGGATTTCTCTTGCCATTTCTAATGCTTTTTTGTACCCATATAAAAGTATTAAATTTAATCTGTATCACATTTTATTATTTTTAAATTTCTTAATTAACATGTTTATCTACCGCATTATCCAATTTCTTACTTACAATAATAGCATAATATAATTAAAAATTTGTATCTTGTTGTATTCAAGGACGAAAAGCATTTACTCCGCACTTGTTTTAGGAACGTTGATAAACTTTTTTAACATGAAAAAGATCAATAGTCGAGGAATGTCACAAGCCAATAAACATGTACTGATGTCAAGTTTATCGTACAACTTGAAGAAATACCTGCGTTTTATTGTGAAAAAAACAAATGTTATAACCCAAGTTTTAACCTTGGAACAAGGAAAACTTACAGTCTTTACAAAACAACCCTTTACGACTTCAAAAGACTTGATTACGAAGATGTTATTTTTTTAGATTCTGGGTTTATATAAAAAACAAACCTTGCTTAAAAAGGCTTAAACAAGGTCGAATATTTTGGTTTTTATTAGAAATTTGATGTTGTGCAACAGTTACTAATGTTATCTGCAGTTAAGATTCTATCCACAAAATTAAATTTATTTTTCCGTCATTTCCTTGATGAATTTCAATTCCGCTTAAATCTAAATCTCCTAAATCATGTCCCCAAATTCCATATTTTCCATCAGTTTCGTTTCTGTTAATTATTCCAGTTCTTTTGTCAATAGGAGTGGTTTTAGTTTTTGCAGTTTTTTCTTCTTCCGCATAAATTTCATGATACTTTTTACTAATTGCAAGAATTAGATTTTTTCTACTAAATCCATTTTTGCTTTCAATTTCGAAATTTGTAGGTTTATTAAGCGGATAATCAATGATAATATTTACTAGTTTTTCTTTAATTACAATTTCATCAGCATTTATTAGTTGATTTATTTGCGAGGAAGTATTTTCCAAACTTATCCATGGAATTATTCCATCTTCCCAATCTTTTTTTTGTTCTTCTGTTGCTTTTAAATTAAACTGAATTTCTCCAATGACTTTTCCAGCATTTTCATACAATTCGTCAGATTTTTCGAATTCTTTTTTTTGTGTTTGTTCAATATATTGTTCTTTCGAAATTTTTGATGAATTTGGATTACAATTATAAAATAGAATTAATACAAAAAATGGTAAAAATTTGATTATTTTCATTTGCAAAATATTGGTTTTAATTGCAGATAACATTATTTTTTACGAAGTAAAATATAGTTTCGTGAAAAATCCACTATATCTGCATTTCGTAAATGTAACTCAAAGATATAACAACTATTTTACAAAAATTTACGGATTTTCATAAAAAACAAACCTTGCTTAAAAAGGCTTAAACAAGGTCGAATATTTTGGTTTTTATTAGAAATTTGATGTTGTGAAACAGTTATCGATGTTAGCTGTAGCCCTTTTATTTCAGTTTTTCAAATTTTTGTTCAAGATTATTCAACCATTTTTCACGTTTCTCTTTCGTAACTTGTTTCACTTGGTTGAAACTTATCCACTTTCTGTTTTTGAAACCTATTTTCCAAAATGTTCCCATTATCATTGCCTTTTTGATGGCATTTCCAAATAGTAACCAATACAGCCAATTTGGTGTATTCATTGTAGTAATCATTGTTACTCCTTTTAAATTTTCCCATAGTGGTTTCATTCGGGTGTTTGCTGCATTTGTATAATCGTATGCAACTCCTGGAAAAATTACTTTGTCAATAAATCCTTTGGTCAATGCAGGCATCAGTTCCCACCAAATCGGGAAAATAAAAATGAGATGGTCTGCATTTTTGATTTTTTCGCTGTATTCAAAAACTTTTGGGTCGATTGACTTTTTATCCCGAAAACCTTTTAAATCGCCTGATGTCATTACAGGGTTAAAGTTATCGTTGTCCAAATGAATTAAATCCACTTCGTGATTTGCTTTTTTTAGTCCATTGGTTACGGAATTGAGAATTGCATTGCAAAAACTTCCTTGATAAGGATGGTTGAAAACTATTATTACTTTCATTTTGTATCATTTAAAATTATGGCACAAAATTGGACAGTTAGAAATCGGTGGACGATAACAATTGTAAATAAATACAGTTTAGTGCCTGTTTCTTATTCGGCTTAGAGAAACGGGTGTAATTCCCAAAAATGAAGCGATGTAATGTTGAGGAACTCTCAAAATTATTTCGGGATTAGATTTCATCAGTTCGGCATAACGTTTTTCAGGATTGTCTTTAATTCGGGACAAAAATAATTTTTGATATAAAACCATTCTTTGAAAAGTAAATTCCTCTACTTGCTTTTTAATGGATTCGGAATTGTCCAAAATGGATTGAAAATCTTTTTTAGTGATGGAATGAATTACGCAGGGTTCGATACTTTCAATCGTAAACATACTTGGTTGATTGCCTACAAAACTTTCAATTGACGAAACAAATTCATTTTCAAAAAAGAATTGGAAAGTTATATCTTTTCCATTGTTGTTGAAACAAAGACGCAAACAGCCTTTTTCAATAAGAAATGCTTTTTTAGATTTTTCTCCTTCGTTTAATAAAATAGTTTTCGCAAGAATTTCTTGTCGTTGAAATAGATTTTCAAATTTTATCCATTCTGAAAAATGATTTTTAAAAATTCCCATTTCTTAGTTTCGTTTTAGCGGTCGCTTTGGTTGGGTTACAGCTAACATCATTTCTACGAAGTAAATACAGTTAAGTTTCGTGAAAAATCCACTATATCTGCATATCGTAATATTATTCCAAATATACAACAACCATCTCATAATAAATTACGGTATTACATAAAAACAAACCTTGCTTAAAAGTGCTTAAACAAGGTCGAATATTTTGGTTTTTATTAGAAATTTGATGTTGTGCAACGGTTGCCGATGTTAGCAGAAGTGTTTTATACGAAAGTTCCGTATTCAAGTTTCTCTTTTTCAATTCCTGCATTTTCAGAAAACCATTCTATGATTACAGATTTAAATTCATTTTTGTTAAACGAATTTTCATTATTTCTGATTTTTAAATAATTTTGAGCCGTATTTTTTTCAATAAGTTCTCGAACTGTATTTTTTTCTAGTCTATTCGTGAATTTTGTTAGATAAAAACCTAAAATTGAAATCAATATTCCGAATATTGCGATTTTCCATTCGAAAAATAAACCAATAAAAGAAATTGCAAACGCAAAAAACAAAATATTAATTGTTATTTGACTTGGCACTAAAATTTCAATTTTATAACTTAATTTTTTTTCAATTTGTTTTACGTTTTTTCTTCGATTTTTTTTTGGGAAAATACTTTTCAAGCTTGTATTTGGATTGATTTGTTTTTTGTCAATGATATTTTCAGATTCCAAAGCTCTTCTAAATTGATAAAATGCTCTTTGGCTTGTACATAGATTGTCTTTCTCAAAGTTGATTTTTGATATAATTAATTCACTAAATTCATTAAAATTATTTAGTTTTTCGGTTTCTTCATTTTTAAGTTTGATTTTGAAAGTTTCTTCAAACATTGGTAATACATCTCCAATATTTTCTATTTCAAATTGATCTAATTTAGTAGTATTCATTTTATGCACAATTTTGGGAAACATTTCTGTTAACATCATTTTTTACGAAGTAAAATATAGTTGAGTTTCGTGAAAAATCCACTATATCTGCATTTCTTAAATGTAACTCAAATATACAACAACCATCTCATAATAAATTACGATATTACATAAAAAACAAACCTTGCTTAAAAGACTCAAACAAGGTCGAATATTTTGATTTTTATTAGAAATTTGATGTTGTGCAACAGTTACCCATGTTATACGCCGTTATTTATGTTTTTCTTCTTCTTCTTCTTCTTCTTCTTCTTCTTCTTCTTCTTCAATTTTAGTAAGTAGTTTTTTTAGATCTTCGGTTTTTCTAGTTACCATATCTAAACCATTTAATGCAATTTCTTTCGCTTTTTTCGTGTTGTCCATTATTGCAAATTCAAAATATCCATATTCAATGTAATTATCTATATCGAATCTATACAAGGCTATTAAACTTTCATATAGCTTTCCAATATTAAGAATTTCAAATTCTTTATTTCTTTTTTCGTCTTCATCCATTACAATCTGTAAGTATTCTGCAATGTCTTTACCAAGTTGAGAATTAAAGTTTGTATTAATAATTTGATTCATTAAAGAAGGAATTATATTAACTCCATTGTTGAATTCTTCGTTTAATTTATCTCTATAATCGACGATTTTATAATTGTAAACTATAAATTCTGATATTAGTTTGTTTAGAGGATTCATAGTGTA
>Ga0160490_100199_pt1 | contig 20297 bp, 19 predicted proteins | sample DIDnMG_7_FD_108210 | JGI IMG/M metagenome (GOLD analysis project Ga0160490, IMG submission 108210) | Enriched soil microbial communities from UW Madison campus, WI, USA - DID2934_E24_Lignin MG | ecosystem: Environmental > Terrestrial > Soil > Unclassified | place: USA: Madison, Wisconsin...
CAAGGCGGCGGGGCGGGCACATGATGCGGGGCGGCCCAATCATATACGCGGCGGGCGCACCACCTTTGCACGTGAGCATTTGTTCGAGGCTTTGAACGATAGCCTGACGCGCCTGCAAACCGATTATGTCGATCTCTATCAATTGCATTGGCCCGATCGCTTGACCGCTACCTTCGGAAAACTGGCCTACCCCTGGACGGAGCCACAAGCGTATTCCGAACCTATTGTTGATACTTTGCACGCGCTGGCCGAGTTGGTTAAAGCGGGTAAGGTACGTCACATTGGCCTTTCGAACGAAACGCCTTGGGGGCTGGCGCAGTTTCTTAAGCACGCCGAAATAGCCGGCCTGCCCAAAGTGGTTTCGGTACAGAACCCCTATAACCTGCTCAACCGTCTATACGAAAGCGGCTTGTCCGAATTTGCTCGTCACGAGAATGTCGGCTTACTGGCTTATTCCCCGTTGGCCATGGGTATGCTGACCGGTAAGTATCACGACGGCGTGCGCCCTGAAGGGGCGCGACTGACGCTGTTTAACCGTTTTACGCGTTATAGCAATGCGGAAGCGGTCGCCGCCGCACATGCCTACGTAGAGCTTGCACGCAAGCACGGTTTGTCTCCTGCGCAAATGGCTTTGTCCTGGGTCAACCAGCAGCCGTTCGTGGTCAGCAATATTGTGGGTGCCACCACCTTGGCGCAGCTCAAAGAAAACATAGGCAGCGTCGATGTCAGCTTGGCGCCCGAGGTGTTGGAAGGTATTCAGCGCATCCATATCAGCCAGCCGAATCCTGCGCCTTAAGCGCTTGCTGCTGCAAGGTCCATGTTTAATTTACGGAACACATTGTGAGTTCGATTGCTGCTGTCCTGATTGTGAAAAACGAGGCTGAAAATCTTGATGCCTGCCTGGCCTCGTTGGCCTGGGCCGATGAAATCGTGGTGTTGGATTCGGGTAGTACGGATGCAACCGAGTCTGTCGCACGCAGCCACGGTGCCCGATTTTTTCGCAATGACGATTGGCAGGGTTTTGGCCGGCAGCGCCAACGTGCAGAAGCGCTGGTTGAAAGTGAATGGATATTCATGGTGGATGCTGATGAGCGAGTCACCGACACCTTGCGCGACAGTATTCGCCAGTGTGTCGATCAAGGGCCTGCCATAGGCAGCATGGCCCGCTTAAGCTGGTGCTTCGGTAGTTTCATTCGCCACGGTGGTTGGTACCCCGACCGGGTGCTGCGCCTATACCCCAAGGGTTTGGCTGGCTATGACGATGCCCGCGTGCACGAAAAGCTTCGCAACGACCATGGTCTTGCCGTGCGGAAGTTGCAAGGCGATCTGCTGCACTACACCTATCGCGACCTTAGGCACTACCTGGAGAAATCCGCTCATTACGCCCAGGCTTGGGCGCAAGCGCGGCAAGAGCAAGGACGAAGCGGCAGCCTGACTGCGGGTGTGCTGCATGCTGTGGGATGTTTCTTGCGCATGTACATCCTCAAGTTGGGCGTGCTGGACGGTCGCCAAGGCTTGCTGTTGGCCTTGTTGTCTTCCCACTCCACCTTTGCCAAGTATGCCGACTTGTGGGTTCGTACGCGAACCTCGTCGCGCTAAGCGTAGGGTCGACATGCCCTTGAAAAATCAGCTCGCTAAGCCGCGCATCTTGGTGGTGCGTAACGACAAGATTGGTGATTTCATGTTGGCGTGGCCGGCTTTGGCTTTGCTGCGTCGTTCCATGCCGGACGCACACATCAGCGTGCTGGTGCCGGCGTACACGCGTGACCTTGCGCGTTGTTGCCCCTGGATAGATGAGGTCTTGCTGGATCCGGCTGATCTGCGTCGCATGAATCGTGAAAATTTCGATCTGCTGTTGACGCTGTTTTCTACGCCGCGTATAGCCTGGAGCGCCTGGAAGGGGCGCATACCCTTACGTGTGGCGCCCGCCACCAAATGGGCCCAAGTGTTTTACAACCATCGTGTGCGGCAGCGTCGTTCGCAGTCGCGCAAACCCGAGTACGAATACAACCTTGAGCTTGCCGCCTATGCCATCAAGCTCTTGGGGGGTACTGTCGCAAGCAACCCCGCAGCTTACTGGCCTTTAGCACCAGACACCCGGTTGGAGCAACGTCGTCAACTGGCACAGCGCTTAGACCTACCCTTGGATAGGCCTTGGGTGTTTGTGCATGCAGGTTCGGGCGGTTCGGCCGTCAACCTTAGCGTGGGGCAATATGCCTCGCTGATCAAACGCCTGCAACAGATTTGGCCAGGCCAGAACCCTCCCTCGTGGATATTGACCGCTGGCCCCGGCGAGCAGCCCATGATGCAGGCGTTGTTGGAACAAGTGTGCGACGCCGAGACGCTGGTAAGGCCGTATCTCTCTACCGAGGGTTTGGCCACGTTTGCGCAGTCACTTTGCTGCGCCGATGTGTTCGTGGCGGGTTCCACCGGCCCCTTGCATGTGGCTGGCGCACTCAATGTGCCTACCGTGGGGTTTTTCCCAGTTAAACGTTCGGCGACCGCGTTGCGCTGGAGGCCTTGCAATGGCCCCGGACGCACCTTGGCCATTTCAGCGCCTCAGGAAGCGGCGGAGCAAGAGAACCCCATGGCGGCTATAGACATGGAAGCCGCAGCACAGGAAATCCGCAATTGGCAACTGGGCTTGGCAAGCCTATCGTAGGTGCCTGGGAAACGCGCTTAGTCCGTGCGCTCTTGCAAGAGGGCCTTATACAAAGCCAGGTAGTCTGCGGCGATATTGGGCCAGGCATGGCGGTGCGCGACGCCTAGCGCGTGATGGAATAGATGTTGTCTTAGTTGGGGGTTTGCGGCAACTTCCTGGGTCAGGCGCGCCAGGCCGTCGGCATCTTCAGGATGATCCAGCAGCAGGGCATCTTGACCTGGCTTTAAATACTGGGCAAAGCCACAATAGGGAGCGGGGCTAAGGACGACAGGCAAGCCATGTGCCATGGCTTCCAATGGGGCCATGCCAAAACTGTCGTTCAGCGTGGGGTGTATGTATTGGTCAGCGGCTTCGTAGTAAGGGGCTACATCAGAAGTCTCACGCACCAAGCTGACTCTATCGGCTAAGGCTTGGTATTGTGCCGTGTTGCGTAATTTGGTTTCGCCGGCCTCGTCCGTGCCAACCACCAGCAACTTGAAATGTTGGGGCAGCTTGGCCAAGGCCCGCAGCGCAGTGGGCAGGCCTTTGCGCCAAGGGTCGCGTGCGACCAGCAACAGTATTTGATCTTCAGCTTGATACCCCAGGCTTTGGCGTGTGGCGTCTCGTTGTGGGGGCGTGCTGCTCTGAGGGAGATCGACCCCAGGTGGGATGACCGGATAATCTTGTGCGGTGCCGTAGGCTTGCTGCAATTGATCGTGTGTTAACGGCGAGACTGCGACGACCCGGTGGGCGCGCCGTGCGGCGACGCGGCGCGCCTCAAGCCAAAGATAGGTCTGTACGCGCAGGCTGAAGCGAGACAAGACGCGCTTTACCCAAGGAAGAGGCCGTACGCGCCAGTTATAGCGTACGGGTGTGACGTGTATGACTTCCACATCACCACATTGCCCGTTGACGTGCGAATGCACGATGTCAAAACGTTTTTGGGTTTGCTTGCGTGCGCGGTGGGCAAACAAAGCCACTCTTAGCCAACTGGGATACCGGGAACTGACGTTTACGCGTTCCCAGGGAAGGTTTGCCAGCGGCTCATCATACTGTCGCGCGACGACCGTTACATCGTGTTCTTTGGCCAGTTCACGCATCAAGGCTACGCCGTAGGCTTCGGCCCCGCCAAAACGCCGCCCGAAACGGTCTACGACGTAGGCGATCTTCAGGCGAGTGCTGGGGCTAGTCATTGCTGGAGCGTCGCCGGTCTTCCAGCCGGGTCAGGCACTTTTGCAGAAACCTCAGCAAATGCGTAGAGCGCGCCACGGTGACGCGTGGCAGCTCGAACAAGTCGTCATCCGGCCGCACCAAACCCCGTGCCGTGGTGGTGGCATTAAGATAGCCGGCCTCACGCGCCAGCTGGCGGATGGCGGGTGATTCGTCGCCATAGGGGTAACAGAAAGCCGTGACGGGGCGGTCTATCAAGGCTTCGAGTTCGCTGCGCGATTGGCGAATCTGCAGGATGGCGATTTCGGTGGAGAGGGCCGGCAAATGCGGGTGGTCCAGGGTGTGGGAGCCGACTTCCATGCCCGCATCGTGCCAGCGCCTGACCGTTTCTTGATTCATCAGCGGCGCAGCGGGGATGCCTAGATCGTGGTCCCACACATTGCTGCCGCCTAATTGGCGCACGACAAAGTAATTGGTGGCGGTAAAACCGCAGTGCTGCAACACCGGCAGAGCGTTATCAAACACATTCTGGTAGCCGTCGTCGAATGTAATACCCACCACTTTGCCCTGGAGTTCGCCTTTCAGATAGGGCATAAGGTCGCGCATGGACAGGCCTCGGTAGCCTAGCAGGCGCAGCCAATGCATTTGCCGCTTGAAAGAGTCTGGATGGACGGTCAGCCCCCGGAACGGCGTACCTTTGGCTGCCGGCTGCCCAACCTGGTGGTACATGAGGATAGGAATCATGGGGTGGAATGTGTCTTGATGAGCGCTGCGCCTATATACGCAGCCAGCCTGTCGATTATAGGCAATTGCCCGCGCGACTTAGAGAAGGCTGCCTCGCCTTAAACGTACAAGAGGGACAAATCCGTATCCGGTTCTGCGAGTTGTGCACGCACGGAAGCGCTACTATGCAAGGAAGCGTTCGATAAGGATATTCCCATGTCTGCATCCCCGCACATTCAAGCCTTCTTTGATGATGCCACCAATACGGTCAGCTATCTGGTGACCGACCCTGCCACACGGCGGGCAGCAGTTATCGACCCCGTGCTCGACTACGATCATCGTAGCGGCAAAATCTCTTATAAATCAGTGCGAAAACTGTTGGAAGCCTTGAACCAGAACGGGCTGAAACTGGAATGGGTCATGGAAACCCATGCGCATGCAGACCACCTCAGTGCCGCGCCCTACCTGAAAACGCACACTGGCGCCCAAGTAGTCATAGGCGAGCACATCAGCAAAGTACAACGCCTTTTTCGTCCCATTTTCAACTTGGGTGGCATATCAGGTGAAGGAAGCGAATTCGACAAACTTGTCGGTGATGGCGAAGCTTTCAAGCTGGGTGAACTGACAGTAGAGGTGATGCATACGCCGGGCCATACCCCAGCCTGCGTCTCTTATCGCATCGGTGATGCAGTATTTGTAGGCGACACCTTGTTCATGCCGGATTACGGTACCGCTCGCGCCGACTTCCCTGGTGGCAGCGCACGCACGCTGTATCGTTCCATCCAGAAGCTGTTGGCCCTCCCGCCCGATACGCACTTGTATATGTGCCACGATTACAAAGCGCCTGGGCGAGACGCCTATGTTTGGGAAACTACGGTGTTGCAGCAGCGCACCTATAACGTGCATGTTCGGGAAGGGATAAGCGAAGAGGCATTCGTTGCCATGCGCGAGGCAAGAGACGCCACTCTGGCGGCGCCCGTGTTGCTGCTTCCGGCTATACAGGTCAATATTTGTGCGGGGCACTTGCCCGAGGCGGAATCCAACGGCACAAGCTACCTGAAAATACCTTTGCGACTGCCTTCCGCATAGTGAAAGTGTTTACACTGCAACCGCGCAAGGCGGGACAAACACTTTGTAAGAATGAGATAATGAAGTAATCAAATCTGCAAGTTGGTGTGCATGAAACAGTTCTTTTGGCGCATAGCCCTTGGGCTGGCCCTTGCGTTGGCGGCTTGTGCACTGTATTGGGGGCAGCTCTTTAGCTCTCAGCGCAGCCAATTGCAGTACGCCGAAGAACAAACCAGCTACCGGGCTACCCGTTTGGCCGAGGCTCTGGCCCTGCAGGTCAACATCTTGCTGTCCGGTTTCGAGTATTTGGCCAATAGCCTGGCGGTGGCTTATGTCACAGAGGGGAGGCTTTATTTTCCCATCATGCTGCAAACCGCCATGCGCACTTTTCCTGAAGAAAGTCTTGTACAGGTGTCCGTGGTGGATGCCAGCGGCGATTTGGTTTACAGCAGCTTGCGGGGAATAGACGGCGTGCCTAACGGTGGGGAAAAACTGGGCACTATCGCAGATCGCGAGCACTTTACCGTTCACCTTAACAACCCTTCCGAGCACGTCTATGTCAGCCGGCCCGTATTCGGGCGGCTCTCTCAACGGTGGACAATACAGATCTCCCACGCTATCCGGCGCGATGGGCAATTTCTAGGCGTTGTCGTGCTGTCGGTGGCGCCCAGTTATATCTCTGGTTACTTTCGCGAGGTTTTTACCAGCCCAGGCGACACCGCAGCGCTGCTATACCAAGACGGTACTTACATGGCGCGTTCCAGTCGCGAGGCCTTCGTGATGGATATGAAAGTGCCCGAAGACAATCCAATCTTGCAACAACCAAACGCTGTTTCCGGCGAGTTTCGCATGACACCGGCTTTTGATCCGGTAGATCGTCTGTATGCCTGGCATCGTGTGGCGGATTATCCCTTGGTAGTCGGCATTGGCTTGGATCGAGACGCCGGCTTGTCCACCCTCAAGCATCTACAGCGAACCTCGCTTATGCACAGCTTGCTCGGTTCTTTGGTGTTTCTTGTTTTTGCTGGCTGGGTAGCGTGGCTGATAGCCAGGTTGAAATACGATCATCTGCGATTAGAGGCCAGCGAGCGACAGCTTAAAGAGGACGCCAAGCTACGCGAGGCGCTCTTTGACAATAGTGCGGCGGACATTCTGTTGATTCATCCGGGTACGCGAAAAATTCTGTCCTCCAACCGCCGAGCCAATCAGACATTTTCGCGGGATGGGCAGCCTTTGGTGGATCAGTCCGAAGCCAGTCTGCATACCACCGAAGAACATGCCAGGCGTTTTCAGTCCATTTATGCCGAGTTGAAGCTGCGGGGCGCCGTGCAGGTCGAAGCGCCATTGCGCAATGCAGAGGGGCAAGAACGCTGGTTTTCCATTAACGGCACTTTGCTTGACAGAGACAACCCAGACGGTGGTGTGATCTGGACCATGCTCGACATCACTCAGCGAAGGCAGATGGAGCAAAGCCTGGCCGATGCCTGGGTGCGCCTGACGCAAGTGATAGAGCACTTTCCAGGGGGGGTATTGGTCGAGGACGAAGCGGGCAAGGTCCTGGTGATCAACCAGATGTTCTGCGATCTGTTCAGCTTGGGTAAAGAGGCCGCAACGGTCATGGGACAGCACACGGTTTTGCTCGCCGATAGCTTGGGGCCTGAAGATGCAGCACTGCTTCGTTCCATTTTGCCCATCGGGATCGACGAAACAGAGCCCGAACATTTCACCACCGAGCTGCTTTATCGTGATCGCGTTTTGCACATCAACGTCATCCGGGTAAGGCGCAAAGACATCAATCGTGGTCGGCTTTGGATGGTGGAAGACGTCACGGCACGTGTGAAGCACGAATCCGATCTGAATCGCATGGCCACTACCGACGCCCTAACCGGCTTGCCCAATCGTGCTGCCTTCTTGAGTCGTCTCGAGCTTGAGCTCAGAGCCGCCCCCTTGGGTGAGCGTCGAGGGGTGTTGATGATGGCAGATCTGGATCGGTTCAAGCTGGTGAACGACACCTATGGTCATGCGGCGGGCGATGATGTCTTGTGCTTTTTGTCGGATGTTTTTCAGAGGGCATTGCGCAAGACCGACATGGCTGGGCGCCTGGGCGGTGAGGAGTTCTCCATTCTGATGCCGGACGCCGACGAGAAGGCGGCTTGGCAGGTGGCAGAGCGCATTCGGGTCATGCTGGAAAATAGCGAGATCTCCACTTCAGCAGGTCTCGTGCGTATTACCGTCAGCATAGGCATGGCAGACTTGAACGCTGGCGACGCAGCTGCTATCTTAGCGGCGGCCGATGCCGCCTTGTACAAAGCGAAACGCAGTGGTTGCAATTGTATCGAGGCGGCGTGGGCCAATTCCCTGGTTAGCTGAGTGACCCTGCTATTGGCATGGCAGGGTAGACTGTCCCATTATTGCAACAGCCTGCTTACGTCCGTCATGTCCAAATCTGCTTCAGGAAACCCTCTGCGAACCCTCGCTGTACTGTATTGCCTTTCGTGGGGGCTGGCTCCTGCGGCATGGGGACAATCTGTGGGTGGGTTTCAAGACGCCGTACTAGACTTGAAAGCCCGCAACGTTTACTGGCGGCAGGACTATCGGGACGGAGCACCCTCTAGTCGAGAGTGGGGCCAAGGGCTGATGATGGAGTTTCGCTCAGGCGATACCCCTGGTGGCATTGGCCTAGGCATAGAGGCCAGCGCCTATGCGTCGGCAAAACTGGATCAGCGCAATTGGGCTGCTGCACGAGCCGGCGTATTGACGCGCAATGACGACCACCTGCGTAATGCCTCGGCTTGGGCGGGTGGCGCCGTAAGGCTGCGAGCCTTTGACACCGAGTTGCGTTACGGTAACAACCTGCGACCTTACAACCCTGTCTTTGCGCCGGCTGATACACGTTTGCTGCCCAGCACCGCTACCGGTTGGTGGTTAAGCAGCCGAGCAGTATCCGACACCTTTCTGGAAGCGGGTTATTTCACTGGCGGCAAAGACTACAGCAGCAACCGTAGCCGGCGAGAGCTCTACGCCTCGTATGCCGGTGTCAGTACTGATCGCGTTAGCTACATAGGGGGCAGTCATACCCTTAGTGATAGCACTGGCTTCATGCTGTATGCCTCTGAGTTTCGAAATATCTGGCGGCAGTACTTTATGAATGCCAGCCATACGTGGACGCTGGATGAGCGTCGCCTCAGCATGGATTTCAACCTGTACCACTCGCAAGGGCAGGGGCGTAAATTAGCTGGCGACATTGACGTGACCGCGTGGTCTCTAGCCTTAGGGCATACCAGAGGGGCTCACACCATTCGGCTCAGTTATCAGCGTATAGAGGGTGATCAACCCTTTGATTACCTGGGTATGGCGCCGGGCAGCTATCACGACTCCATTTATCTGGCTAACTCATCGCAGATGTCGGATTTCAATGGCCCTCATGAGAAATCGTGGGGCATTTTTTACGATCTGGACATGTCGCACTACGACATGCCTGGGTTAAGCCTGCATGCCCGGCATATCAGGGGCTACGGGGCGGATGGCAGCGCCATGAGCCCCCGCAGCCCGTATGCTTACTATGGCAGCAACGAGAAACATTGGACCGCCGAAGTAGATGTGCGCTACGAGATACAAAACGGTGCTGCCAGGGGTTTGTCAGCGCGTTTGCGTGTCGGCGTGCATCGTATGTTGCAAGGCAGTTCCAATGTGTCGTCGCGGCAAATCAGGCTGTACCTAGAATACCCGTATTCCATATTCTAGTTTGCCTGACTTGCCGTACCAATTGGCCTTATCTTGCAGCGGGGCCGATGAAGGACTTCGTGCTGTACAGCGAATGATCCAAACGCTGAAGCGCCGGATAGCCGGTGGTGTCTTGCGCGAGAGTATCGATATAAGTCTGCAAAACATCGGCGTCTTGCACACCCACGTCGTAACGACGCTCGTCGGGGATCTGGGCTAAGGTGGCATAGCCGTCGCCGCCCGTGGCATTGAAGCTCAGCACGAATAGGCTGTAATGACGCGAGTCTTCCAGCGGCACCCAGGCACCCGAAGCACTGTCTAGTTTCTCGAAATTGCTGGCACGCGAGCCCTTGGGTTGGCTGGCGTCCACATCCCAGCGCAATCCACCCGCATAGGGGTAAGGGCCAGTGCTGCCACTTGGTCCAAAAGTGGCCTCCAAGCCATCTTCAATCATGGCTTTGGCTTCAGCCCCGGTAATGCTGAGCTTCCAAAGCTTGTTATCGAAGGGGAGCACTTCAATGACGTTGGCTGCGGTCACTTGGCCCTGTAGCGGAATGCGCACGCCGCCCCCGCTTTGCAGGGTGAAATCAGCGCCGCCGTACTGCAGGTTGGCAACTTCAAGGTAGGCTTGAGCGACGAGCTGCTGGATGTCGCCGCCGCGTGTATTCACGCTGCCTTCGGCATTGCAGGCGGCGCTGGAGCGGGTGTAGTCTACCGAGCCTGGGCCGCCGGGGACGCGGCGTGAGCATAGCTCGACAGGCGCATTGGCAACCACCGTTTCTTTGTAGATTTCCACACTTTCTTGGTAGGGTTTCAAGGTGGCGCTGGCGGCGGGGTCGGCGGCGGTGACGCGCAAGAAGCCGCTTGCAGCGATGTCGGCCAGAATGGCTGCCCGATCACCTGTGCTGACGGCTTCGCCTTGAATCTGGAAGTTGTCGCCGATGAGCACATGAGGTGTGCCGTTGCAGGCTGTCACGCGTCCGTCGCTATCAAAGCTGACTTTAAGCTCGCCCACCACTTGAGCGTATTCCCAGGCCTGTGCCAGGCAAACGGTATCGCCGTCGCGGCTCTTCAGTGCAGCGCCGTAAGCGCCCGCTGTAGAACCCACGCCATAGCTTGTCAGCTCGTCTGGGCCCAACAAGGTATGAGAGTCTCCACCGATCACCACGTCTACACCGGACAATTCCGCCAATACACGTTTGTCGTACTCGTAGCCAATGTGGCTCAGTACTACGATCTTATTGACGTCCTGCTCTTGCAGCGTGTCGATGGCGCGCTGTGCGGCGATAACTTCGTCTTCAAAGGTGGTGTCGGCGTCTGGGCTGGACGAGGCCTTGGTCTTACCGGCGATGGTCAAGCCGACGATGCCGATTTTCTGCCCATCGCGTTCTACGATGGTGTAGGGGCTTACGAGGCCTGGCGAGCGGCTGTCGTGCAGGGCAGACTCTGCACCGAACTGTACGTTGGCGCTTAGCGCCGGGGTTTGGCAGTCGCCCGAGTTAAGCAGTTCTAGCCACTGCTTGAGCTCTGTGTCGCCTTTGTCGAATTCATGGTTGCCCAGCGTAAACGCATCGAAGCAAACAGCGTTCATCATTGCCGCGTCGGCTTCGCCGATTTCGCCTGCACGACTGAAATACAAGGTGCCTGTCAGGGCATCGCCGGCATGCAGCTTGAGTACATGCTCTGACTCAGCCTCCAGCTCGGAAAAAGCCGTGACAACGCGTGTAAAACCGCCCGCATCAACGCTTACCGCAGTGCGGTCGCCCGAGGCGTTCAGCAGTTGTAGCGTCTTGCTCTTGCTGTCCAGGTTGGAGTGGTGATCGTTGATGTGCAGGATGGTCAGCTCTAGCGGTTGGGCTTGAGCAGGCGGCGGTGTTTCTGGGGTTGTGCTGCTGTTGTCATCACTGCTGCTGCCACCGCCGCAGGCTGCCAGCACACTGGCGGCCAGTAGCGAAAGCGTCCAGTTGCGCACGCCGCCTAGCGTTGGCAGGCTGTGCGGCAATCGATTGATGTTCCTGTCTTGCTTCATGATCGTTCCGTCGAAGGGGGCGAGAACAAGCATCATGACGTTCTTTTATGACACCCCTATTTAAAAGGGGGAGAGGATCGCGGGCAACTCATGCCGCATGTTACCCGCGATTCATACTGCGATCACGCCAGCCCAGCGGTATCTACCATCACTACCTCGGCGTCCTCAATGGCGGTGACGTGAATCTCCGTCTCGCCGTGAATGGCCGCACCGTCGCCAGCGCCAATAAGCACTTCATTGATCTTGACGCTGCCTTTAGCCGGCACCAGGTAACCGTATCGCTCTGCTTCAGCGAAGCGATAGACTGCGGTTTCCCCCGCTTTGATCGTTGCGCCCAATACTCGGGCACTTGCGCGAATGGGCAGAGCCTCTTCGTCACCGGGCAGACCGCTGGCCAGTGCAACAAATCGACCGCTGCGGTCGTCCTTTGGGAAGGGGCGTGTACCCCAGCTGGGCTGGCCCCCACGCGCATCGGGCAGAATCCATATCTGGAAGATGCGTGTGGCGACGTCTTCTTGGTTGTATTCAGCATGGCGGATGCCGGTACCCGCGCTCATCACCTGCACGTCGCCTGCCACTGTACGGCCCTGATTGCCCAGGCTGTCTTCATGGCTGATGGCGCCCTCTCGGACATAGGTAATGATTTCCATATCGGCATGCGGATGGGGCGGAAAGCCCGAAGCCGCTGCGATGGTGTCATCATTCCAGACTCGCAAGGCGCCCCAGTGCACACGCGCCGGGTCGTGGTAATGAGCGAATGAGAAATGGTGTTTGGTGTCCAGCCAACCGTGATCGTCGCCGCCCAATTTTTCGTATGGTCGTCGTTCTATCATGATGTCCTCGTTATTTGCTGTAGTGCTTAACAGATAGTGTAAAGATACGGCTGCAAGACATAAATGGGGCTAAAGGAGTTTCACTGTTCTACTTTTGATGCGTGTTGTCCCATTCGCTGGCGTTTAGCCCATTTGTCTGGCACCGCTACCTTCCTCTAAGATGCTGCCTGCGAGTTTCCCGTGGGGAAACCGCCTTTCCGGACTCACTATGAAGAAAACCGATCTCGAAAAAAACAAGGCCCTGAAATTAAAAGGCCAATTGGATGCAGCGCTACCGCCAAGTCGCTTTGCTGCGGGGGCGGCAGCGGTGCCGGATCGCCGTGAGCAAAGGCGCCTGGATCAAGCTGCCGGGTTGGTGGCTTTCCCCGTCAAACTGCGCAAACCTTTGATTGACGCACTGCATGCCCGTGCCAAGGCGCAGGGCGTCAGTACCAACGACGTGCTCAATGAGCTTTTGCAAGCTGCCTTAGAGGCGTAATACAAGGCGTTGGTTAAGGTGGTGATGAGTGATTTGCCTATTGTGATGTTGCCGGGCCTGCTGTGCGATGCAAATTTGTTTGCGCCGCAGGCCAAGCTGCTGTCCGAGCGCCGCCAGGTCATGGTGGCGGATTTGTCGAAAGACAGTAGCTTGCCCGCAATGGCACGTCGATTGTTGAAGCAAGCGCCGGCCCAGTTCAACTTGCTGGGGCTGTCTATGGGCGGCTACTTGGCCTTCGAGATCATGCGCCAGGCCCCTCATAGAGTGGCAGGCTTGGCGCTACTGGGTACGTCGGCCCGGCCCGACACCCCAGAGTCGCAGCGTATCCGACGCCAGATGATAGCTTGGGCGCGCAAGGGCAAACTGGCTTTGCTGCAACAAGAGGGCTATGCACGCAGTGTGCATGCCTCGCGCGCGCAGGACACCGCCTTACGCAAGGTACTGATGGACATGGCTTTGGACTTGGGGCCTGAATGCTTCGAGCGCCAACAACGTGCCATCATGGCGCGCCCGGACTCCCGGCCATTGCTACCCGCGATTTCTTGCCCCGTGCTGGTAATGGTCGGAGACGGCGACCAGATCACGCCAACGGAATATGCGCGGGAAATCGCGCAGGCCATTCCACATGCCACTTTGCATGTGTTGCCGCAGTGTGGGCATATCAGTACGCTAGAACGCCCTGACGAGGTCAATGCCGTGCTGACGACGTGGTTGTCAGGCAGTGGTCAGCGGCTTTAGACGTAAAATGTTGCTTTAAGGGCGCTAGGCTGGTGGTCCCAGAGATCTCCAGCGCTGGCTAGCGGCCTCATCAGTTTTGCTGCACCTCATGCCTCTTCTTCGTTCCTCCCGTTCATCTTCAAGTTCCCCCGCTCTGGTCATCTTCGCGCTTGCCATTGGTGCTTTTGCCATAGGCACGACAGAGTTCGCGACCATGAGCCTGCTCCCATACTTTGCCAAGGACCTCGGCATAGACGCGCCTACGGCAGGGCATGTAATCAGCGCCTATGCGCTGGGCGTGGTGGTTGGCGCGCCCTTGCTGACGGTCGTGGCGGCTCGTATGGCTCGCCGAACCTTGCTGCTATGGTTGATGGCGATGTTCACGGTCTTCAACGGCTTGTGCGCATTTGCCCCCAACTATCAATGGATGCTGGCGCTGCGCTTTCTTAGCGGTTTGCCGCACGGCGCCTATTTTGGCATCGGGGCATTGGTGGTGGTGTCGCTGGTGCCTTTAAGCAAACGTACGCAAGCGGTGGGGCGCATGTTTCTGGGTTTGACGGTCGCCACCATTATCGGCGTGCCATTTGCCAACTGGCTGGGTCACGTAGTGGGATGGCGTTGGGGCTTTGGTTTGGTTGCTTTGGCAGGAGGGCTGACTATTGTTATGTTGGCACGCTTGGCGCCTTACGCGCCGCCCGAGCCGGGCGCCAGTCCCCTTAAAGAACTGGGTGCCTTAAAGCATGCTCAGGTTTGGCTAACCTTGGGTGTCGGTGCCGTGGGCTTTGGCGGTATGTTCTGTATTTATACCTACCTTGCTGATACCTTGCTAGAGGTGACACGGGCTTCGCCCACCATGGTGGCCGTGGTGCTGGGCATATTCGGTCTGGGGCTTACCGCCGGCAATCTGATTGTGCCTTGGTTTGCAGATCGGGCTCAGCTTAAAACGGCGGGTGGTTTGCTGCTGTGGAGTGCCGCTACGGCTTTATTGTTCATAGTATCGGCGGGCAATATCTGGACGCTTTCCTTGAACGTGTTCTTGATAGGCATGGGTGGCGCCTTGGGAACCGTCTTGCAAACCCGTTTGATGGACGTGGCACAAGACGCCCAAGGTTTGGCAGCTGCGCTGAACCATTCCGCTTTTAACTTCGCCAATGCCTTAGGGCCGTTACTGGGGGGCATGGCTATTGCCAGCGGCTACGGGTGGACGTCTACCGGATGGGTGGCCAGCTTATTGGCCTTAGGCGGTTTTTTCTTGTTGTTGGTGTCGGTAGCCCTGGAAAAATGGCGCAAGTGCTAGCTCACTATTCGTCTGTGGCTTGAACCGAGCGAATCACGCCCTTATAGCCTGTTTCTTCGATAGCCGAAAGCAAATGGGCGGTTGCGTATCCCTCGGGGACAACGACCACGGCTTCGTTGCGGGTGAGCGAGGTTTTGGCTCTTTGCACCTCGGGTAAGGACCGTAGCGCTTTATTGATGGCGGTGACGCATAAAGGGCAGGTCATGCCTTCGACGTGTATGGTTACCGCCTGATTGGCGCTTAGGGCTATAGCAGGCCAGCAGCATAGCGCCAGTGCCAGGCTTTGTAGTTTGCGGTGTGTGCGTTTCATGATGAGTGTCCGCGAAGAGTAAGGGCTCGTTTGCGCATGCGCTTATTCCAGCAACCACGGCAATATAAAAGGGTACGAGAGCAAAGCCAGCACCCATAAGGCAACCAGCCAAAAACCGATGACTAGCCACGGGCGCGACACGCGCCCAGCGCACAGCGGGCGCTTGGAAACGTAGAGCCTAAAGAAAACGACGCCTAGGCAGGCAAGTGCCAGCAGGCCCATGGGCATCTGCAGCCAAGCTAAGCCGTTAAGGCCCGAAAGTGCTGCAGCCGATACGCCAAAAAGCAGATAAACCAACGGGGCTGCACAACACAGCCCGGCAGCCAAGGCCGATAAAAAGGCTGCGCCCAAACCCCAATGTAAACGAGAGGAGTGGGGCGCAGTCGTATCAGCTTTGTTCCTGAGAGAGGTACTCATAGACGAAGGTTGCTGCGTCGTAGTAATCCAGCGGGTCGCCGTCGGCTTCGGCGTAGGGGTAGCCAAAGTTATTCAGCGGGCCCATTTCGGGAGCAGGATTGAGCAGGAAGTCGCGACCGTAATTGAAGCCTACCCAGTTCATATCCCAGTTGCCGAAAAGGTAGTCGTTGACCGCTTGAACATCGGCGTCTTCGTGCTTTTTCTTTTCGGTCAGGCGCATCTTGGTGACGTCGGCAGGGTCGCAGGGCACCCAGCCAAAACCTGCCAGGTAGAACTGTGCACGGCAGTGCTGACCACCTGTAACGTTGGAGACCCCTTGGGCATCGGCGGAACCGAAAGCCGTTTTGGAGTAGGGCTCGAGTACGCCTGGCCGGCCCAGACGAATACCGAACATTTCGCGAGCGGGTATGCCGGCTGCGCGCGCCAGTGCGACAAAAACCGAACTCATGTCTGTACATTTTCCCAGAAGCTTGCCGCTGGTAAGAATTTTGCCTACGTCGCCGACGCCGCAACCGATGACGCTATTGTCGCGTTCCATGTTGGCCGATACCCAGTCGTAAATAAGGCGTGCCTGCTTGAGCGGGTTGGTTTCGCGGCCAATGATGCGATCTGCATACTCTTTGACGATGCCGTCGGTTTGAATATGGCGGCTGGATTCCAGAAAGCGGGCGACTTCGGGCGGGTAATGTATGGTTGCCGGCGGCTGATAAGCGTTCAGCAGCCCTAGTTTGCCGGGTTCCCAGTCGCGGGTTTCGATCAGCATATCCACGTTAAGGTGCATGGGCTGAGTGCAGTCTTCCCAGCGGGCGACCAGCGTTTTGGCGCCGTAGGCGTTGTCGCTGTTCAGGTAGGTGTCTTGGGCGTCGCCCGACCAGCGTAGTTGGCGCAAATGCTGAAAAGGGGCCGCATCTTCAGGTACCGGCACCCACAACAGCATGGCACCCTTTGAGCCTTGCGGTGCTTTAAGCGCATAGGTTTGCTTTAATAAAAAGCGCCGGGAACGCGGGGCGGTGGGGGCCGGGGCTGCCCGAGTCGGAACCACGCTGGTCTGAGCCTGCACCAGTGTGGGAACTAAAGAGGCGGCCGTGGTGAATAAGGCCGAATTGATCATGAATGAGCGCCTGTCCATGCTGGCTATTCCTTGGTAAAGAGACCCGTACACAGCCGAGCCGAAGCAAGCACGCCGGTTGAAAGAACAACCGGATCACGCTGCGGCTAGGTAGGATCGATTGACAGGAAAGGTCAGGGCCGGTGAATGTGCGACAGGATGAGACTGCGCAATCAAATAGGCACCTGGCTAGCTCATCGTTTAAGCGGTGCTTATTTGATAGAACGCTTAGGCAATGGAAAGCAGCCACCAGACTCGGCTCCATTTTATATGAGCCCTGATTTATAGGGAAGCGGATGCCGAAGCCGGGGAACCGAACTAAAATGGCGGCGTCATAAAGGCGCGCAGCTTAGGGCAAGCGCCAAAAATGCAGCCTATATCTTGGGTTCAGGGGATTGCCATCTACAAAGCTTACGTACTACTGGCACTGACGACACTGTTTTGGGGGGGAAACTCCATCGCAGGTAAGTGGGCCGTCGGTCATGCATCGCCGATGATTCTGGTCAGCGTTCGTTGGCTGACTTTGCTGGTTCTGCTTTTCGTGTTTGGCCGGCGGCGCATTGCGGACGACTGGCCTGTCATTCGTAGCCGGATGGGCTACCTGTTGCTGCAGGGCACCCTGGGGTTCACCGTTTTTAGCGTAGCGCTTTACTACGCCTTGGTTTACACCAGCGCTATCAACGTCAGCATCTTGCAAGGAAGCACGCCGCTATTCGTATTCGGCGCCAGTTTCCTGCTTTTTTCCAGTCGCGTGCGTTGGGCCCAGGCCTTGGGCTTTGCTGTTTCCTTCGTGGGCGTCATGGTGATTGCCGTGCGAGGCGAGTTTGCCAACCTGCTGGCCCTGGACATCAATTTTGGCGATGCCTTGATGTTCGTGGCCGTGCTGGCCTACGGTATTTATACCGCCGCTTTACGCAGTAAACCCCAGATACATTGGGTCAGCCTGATGTTTGTGCTGTGCTTGGGCGCGACACTTTCCGCGCTCCCCATGCTGGCGATAGAGGCGGCTCAGGGCAAGATGTTGCTTCCCGATAGCCGTGGCTGGATAGCGATTGCCTACATTGTTATTTTCCCTTCGTTGCTGAGCCAAGTGTTTTATATACGTTCGGTGGAACTCATAGGCGCAAACCGGGCAAGCTTGTTCATCAACCTGCTACCCGTGTGGGGGGCGTTGTTGGCCATCCTGGTATTGAGGGAAGCCTTTCAGATGTACCACTTGCTTGGGCTGGTCATGATTCTGTTGGGAATCGGCTTTGCCGAGTACCGTGGTAAAAGCAAGCAGGCGCCTTCTTAAACAGGCCGCCATTCCTTGGATGGCGGACATCGGTGGTGCTTTGCATTCCCCGATAGCATGGATACTAAGCATCTTGATCGTCGGGCACGTGGGCATGGCACTCGTGCACCATTTCATTAAGAAAGACGATGTGCTGAAACGCATGCTTTGAGGCGGCGGCAAAAGAGGGAGTTGGCTGAGACTCCCTCTTTTTTAGTCAAACTAATTTGAATTGCAATTCAAATTAGTTTACAATGAACTGATGAAACAACATGAATCTCCCCGTTCAAGTTTCGGCATCCGGTTTTCTTTGCTTGCCAGGCGTTGGCGGCGCGTCCTTGATACGCATCTGGCCCACGCGGGTTTAAGCGGGGCCACTTGGCCACCCCTCATCCATCTCAAGCAAACCGGCGGCGGCATGACGCAAAAAGACTTGGCGTCTCTGATCGGTGTCGACGGCTCCAGCCTGGTGCGTGTCCTCGATATTCTCGAACGCCAAGGCCTTATCGAAAGACGCCGCAGCGAATCCGATGGCCGTGCACGACTGGTCTTCTTAACCTTAGAGGGCGAGCGTCGCGTAGCGGCTATCAGCCGGGAGCTGGCCAAAGGCGAGCAAACCCTGTTGGCAGGGTTATCCGAATCAGAGTTGGATGCCATGCTCAGCTCTTTCGACGTCATAGACCAGCGCATCAGCGAGTTCGAACATATCTTGTCGGGGGAGGTTGCCAGCGACGCAAAGACGGAACACCATGACCCAAGCCTGTAAATCAAACGAATCCTGCCCAAATAATGTTTCGGCAAGCCGCTTGGGGTCGCTCATGCGTCTTTTGCATCTACGCCGACTTCAAGAAAGCCTCAGTTTGGGCACACAGCCTTCCATGCGCAACGCCATGTTGGCCGGCTTGCAAGCCGCCCTCACTGTCGCTATTTGTGTGCCGCTCTTTGCGCTTTCCCCGTGGTCGCATTTAGTAGGTTACGCGTCGCTGGGCGCCTTGGTGGCTTTGTTTGGCCGCTTCGCGCCTGCCCGTGCACGCTCAGGCATAGTGCTCGAATGCGCATTCTGGCAAAGCTTTGCCGTATTGACGATGTCTGCTGCGACGTGGCTGGAATGGTCATCCACGGCCAAGTTGGTGTTCTTGGCGCTGGCCTGCAGTTTCTATGTGGTGATCTGCTTGGTTCGCAAGTTGGGTGCACCCGGGCCTCTCATTTTCATTTTTGCTGTGGGTGCCTCAATGACGGGCACGCTAAGCTTGTCTCAGGTGCTAGAGCGCACTGCCGCCACGGCGGTCGTAGCGGCATGTGCTTGGCTTATCTGTGCCGCAACCGAAAAGCTGCGCCAGCCTGCCGGTGAAGAAGGCCTAACTTTTCCCAGCGCTCCCCAGTTACCCACCTTGGATCTGTTCTTGATGGCCGTGCGCGTAGCGGTGGCTGCACTGCTTGTGGTGTTCATCAGCGATGCCCTGGGTATGTCTCATCCCGCTTGGGCGGCCATGGGGGCGGTGGCGGTACTTCAGGCTAGTCAACTGCACATCAATATGCACCGTGCCGTGCAGCGTATGGCCGGCACCGTATTGGGAGCCGCATTGGCTTGGGTATTGCTGGTGCAGAACCCCTCCATCTGGTCCATAGTGGCCGTTCTGGTGGCGCTGCAGTTTCTGACCGAGATAGTGATAGGCATCAACTATGCCCTTGGCCAAGTGCTGATTACCCCCATGGCCTTGTTAATGACCTACCTGGCTGCGCCCACTGCGGCGGGTACGGCTATGGTGGCTGAACGCGTCGTCGACACGGTGCTGGGCGCGATTGTGGGTATGTTGATCGCAGTCCTGCTGTCAAGGATGAAGGAAAGGCGTACGCTGGCGCTGCACCATGGTTCGCGAGCGCGTTAAGCCGCCTCAAAATAGCCTGCGCTTAGGCAGCCTCCTGCAGCCACCGCACATACGCGGAACGGGTCGTATCAGACACCGATTCCAGCACCTTTTGGTGCTGGACCTGATGCCGCATGGCCAGCCTTGCATCGGCTACGGTTCGAGATTTACAAAACCAATGGCAGCTGTGTTGCAGCAAATACAGTTCAGCCGAAAGGTGAAAGGCGCGCTCTTTGGCTTCCCAACCAGCTTCATTGTCTACGACATGGCGTAAGCCAGTGGCATGAATATGCAGCAACTTGCGAAAGTCTCGTGTCACCGAAGGAAGAAAGCGTTCTGCGTAAGGCAGACAAAATGCCAGTGTGCCCATACGGGTGTCGGCGTCGTTTTCTTTTTGCATGTCTTGCGCCAGCGTCGCTAACTGCGCGGCTACCGCGCGCTCGGTCTGGGCAAAAGTTTCAAGCACTTGAAGCTGGCGCGATGCTTCCTTCTCGTGGATAGCGCGTGTATAGCCCTGCGTCAGCGTTTCCATATGGCGCTCAAGCTGAAGCTTGCTCAGATGCTTGCCTAGCAAGGCAATATGCGTACGCTGATAACGTACGCGCAGCATATGCCATGCCACGATGACAATTAGCAGGATAA
>Ga0160490_100200_pt1 | contig 20190 bp, 19 predicted proteins | sample DIDnMG_7_FD_108210 | JGI IMG/M metagenome (GOLD analysis project Ga0160490, IMG submission 108210) | Enriched soil microbial communities from UW Madison campus, WI, USA - DID2934_E24_Lignin MG | ecosystem: Environmental > Terrestrial > Soil > Unclassified | place: USA: Madison, Wisconsin...
GGCGTAAATCCGGTTTCGCGGTTCTGCGCTTCGACGTGGAACCGCGTTCGTGCATCATTGGATTTGTGGGATTGCCGACCATGCCCCAGCCACTCGCCACCGTCCCGGAGCGCGCGCAACTGCTCGCCAACGGCGAGGCCCGCGCCGCTGGCCGGGCCATCGACCCGGTACCCGTGGTGCGGCTGTTCACGCCGGACGCGCATGTGACCTGGCTGCTGGCCGCACTCGATCCGGTCGATGGTGACACCGCCTGGGGACTCATCGACCTGGGAATCGGGATGCCGGCGCAGGGAACCGTCAAGCTGTCCGAGCTGGCCGGCATCGTCGGGCCGCGCCAGCAGCCCGTGCTGCGCGACCGCTATTTCCACCCCACGCGCACGCTGTCGGAGTACACCCGGCTGGCCGAGCGCGACGGCGCGATCCCGGACTGAATACGGCCGACTGTGACTTTTTCAGTCTGACGTCATACCGGGCAGGTCTTAATCAGCATTCTTGCGGCGTAGCCCCACCAGTCTGATCCAAATAGACATGATGCCCAGCGCGGGCTGCGGCAGGCTGGCCTGTGCAGCACTCCAAGTTCGGGGCGCTGCCGCCGCATCATTGAGACGAATATCGCAACGCATCGGAGCCAATCGGTCTTGACAACCTCATCCGCCTTTTTAACCCATGACGCTCTGACGATGGCGATGTAGCGCGTAGTTCTTCCGTGGCGGCGAGTCCTGTTCGCAGGAGGAGGCGTCATGGTCAATCCTCATCACCTCGCGCATTGGTATCCGACTGCCGCATACCTGTATGTCTTTTGGCTGGATGCGCTCGCGCTCGCTTGGGAGTATTTGCGCAGGCATCCCGACTACCGGCTCGACTGGCTTCGCCGTCATCGCCGGCCAGACATGGCGCATCGCTGGGGCTTGCGCCTGCTGGAAGACCCGGCGCTCGATGCGCGCGACGCGCATCCGGCTTGGCTGCCCGGCCATGCCGCCTTGGTGCAGCTCTACCCTGATGCCGATCCGCCACAGGATGCGGCGACCTTCGCGTTCTGGCGCATCCCCGGCCACAAGCAACTGTTGCATGACGGCAAAGGGCTGGCGCTGATCGCGCGCAGCCCAGGTCATTGCCTGCGCTTCGCGCTCGCCCCCGGCCTGGAAGACGGCATGGCCGTGGCCTATGCCCACCGCGGCGAGGCTGCCGCACCCGCGCGCGGTCATTCGCTCCAAGCGGCACTGGCGGCCGCCAAGCCCCGGCCGACACCTACCGCGCTGCTGGAACTGCACAGCTTGCAGGCGCTCGACGCGACCCTCGCGGGCGCGTCCTTGCGTGAAGTCGCGGAAGGACTGTTCGGCGTAGATGCCGCAGCCGATTGGTACAGCGATGGCGGGCTGCGCTCCAAGGTGCGCCGCCTGGTGCATCGCAGCGATGCGCTGATGCGTGGTGGCTACCGCCGATTAGCACAGCTTCCGCCGCTTGAGAAGGGTCGTTTTGATGTGGATGCAGAACGGCCCTGATCTAAAACCCCTCGCTTCTTGAGACTGCCTCCATCCGGTCGCGCTGTGTGGCCGGGCGCTTTCAACCGATGGAGGTTCACACCATGCGTCCCGCTCCCTTGCGGCCTGCCGCCACTGTCTCGACCGCTGCCGCGCAGCCCCAACGCTATCTCACCAACGACGAAGCCGCCGAGTACCTGCGCTTGTCGCCGCGCACGCTGGAAAAGCAGCGCGTGATCGGCGGCGGCCCGCGCTTTCGCAAGTTCGGCCGCCGCGTCATGTACGCCGTGGCCGACCTCGATGCCTGGGCCACCGACCGCAGTTTCGAGACGACTTCCGACCCCGAATACGCCGAGCACCACTCGGCCGACAGCCGTGCGCGCTGATCGGCGGCGCGCGGCAGGCCATCGCCATGTCCAGCACCGCGCTGCCGTCCCGGCAGCGGCCGTTGCAGGAGCGCGAACAGCTCGACCTGTTCCGCGCCTTGCCCGGCGACGTGGCGCCGCGCGACAGCCAGGATTTGATGGCCTATCCGTTCTTCTCGCTCGGCAAGTCCAAGCGGGTCAAACCCATCGACTTCCGCGCGGGCAACGTGACGATCCGCGTGGAAGGCACGCAGGAGCACGGCATCGCCACGATCTGGGATGCGGACGTGCTGATCTGGGCGGCCTCGCAGATCGTGGAAGCGAAGGACGCGGGCCTGCGGCCGTCGCGGCTGATGCACGCCACGCCCTACGAGATCCTGCGCTTCATCGGGCGCGGCAAGTCGCTGCGCGACTACCAGCGCCTCAAGGCTGCGCTGGATCGCCTGCAATCGACCACGGTGGCCACGTCCATCCGCGAGACGACAGGCCGGCGCCTGCATCGCTTCTCATGGATCAACGAATGGAAGGAACTGGCCGATGCCAGCGGCACGCCGCTGGGCATCGAGCTGATCCTGCCGGACTGGTTCTATGCGGGCGTGCTCGACGCTGCCCTGGTCCTGACCATCGACCCGGCGTATTTCCGACTGACCGGCGGCATCGAGCGGTGGTTGTACCGGCTGGTGCGCAAGCACGGCGGCAAGCAGGCATACGGCTGGCAGTTCGACTTCCGCTACCTGCACCAGAAATCCGGCAGCACCGCCAAGCCCTACGACTTCGCCTGCGACCTGCGCGCGCTGGTCGCGCGACAGTCGCTGCCCGGCTACGTCCTGGGCATCGAGCGGATGCCCGACAACGGCATGGAGTTGCTGACGTTCCGACCCGTGCCGCAGACGGCACGGGGATAACTTCGGGAAAGCCTGTGAATGGTGTCGTGCTATCAGGCGTGCGGGGTATCGTGCTATCAGGCGTGGGACTATCGTGCTATCAGGCGTGCCGATCGACCGCAAACCCACGCCAGCATTGGGTTTGTGCGCCCTCTAACTTCCCTAACTTAATTTCTCTAACTTTTAGTAGGGAAACGCCGCTGCGGTGGACAACCACCACGCGGCCACAAACGGCAGGCAATACCAGCCAGCAGCCGACAGGTTTTGCAGACCGATCAAAGCAAGGCTTTCCAGCATGGAGGGCCGCGTCATGATCGTCGCTCTGCTCAACCAGAAAGGCGGCGTGGGCAAGACCACGCTCGCCACGCACATCGCCGGCGAGCTGGCGTTGCGCGGCCAGCATGTCGTTCTGCTCGATGCCGACCCGCAGGGTTCATCGCTGGACTGGACACAGCGCAGAAGCCAGCAAGGCTTGCCAAGGCTGTTCAGCGCCGTGGGCCTCGCACGCGAAACGCTGCACCAAGAGGCGCCAGAACTCGCCAGGCGAGCCGATCACGTCATCATCGACGGCCCGCCACGCATCGCGGCACTGGCGCGCTCCGCGCTGCTGGCGGCCGAGCGCGTGCTGATCCCCGTGCAGCCCAGCCCCTACGACCTGTGGGCCAGCGCCGAGATGGTGGCGCTGATCCGCGAGGCGCAGGTGTTTCGGCCTGCGTTGCGTGCGGCCTTCGTCATCAATCGGCGCATCAGTACCACCGTCATCGGGCGCGAAGCGCGCCAGGCGCTGGCCGACCAACCGCTTCCTGCGCTGCGCTCGGAAGTGCATCAACGCATCGTGTTCGCCGACAGCGTGGCCGCTGGCCGGCTGGCACGCGAGACGGCGCCGGACAGCGCCGCCACGCGTGAAATCACCGCCCTGGTGGACGAACTGCTGCGGTGGCCGACATGACAGCGAAGCCGCCACCAAACAGCAAACGCACGGTAAAGCGCGTCGGCATCGGCGCGCGTCCGCCCGCGAATCCGCACGCCGAGGCGTGGATTCGCCAAGGCGACGCCGATGCGCTGGGCAAGGGCGACCTCTACACCGCCCGCCTGACCCTCGACATCACGCCCGCCATGCGCGCGCGCATCAAGGTGTCTGCCTTCACGCAAGGCGTGACCGTGGCCGACCTGCTGCGCGGCCTGTTGGAGCGGGAGTTTCCAGAGCATCGCAGGGAGAACACCCCATGACCGCATCCGCTTCGCCTGCCGCTGGCGCGGCTACGGCTGCGCTCGCAGTACCTTCCGGCCAGCCTGCCAGCGCGCCGTTGACGCGCGTGGCACTGGCCTACATCGAACCGCGCTTCAAACTCTACCTGCGCTTCGGCGAACCTGCGCGCACGCACCAGCTCGACCGCTGGCGGCGCTGCGCGGTGTTCCTGCCGGGCGCCATGTTGTGCCGCATCCGCTGGCAGGCCAACGACTACGGCACGATTCGCTGGCAGCTCATGGTGATGCAGGCTTGCACGCCGCTCGATGCGGCGCAGCGCATTACCGGCGTGCAGCCGGGCGCGCGCCTGCTGCTGCACGCTGAGGGCGAAAATCAGGTGCGCGCCGTGCTGGAGCGCATCGACGCCATCGAGGCGCTGGGCATCGCGCCTGTTGGCGCCTCTCCCGTGTACTGGCACACGCTCGCCAACCGGCTCGCTGCGCGCCTGCCGCTGCCCGAATACACCGCCGAGCGGCACGCCGCATGGCTCATCGGGAGCGCGCTGCCATGAACGCCGTTTCGACTACCGGCACCGCCCCACGTCCTCGCTCGCGCCTGCGCGCTCGCATCGTGCTGGCGGGCCTGTCCGCCTGCGGCCTCGCTGCGTTGGCCTGGGCGTCCTTTGTGCATCCGCTGCCGCGCCTGATCTACAACCCGTCCGACAGCGTGGCGGTCGGCTGGTATCGCGTCGATCCGCAGGGCCACGGCACCGACTCGCTGCCACGTCCTTTGTCCGTGGACAGCATCGTCCTGACCACGCTGCCGCCAGATGCCGCTGCGCTGGCCGCGCAGCGCGGCTATCTGCCGGCGCGCGTGCCGCTGCTGAAGCGCGTGGGCGCCGTCGCGCCGCAGGAAGTGTGCATCGCTGGCGGCATTGTCCGCATCGACGGCGTGCCTTCGGCCGCCGTGCTGCCTGCTGACCGCTGGGGCCGGTCGCTGCCATCCTGGCAGCAATGCCGCCGTCTCGAACCCGGCGAACTGTTCCTCTTGAGTGTGACCAACCCGGCGTCGTTCGACAGCCGGTATTTCGGGCCGGTCAGCACATCCGCCGTGATCGGGGTCGCGCATCCGGTCTGGCTGGAGTTCCGCCCATGATGGCCGCCGATTCGCTGCACGTCGCCGTGCATCTCATCGTGCCATCGGGCGTGTCGTTCTGCTGGCCGTCGCCGTGTCGTCGCGCGTGCAGTGCGGGTGCAGTCGCACCGCACTTCGCGCTGCCTCCGGCGCAGCCGTCCACCGTGCAGGCGTCTTGCCTCGAACGCGCCCGGCCTATGGCCGTCGCCGCGTTCGCCGGCGCGCTGGCTGCTCACGCAGCAGCGCCGCCGGGCCGCCGCTGCCCGGAGCGACAGCGAGGGGCAAAGGCGGAAGGCAAGACAAAAGGACGCGGCACCGGGCCGCGTCGAAAGCCAGTCTGCACGTGGGGGTGGCGCGGCACGCAGCGGCTTCGCTGCCGTGCCGCGTGTGGCGCGAGGCCCGCGCCAATGCAGGCATGTCCGCGTGCTTCGCACGCCGGGGCACGCCGCAGCTTTCAAGGAGCGAAGCCATGAGCGACCGCAGCGACGACGATTTCCGGGTGCGTCCCAGCGCCCCGAAGAACCGGGGCAAGGGCCAGGGGCAGAGTTTCGTTTCCAAGGTGCTCAAGCAGGCGGGCAAGGCCAGCAGCGGCAAGTCCACGGTGCGCCGTCCGGCGTCGGCGCGTGGCACCGGCCAACGCCCCGGCTCGCGCCTCGGGCGCGGCCACACGGCAGCGCGCTTCGCCGGGGCGAAGCTGACGCCCATGTCCCGGCGCGTGACCATCAAAACGCTGCTGGTGAATCACCAGCGGGCCAGCCCGCAGTCGCTCGCCAAGCACCTGCGCTACATCGAGCGCGACGGCGTGGGCCGCGACGGCGAGCCGGGCCAAGCCTACGGGCCGCACACCGATGCCGCAGACCTTGACGCCTTCAAGGAACGCTGCGCCGACGACCGGCACCATTTCCGCTTCATCCTCTCGCCTGAGGACGGCGCGGAGCTGGAAGACCTGCGCACCTACACGCGGCATCTGATGGGCCGCATGGAGGCCGACCTAGGCACGCGGCTGGAATGGGTGGCCGTCAACCACTGGAACACCGACAACCCGCACACGCACATCGTCGTGCGCGGGTGCGACGACACAGGCAAAGACCTCATCATCGCGGGCGACTACATCGCCGATGGCTTCCGCCATCGTGCCGCCGAACTGGCGACCGAATGGCTGGGGCCGCGCACCGAGCTGGAGATCCAGCAGACCTTGCAGCGCGAGGTGGAACAGGAGCGGTGGACGAGCCTGGATCGCACGCTGCAACGTGAGGCCGACGACGATGGCCGGGTGCAGATCGAACGCTTCAATGAACCCCGGCTGCAACGCCAGCGCCTGCTGCTGATCGGCCGCCTGCAACGCTTGCAGCGCCTGGGTTTGGCCGACGAGACACAGCCCGGCACCTGGGCCGTCCATGCGGACGCGGAGAAGACCTTGCGCGCCCTGGGCGAGCGTGGCGACATTATCCGAACCATGCAGCGGGCCATGAGCGGCCAGCCGCGCGAGCTGGCGGTTTTCGAGCCGGGCGACGATGGCCGAACCATCCTCGGCCGCGTAGCCGCGAAGGGGCTGGCCGACGAGCTGCGCGACCGAGGTTATCTGGTCATCGACGGGGTGGACGGCAAGGCCCACTACGTCGCGCTCAACGCCCACGACGAACTGGCGAACTATTCGGCCGGCGCCGTGGTGGAAGTGAAGGGATCGGCCGACGTGCGCGCGGCCGACAAGAACATTGCCGCGCTGGCGAACGATGGTTTGTACCGCACCGACCATCACCTCGCCATCGCGCAGGGTCAGGCCGTGCCCGGCCGTGACGCGCGGGAGGTCGTGGCAGCCCACGTTCGCCGTCTGGAAGCCCTGCGCCGAGCCGGCATCGTGGAACGTGTCACCGAAGGTCTATGGAAGGTGCCAGGCGATCTGCCCGAGCAGGGCCGCCGCTACGACGCGCAGCGTTTGGGCGGCGTGGCCGTAGAGTTGAAATCGCACCTGCCCATCGAGCGGCAGGCCCGCGTGATCGGCGCCACCTGGCTCGACCAGCAGTTGATCGGCGGCGGCAAGGGGCTGGGCGACTTGGGTTTTGGAAGCGAAGCCAAGCAGGCGATGCAGCAGCGTGCCGACTTCCTGGCAGAACAGGGGCTGGCCGAGCGGCGCGGGCAGCGGGTGATCCTGGCCCGCAACCTGCTGGGCACGCTGCGCAACCGGGAACTGGCGCAGGCCGCAAAGGACATTGCCACCGAAACCGGACTGGAGCACCGCGCAGTGAACGACGGGCAGCGCGTGGCTGGCATCTACAGGCGCTCCGTCATGCTTGCCAGCGGGCGCTACGCCATGCTCGATGACGGCATGGGCTTCAGCCTGGTGCCGTGGAAGCCGGTGATCGAGCAACGGCTGGGACAGCAGCTCGCCGCAACGGTGCACGGCGGCAGCGTATCTTGGAGCCTTGGTAGGCAACGAGGATTCACCACTGATTGAGCATGCATAGCCGGATGGCCGAGAAAAATGCCAGATTGATCGGCCACTGAATCTTCAGCAGCCCACAATCTCAACTCTGCTGGTCCGGTGACGTAGGAAAGCGTCGAAGGCCCGTGCAGATGCAGCTTGCTGCTGCGCAAAAAAACGGTTAAAATCCCAAGGCAACCCTTAAACCTACGACCAGTCAATTCGGAGTATTACCAGTGTAACTATCAGTCTCGCAGCGAGCCGTTTTCTTAATCAATCTTCGCTCGCACGAGGCTATACGTTCGACTGGCCGTGGTTCGCCAGCCCTTATTCTTAGGGCTGTTCTCTATTCCGGGATCGGAAAGAGGCATTCGCGCCTACGTCCGTTCCAGCCTGTGCTTGAGCACGCCCCGGAATAGACTAATGATGAAATCCTTGCGCCAGGACTGGCTATCCAATGTCCGGCACGACTTACTAGCGGGCATCGTCGTCGCGCTGGCCCTAATCCCCGAAGCGATTGCCTTCTCGATCATTGCAGGCGTTGACCCCAAGGTCGGCCTGTATGCCTCTTTCTGTATCGCCACCGTGATCGCCTTCACAGGCGGGCGGCCCGGCATGATCTCGGCCGCCACCGGCGCGATGGCGCTGCTTATGGTAGTGCTGGTCAAGGAACACGGCCTGCAATACCTGCTGGCTGCCACGGTGCTGACTGGCGTGCTTCAGATCATTGCCGGCTGGCTCAAGCTCGGCGCGTTGATGCGCTTTGTCTCGCGCTCGGTCATCACCGGCTTCGTCAACGCGCTGGCGATCCTGATCTTCATGGCGCAACTGCCCGAGTTGACCAACGTCACTTGGCACGTCTATGCCATGACGGCGGCTGGCCTTGGGATCATCTACCTTTTCCCCTACGTTACCAAAGCGGTGCCTTCGCCTTTGGTTGCCATCGTAGTGCTGACGATTGTTGCCATTGTCCTGGGCATCGACATTCGGACTGTCGGTGACATGGGCCAGTTGCCCGATAGCCTACCGATCTTCCTGCTGCCCGATGTGCCGCTGAACCTGGAAACCCTCGGGATCATCTTCCCGGTGTCGGCGACCCTTGCGGTCGTCGGCCTGCTCGAATCCATGATGACGGCTTCCATCGTCGATGACCTGACCGACTCCAACAGCAACAAGAACCGCGAGTGCGTGGGCCAAGGTGTGGCCAACATCGCCTCGGGCTTCCTGGGCGGCATGGCGGGTTGCGCCATGATCGGCCAGTCGGTCATCAACGTGAAGTCCGGGGGCCGAGGCCGCCTCTCCACGCTGGCCGCTGGCGTATTCCTCTTGTTGATGGTCGTGTTCATCGGCGATTGGGTTTCCCGCATCCCAATGGCTGCATTGGTCGCCGTGATGATCATGGTATCCATCGGCACCTTCAATTGGGCCTCGATCCGCGACCTGCGGAAGAACCCCAAAAGCTCCAGCGTCGTCATGCTGGCGACGGTCGCCGTGACGGTCGGCACACATGACCTGGCGCAAGGCGTGCTGGTCGGCGTGTTGCTCTCGGGCTTCTTCTTCGCCCACAAGGTCGGCCAGATTCTCCGCGTGACCTCGCGCACCGAGGACGAGGGGCGAACCCGCACTTACACCGTTACAGGACAGGTGTTCTTTGCTTCGGCAGAACGCTTCGTCAATGCCTTCGATTACAAGGAAGTCATCGAGAAGGTGCGCATTGATGTGAGCCGCGCCCACTTCTGGGACATCACCGCCGTCAGCGCCTTGGACAAAGTGGTCATCAAGTTCCGGCGCGAAGCCACCGAGGTGGAAGTCATCGGTCTGAACGAGGCCAGCACCACGATGGTGGACAAGTTCGCCGTGCATGACAAAGACGGTGCCGACGACATGCTGATGGGCCACTGACAGGAGACACGATCATGAAGAACGAAAACAAAGTCTTGGCCTGCGTGGATCAATCTCGTTTTGCCGACTACGTGGCCGACTACGCTGCATGGGCGGCACGGCGCATGGACGCGCCGCTGGAATTCCTGCATGTCATCGACCGCCATCCCGAACAGGGTTCAGGCGAAGATCGCAGTGGAGCCATCGGCATCGACGCTCAAGAAAACCTGCTGACCAAGCTATCGGAAGAAGACGAGGCTCGGTCGAGGAATGCCCGCGAGCACGGCCGCATCTTTTTGAACCGGCTGCGCGAGCGTGCTGTCGCTGCCGGTGCCGCATTGGTCGATGTTCGCCAGCGTCACGGCGAATTGGAAGAAACCTTGGTCGAGCAGGCCGAAGGCGTGCGTCTGTTGGTGTTGGGTCGCCGTGGAGAGTCCGCAGACACAACCCAACGGGATCTAGGGCGCAAGGTGGAACGTGTCGTGCGTGCCTTGAACAGACCGATTCTGACCGTCACCGAAGACTTTCACGAACCGCAGCGCGTGATGATCGCCTTCGATGGTGGAACCGTCACCCGGCGCGGAGTGGAGATGGTCGCCGGCAGTCCGTTGTTTCGTGGCCTGCCAATCACCCTCCTGATGGCAGGCAAGGAAAGCCAGGATGCACCAAAGCAGCTTGATTGGGCAAAGACCACCTTGGAGGCCGCCGGCTTTGAAGTCACGTCATTACTGGCACCTGGTGACGCGGAAACAGTGATTGCCACGGAAGTAAAGGAACAGGCCATCGACATGCTCATCATGGGCGCGTTCGGCCACTCTCCGCTGCGCAGCCTGTTGTTTGGAAGTAAGACGACCGATTTGCTGCGATCGTCGAGTATTCCAACGCTCTTATTGCGGTAGTCGGAGGCGGTTGCAAGGCGGGCGCCTGCTTCGGATCGATGCTCCCATTGGCGCCAGGTGGGGGCGTCAATCTACATCGTACGGCGCAAAAGAATCAGTTGCTCGATCCACCCTGACCTTCTGCTGGTCCATTGGCTGTTCATGAGCAACGGGGTTTTAGTCACATGCGCATGAAGAAGGCAACTCCAAGTCTATATAGGGAAATTTCTCATGGAATTGCGTCACCTACGTTGCTTCCTAGCCGTTTCTGAGGAGCTTCACTTTGCCCGTGCTGCCGAGAAACTACACATCGAACAGTCGCCGCTTTCGCGTGCCATCAAGGAACTGGAAGAGGATCTTGGTGTGCAATTGTTCGTTCGCACCAGTCGCAGCACGCGGCTGACCCGCGCGGGAAAGTTATTCCAAGAGCATGTATTGCGTATCTTCGCCGCTTTGGAGCAAGCCCGAGAAAGCATGAAATCGGCGGCCAACGGGTTTCACGGGCAGTTGCGTATTGCTTTGTCCGACGGCATTACACCGTCCCGCTTGCCGGCCCTATTGGCACGCTGTCGCGAAGAAGATCCAGAGATAGAAATCCGACTGTTTGAGGTGTCTCTGGCCCAGCAGCTCAAGGGCTTGCACGATGACCTGTATGACGCGGGCTTCTCAATGGCCGACGAAGTGGGCGACGGTATTATTGTTGAACCGTCCTGGGAAGATGAGCTGATGGTGGCGGTGCCCGCTCGCCATCCCGCGCTGGCCCATAAGAGAATTCCACTGGAAGAAGTTCTGCGCTATCCCCTTGTCCTGGGCGATCCGGCAATCTGTGAAGGCCATGCGCGACAAGTGGACCGCGTACTGCGTAGGCAGGACAGAGAGCCATTAATCGTGCAGCGTGTAGCCACGTTCGACGTGATGATGACGTTGGTGTCGGCAGGCCTAGCCTTGGGACTTGCCGGGTCTGCACACATCGCCTCCAGTCGTGAACCAGGCGTCGTAGGCCGTTCACTAGCGGGGCGTCCACCCATGTTGACCACTTATTTGCTGCGTCGGGATGCGGAACCGTCGCAGGCGTTGGCTCGCTTCATCGAGCGGCTGGCATCCCTAGGGATAGACGATGCCTAGCCATCCACTCTCAAGTGTCACGCATTGGAGGAATCAATCATGAGGCCGATCAAAATCATCATTTCGTCGTCATTGATGCTGCTGCTGACCGCTTGCGGTCAGTCTTCCTCTCCTACTGAAACAGTGGAATCATTGGCTGCCAATCCCGAACGGCTGAAGGCACTCCGCCAACAGTGCAAGCTGGAGCGCGAAAAGCTGGGCGATGAACTGTGCAACCGAGTCGCAGAAGCCACGCGAAAGCGGTTCTATGGCGACGGCAAGGTGCCATACACACCGCCGGAGAACCCACCCAAGTTCTGATCGTCGGTTGCCAGCCACGAATCATCCGATTATCTGTTCGATACGCCGCAATGCGCCCTCGCTTGCGGCGTTTTTACTGTGTCCTTCCATTCCTGAAACATTGCCTTTTGCATCACGTCCGTTCCGATAACGGTCTTTGACCGGCATTGACCCGCCACCGATCCTGACGCCAGCGGCACGTTGTTGTGCCGTCTTTGAGCGTAGCGCGCACAGGAGAAATCGGAGGCTAGGAGATGCAAGGGACGAACGTGCTGTTCGGTCAGATCGCCGTGGTATTCGGCATCGTGATCGCCGGCGTGTGGGGCGCCACACAATGGACAGCAGCCGCCCTTGGCTATCAAGTACGCCTTGGCTCGCCCTGGTTCGATTTTCTTGGCACGCCGATCTACCACCCGTGGAAGCTGTTCGAGTGGTGGTTCTTCTTCGACGCCTACGCGCCCCGCATCTTTGATACCGGCGGCGCCATCGCGGGCGGCAGCGGCCTTGTGGCCGTGCTCGTTGCCATCGGCATGTCGATATGGCGCTCGCGGCAATCGCGCCTAGTCACGACCTACGGCTCTGCACGCTGGGCGAACGCTGAAGACATTCGCAAGGCGGGCCTCACGCAGCCGGCCGGCGTATTCCTCGGCCAGCATGATCGCCAGTACCTGCGGCATGAAGGCCCGGAACACGTCTTGACCTTTGCGCCCACGCGCAGCGGTAAAGGTGTCGGCCTGGTGGTGCCGACGCTGCTTTCCTGGCCCGCGTCCGCCGTCATCCACGACATCAAGGGCGAGAACTGGCAGATCACCGCAGGCTGGCGCTCGCGCTTCTCGCACTGCCTGCTGTTCAACCCCACGGATGCGAAGTCGGCGGCCTACAACCCGCTGTTGGAGGTACGGCGCGGCGCGCACGAAGTGCGCGACGTGCAGAACATAGCGGACATTCTGGTCGATCCCGAAGGCGCGCTGGAGAAACGCAACCATTGGGAGAAGACCTCGCACGCACTGCTGGTCGGGGCCATCCTGCATGTGCTCTACGCGGGCGAGGATAAGACACTGCGTGGCGTTGCCAATTTCCTCTCCGACCCGGCCAGCCCGTTCGAGCTGACCTTGCACCGGATGATGACCACGCCGCACCTGGGCGATGGCCCGCATCCGGTGGTGGCTTCCGCTGCGCGCGAAGTGCTTAACAAGTCGGACAACGAGCGTTCCGGCGTGTTGAGCACCGCCATGTCGTTCCTCGGCCTGTACCGCGATCCCACGGTGGCCGAAGTCACTTCGCGCTGCGACTGGCGCATCGCTGACCTGATCGCCGCCGAGCATCCGGTGTCCCTGTATCTGGTGGTTCCTCCTTCGGACATTTCGCGGACGAAGCCGCTCATTCGCCTGATCCTCAACCAGATTGGACGACGCCTCACGGAATCGCTCGATGGCTCCGATGGCATCGAGCGCCGCCACAAGCTGCTGCTGATGCTCGACGAGTTCCCTGCGCTCGGCAGGCTCGATTTCTTCGAGACGGCCTTGGCCTTCATGGCGGGCTATGGCATCCGCAGCTTCCTCATCGCGCAGTCGCTCAACCAGATCGACAAAGCGTATGGGCAGAACCACTCCATCCTCGATAACTGCCATGTCCGGGTGACGTTCGCCACGAACGACGAGCGTACCGCCAAGCGCATCTCCGAGACGCTGGGCACGGCCACCGAGCTGCGCGCGCAGCGCAACTATGCCGGCCATCGGCTTGCGCCGTGGCTGGGCCACCTGATGGTGTCGCGCCAGGAAACCGCACGCCCGCTGCTGACGCCCGGCGAGGTGATGCAGCTACCTCCCGACGAGGCGGTGGTGATGGTGTCCAGCGTGGCGCCGATCAAGGCGAAGAAGCTGCGCTACTACGCGGACGCCAATTTCAAGCGGCGCGTACTGCCGCCGCCCGCCCTGGCGGATACCGGCTGTGCTGACGTGCCGCCCTCGCGGCCCGACGACTGGAGCGATCTGGCGATTCCTGCCGTGCCCGCCGTGCGTGCAGCCGATGCCGCCGAAGGCTTCGCTGCCTCTGCTGATGACGGCGGCCCACGCCGTCAGCCCGAGCTTTCTGAAACCGTCGCCTATGACCCCGAGCTGGCCGCGCCCGCGGCCGACCTAGGGCTACTCGATGACGACGACCTGCCGCTTCCTCTCCCTCGCCAGTTCGATCCGGCCATGCAGCGCACGGCCCGGCTGGCTTCCCTCGACCCCAACGACGGAATCGAGCTATGAGCCATTACCGCCTGAATCTCTTTATCCAGCCCGAGCACGCCAAGCGCCTGGACGAGCTGGCCGCCAAGAAGGGCGTTTCCAAGTCGTCCATCGTCGCGGCGGCGCTCGCATCGTGGCTGTCGCCCGATGCCGCCGACCAGCGCGAGGCGGCCATCGCCAAGCGCCTGGATCGGCTGTCGCGCCAGTCCGAACGGCTGGAGCGCGACCAGAACATCCAGATCGAGACGTTGGCGCTGTTCATTCGCTACTACCTCACGGTCAGCACGCCAGTCCCCGAGGCGCACCAAGAGGCTGCCCGCGCTCAGGGCAAAGCGCGCTTCGAGCAGTTCGTTGAACAGTTGGGCCGCCACCTGCTGCGCGGGCGCAGCCTGGTGCGCGACGTGGTAGAGGAACTGCATCCCGACCCGATGCGGATGGAGGATGCAGCGGCAGCCGCTCAGGCTCGGGAGCGTGCGTCATGAGCGCCGCTCCGCAATTTCCGCCCGCGCCGCGTTCTTCCGCTGCGGCCTCGCTCGACCGCCGCATCCAGATGCTGCGCACGGCGATGGGGCCGCTGATCGCCGCCGCGCTCGAAGACCCGGACGTGGTGGAAATCATGCTCAACCCCGATCGCACCCTTTGGGTGGATCGCCTGTCCTCGGGTCGTGCGCCGATGGGCGTTGAGATGCCCGAGGCCGATGGCGAGCGAATCATCCGCCTGGTCGCGGCCCACGTCGGCGCGGAAGTCCATCGCGGCCAGCCGCTTTTGTCGGCGGAACTACCCGAGACGGGCGAACGCTTCGAGGGCATCTTGCCGCCCGCCGCTCCGGGGCCGGCCTTCGCGTTGCGCAAGCGCGCCGTGGGCGTGATTCCGCTGTCGCGCTACATCGAAGACGGAATGATGACCGCCGAGCAGGCGGGCTTTCTGGTGCAGGCCGTGCGCGAGCGCCAGAACGTGCTGATCGCCGGCGCCACCAGCAGCGGCAAGACCACGCTCGCCAATGCCTTGCTCGCTGAAATTGCCGCCACCGGCGACCGCGTGCTGGTGCTCGAAGACACGGTGGAGCTGCAATGCGCGGCTCGCGACCACGTTCCGCTGCGCACGCGCGCCGGCGTGGTGTCCATGACCGAGCTGGTGCGCTCGTCCATGCGCCTGCGGCCTGATCGCGTCGTCGTCGGCGAGGTGCGCGGCGCCGAGGCGCTGGATCTCGTCAAGGTGTGGGGCACGGGCCACCCCGGCGGCATCGCCACGATCCATGCCGGCTCCGCGCTCGGCGCGCTGCTGCGCCTGGAGCAACTGATTCTCGAAGTGGCGGTGAACCCGCCGCGTGCGCTGATCGCCGAGGCGGTCAACGTCGTCATCCACATCGCCGGGCGCGGGCGCAAGCGCCGCATTGAGAGCATCGCTCGCGTCGTCGGCTTTGACGGCGTGGGCTACCAACTGGCGGACGCGATGGAGACACCGTTTCCCGCGCTGCCGCCGATCCCCGATGCCGCACCCGCTGCGGCGACTTTCCCGTCCCCTGACCAACCTGGAGAACTGCCATGACGCAGATGACCATTCCTGCTTTCCGCTTTTCTGCAAATCCGGCTTTGCGCCTTGCACGGCTGCGCAGCCTGGCCCGCCCTGCGGGACAAGGGCTGCTGCTGGCCGCGCTGCTGCTGTTCCTGGCCGGAACCGCGCAGGCGGCCGGTTCCTCGATGCCCTGGGAAGGCCCCTTGCAGTCGATCTTGGAGTCGATTCAAGGGCCGGTGGCGCGCATCGTCGCCGTGATCATCATCATCGCCACGGGCCTCGCGCTCGCCTTCGGCGATACGTCGGGCGGCTTTCGCAAGCTGATCCAGATCGTGTTCGGCCTGTCCATCGCGTTCGCCGCGTCCTCGTTCTTCCTGTCGTTCTTCAGCTTCTCGGGCGGGGCTGTCGTATGAGCGCCCCGGATACCTTCGCAGCCGGGTTCGAGGTGCCGTTGCACCGCTCGCTGACCGAGCCGATCTTGCTGGGAGGCGCACCGCGCACTGTGGCGATCGCCAACGGCACGCTGGCTGCCGCTGTCGGGCTGGGCCTGCAACTGTGGATTCCCGGCGTCGTGCTCTGGATCGTCGGCCATTCGCTGGCGGTATGGGGTGCGCGCGTCGATCCGCAGTTCATGGCCGTGTTTGCCCGGCACATCAAGCACCGCCCGCTGCTGGACGTGTGAGGGAACGCCGCCATGCTGAACCTCGCCGAATACCGCCAGCGCCCGGCCTTGCTTGCCGACTGGCTGCCCTGGGCCGGACTGGTTGCGCCAGGTGTCGTCTTGAACAAGGACGGCAGTTTCCAGCGCACGGCCCGGTTTCGCGGGCCTGACCTCGACAGCGCGACGCAAGGCGAACTGATCGCCACGTCGGCGCGCTTGAACAACGCGCTGCGCCGGCTGGGTTCGGGCTGGGCGCTGTTCGTGGAGGCCGAGCGCCGACCTGCGGCCGACTACCCACACTCGGAGTTTCCCGAGCCGCTTTCGTGGCTGGTGGAGGAAGAACGCCGGGCCACCTTCGAGGAATCGGGCAACCACTTCGAGAGCGGCTATCACCTGACGCTGGTGTACCTGCCGCCCGAGGAATCGCGCGCCCGCGCCGCCAAGATGCTTTACGAGAACACGCCGACGAATGGCGTGGACTGGCGCGAACGGCTGCAAGCCTTCGTTGCGGAAACGGATCGCGTCTTTGACCTGCTCGACGGCGTGATGCCGGAAATTGACTGGCTCGATGACGCGCAGACGCTGACCTACCTGCACGCGACCATCTCGACGCGGCGCTATCGCGTGGGCGTGCCCGAAGTGCCGTTCCACATCGACGCGCTGCTGACCGATTCCGCGCTGGTCGGCGGCCTGGCGCCCATGCTGGGCGATCAGCACCTGCGGGTGGTGTCGGTGCGGGGCTTTCCGACCTCGACCTGGCCGGGGATTCTGGACGACCTCAACCGCCTCGGTTTTGCGTACCGCTGGAGCACGCGCTTTCTCTGCCTGGACAAAGCCGAGGCAGAAAAGGAACTCGCCCGCCTGCGCCGCCAGTGGTTCGCCAAGCGCAAGAACGTCATCGCGCTGCTGCGCGAAACGATCTTCCAGCAGGAAAGCCCACTGGTCGATACCGACGCGAACAACAAGGCGGCGGACGCGGATGCGGCCTTGCAGGAACTGGGCAGCGATCAAGTCGCGTTCGGCTACCTGACGGCGACCGTCACCGTCATGGACGAGGACGCCGCTGTGGCGGACGAGAAGCTGCGCATGGTGGAGCGCGTCATCCAGGGGCGGGGCTTCGTCACCATCCCCGAAACGCTCAATGCCGTGGATGCCTGGCTGTCCTCGCTCCCCGGCAATGCTTACGCCAACGTGCGCCAGCCCATCGTCTCGACGCTGAACCTGGCGCACATGATGCCGGTGTCGGCGGTATGGGCCGGGCCGGAGAAGAACGACCACCTCGACGGCCCTCCGCTGATCGTCACGCGCACGGATGGCGCGACGCCGTTCCGGCTAGTGACGCACATCGGCGACGTGGGCCACACGTTGGTCGCGGGGCCGACCGGCATGGGCAAGTCGGTCTTGCTCGCCACGCTGGCGATGCAATTCCGCCGCTATCGCGGCTCGCGCATCTTTGCCTTCGACATGGGGCGTTCAATGCGCGCCACGATCCTCGGGCTGGGCGGCGAACACTACGACCTGGGCACGGATGGCGAAATCGCCTTCCAGCCACTCGCCCGCATCGACCGCGAGAGCTACCGCACCTGGGCGGCCGAATGGATCGAGGGCCGCTTGCTGCACGAAGGCGTCGCAGTCGGCCCCGACGAAAAGGCCGCTATTTGGTCGGCGCTGGGAAGTCTGGCCGGTGCGCCCGTAGAACAGCGCACGATGACCGGCCTGTCCGTGCTGCTGCAATCGAATGCGCTGCGCCAAGCGCTCGCGCCTTATGTGCTGGGCGGCGCGCACGGCAAGCTGCTGGACGCCGACCATGACCGACTGGGCATGGCCGACGTGCAGTGCTTCGAGATGGAGGAGCTGATGCACAGCAAGGCCGCCGTCATGGCCGTGCTGCATTACCTCTTTGCGCGCTTCGACGAACGCTTTGATGGCGCTCCCACGCTGCTGATCCTCGATGAAGCGTGGCTGTTCCTCGATGACCCGGTGTTTGCCGCGCGCATCCGCCAGTGGCTCAAGACGCTGCGCAAGAAGAACGTCAGCGTCATATTCGCCACGCAGTCGCTCGCGGACATCAAGGATTCGAGCATCGCGCCCGCGATCATCGAGAGTTGCGCGAGTCGGATTTTCTTGCCCAACCCGCAGGCCACCGAGCCGCAGATTCGCACGATCTACGAGGGCTTCGGCCTCAACAGGCGGCAGATCGAAATCGTCGCCACCGCGCAACCCAAGCGCGACTACTACTACCAATCCCGCCTCGGCAACCGCCTGTTCGACCTCGACCTGGGGGCGGCGGCGCTGGCCTTCGCCGGCGCTTCCACGCCGCAAGACCAGCGCGACATAGACCGCGTGCTGCTGGACGTCGGCATACCCGGCTTCGCGGGCGCCTGGCTGCGCCATCGCGGCCTCGATTGGGCGGCCGACCTGCTGCCCTCGTTCCCCGGTCTCGCGCCGGGTTCCCTCCGTACCACCGACCACCCACAGGAGAGCCTGTCATGAAGAAGCGACTTGTCGCCGCCGCCATTGCGGCCGTTCTTTGCACCGCCACTGCCCATGCGCAATGGGTCGTGATCGACCCCACGAACCTCGTGCAGAACACGTTAACCGCGATCCGCACGCTGGAGCAGATCAACAACCAGATCCAGCAGCTCCAGAACGAAGCGCAGATGTTGATGAACCAGGCGCGCAACCTGGCCAACCTGCCGTCCAGTGTGGTGAACCAGTTGCGCGCCAACCTGGCGACGACCGAGCGGCTGATCGCCCAGGCCCGAGGCTTGGCCTACGACGTGACGAATCTGGATCGGGAGTTCGCGCGCCTGTATCCCGAGCAATACGCCGCCACCGTGAGCGGCGACCAGATGTACCGCGACGCGCAGGAGCGATGGCGAAACACGCTCAACGGCTTGCAGACCACGATGCAGATGCAAGCTCAGGTGTCGCAGAACCTGGGCGAAGACGAAAGCGTGCTGGCCGACCTCGTGGGCAAGAGCCAGTCGGCCGAAGGTGCGTTGCAGGCAATGCAGGCCATGAACCAGTTGCTGGCCTTGCAGGCCAAGCAGTCGATCCAGTCTCAACGGCTCCAGGTCACGCAGGATCGTGCGGCCTCGCTGGAACTGGCGCGGCAGGCGGCGGCCGCCGAGCGCGCCCGCGAGGTGCGGCGACGTTTCATGGGCGATGGCACGCCGTACACGCCGCAGTCCGTCAATTTCTACCGCGACTGACGGGGGCCGACATGCGATGCGTCCTCGTCCTTGGTGCCGTGCTGCTGGCCGCCTGCGGCCAGCAGCCAGCCGACGACCTCGCCGATGCCCTGGCCGCCGATCCCGTGCGGCTCAAGGCATTGCGCGCGCAATGCGCGGCCGACCGACAGGCCACGGGCGAGGACGCTTGCCGCGCCGCCGCCGAAGCCTTCCAGCGGCGCTTCTTCTCCGGCCAGGCTGGGCCGGATGAATACCAAACCTTGGCCGACCTTCCGCCGATCCCGCCGAGCTTCGAGGAGCCGGCCGATGGCGTGGCGCCCGCAATGCCACCCGAACCGGAGGAGGACATGCCATGAATGACGTGACCATCATTGACCAGTTCCTCAACATCTTCGCCGCCTACATCGACTCGGGTTTCGGGCTGCTGCGCGGCGAAGTGGCGTTCCTCACGGCCACGCTGATCGTCATCGACATGACGATCGCCGGACTGTATTGGGCCATGAGCCACGCCTCCGGCCAGGGCGAGGACGTGATTGCCAAGCTGCTGCGCAAGGTGCTGTACGTCGGCGCCTTCGCCTACATCATCAACAACTTCAACTGGCTGGCGAGCATCGTCTTCCGCTCGTTCGCGGGATTGGGCATCACCGCCACCGGCTCGGCCATCACGATGGAGAACTTCTTGCAGCCGGGCCGGTTGGCGAAAACCGGCCTTGACGCGGGCGGGCCAATCTTCCTTCAGCTCGACGACATGTTGGGATGTCCCGAGGTGTTCTTGAACCTCGATGCCATCTTGGTGCTGTTCCTCGCCTGGCTGGTCGTGGTGCTGTGCTTCTTCGTGCTGGCGATCCAGCTTTTCATCACGCTCATCGAGTTCAAGTTGACTACGCTCGCGGGCTTCGTGCTGGTGCCGTTCGCGCTTTGGAACAAGACCTCGTTTCTGGCCGAAA
>Ga0160490_100201_pt1 | contig 20064 bp, 18 predicted proteins | sample DIDnMG_7_FD_108210 | JGI IMG/M metagenome (GOLD analysis project Ga0160490, IMG submission 108210) | Enriched soil microbial communities from UW Madison campus, WI, USA - DID2934_E24_Lignin MG | ecosystem: Environmental > Terrestrial > Soil > Unclassified | place: USA: Madison, Wisconsin...
CAGGGCCCGGCGATTGCCGCGACCGACTATGTGCGTGCGTATGCGGACCAGATCCGCGCGTTCGTGCCGATGTCGTACACGGTGCTGGGTACGGATGGTTTCGGTCGTTCGGATACGCGTGCGAACCTGCGCCGGTTCTTTGAGGTTGACCGGTACTACATCGCCCATGCCGCGATTGCGGCGCTGGCGAAGGAAGGGAAGATGACCGCGAAGGATGTGGCCCGGGCGATCAAGCAGTACAAGATTGATCCGGAGAAGGCTAATCCTGTTGGGGTTTGATTGGCTCAAAGCTCGATGTAGAGAAGCGGCCCTAGGGCCGCTTCTTTTTTTTCAGAAATCGGGCATTCTTACAGTTAGCTTAGTGAATATTTTGGGCCGTGATTGTGCAGATAAACGGGAAACCTGAGGCTCACGTCGCCGTAGTGAACGGAAAAGCTCATCTTCCTACGACTAGATACTATGGAAGCAAACGTCGACAGATCAATTGGCTTACCAATCAGCTGTTGAAGTATGAATTTCATAGTGTGCTAGATGCTTTTGGTGGTACAGGTACTGTCTCACTTCACCTGTCCAACCTGGGGAAGGAGGTCTTCTACCACGACTCATTTCATTTCAATTCAATCTCCGCAAGAGCGCTGCTTTCTCCTAATTCGCGCCTTATAAGGAGGGAGCGGTTGGAGGGCGTTATTTCAGCTGTACGCCCTCAAAGCGGTTTCATCACTAAGAACTACGACGGAATTTTCTATCCAAAGTCCGAGAACCGGTGGTTGGATGGTGCATTGCGTGCTCTCGATGAGGCTAGACTAAGGAGGGGTGATCAGGATGTTTTCCAGTACTGCCTTTTTCAAGCGTGCCTTCAGAAACGCCCCTACAATATGTTTCATCGCGCTAATCTGGGGATGAGAACGGCGAGAAATGTTTCGAGAAGTTTTGGAAACCTGACTACATGGGAGACGCCTTTTGAGGTGTTAATGCTTAGGGCGTATGATGAGCTTGTTCTCGCGAGGGGTCATTATTCTGGTCGTGGGAAAGTTATAAAACCAACTTCCGTTATGAGTATTAAGCCTGAATTCGATCTTGTGTACCTGGATCCGCCATATCTGCGTGAAAGAGCACCTGAAACTTATTTGCGCAGATATCACTTCCTCGAGGGGGTGGCGAGAAGGACGAATTGGGCGGATTTGATCGATCGTGAGTCAGGGTGTAACTTCTTCAGGAAAGACTATTTCTCTGAGGATTGGGAGAATCCTAAGACAATCGAGATAATGCTTGATAGATTAATTGAGATTCATTCAGGGGCAACTGTAGCGTTGTCATATGTTGATAATGGAGTTCCAGATGTGGGTGCTCTTCGTAGAATATTTAAAAGGCATTTTTCTGAAACAAAAATATACAGAATGCCAGTGAGCTATGCGCTCTCGCGACGAAGCAATGGCGAGTTACTAATTATTGGAAGGAATCAATAGGTATGTGGGAGAAATACTTAAGGGTTAGAGCTCCGTTGCTTGTTCTCGTCTTCTATCTATTTCTCTCGCTGGGGTTGTTGATATGGCATTTGTGGTCGCCATTTGTAGGTAAATGGGAGCCGATAGTCACGGGAGTCATCGCTGGCGCCTTCATTGCGGTCCTCCAATTCTCATGGGACTGGCTCGATGCAAAGGGTGTAGCCAAGTTAAAGTCACTGAAAGTTTCAAATGTACTAGTTACGCGAGATGAGGAGGAGTACTACCGCAGTAAAATTGAGGGGTCGAAAAGGAAGATCGACTTGCTTGGTAGTACTGCATCTCGATTTCTTAGAGACTTCGCTGACGGCTCAACTACCCGGGAAGACAAAAAGGTACTGTTGCGAGCCCTCGAACGAAATGTTTCGGTAAGAATCCTGGTTGCTGAAGAGAAGTTTCTTCCGGATGATGAGGCGAGATCCCAAGCGCGGCTTGCTAAGGTTCGAATGAAAGAGCTAGGCACAAAATATAGCGGGTTCAAGGTTCGTTATTATTCGCATTCTGCCGCGCACTCAGTATTTTTGGTCGATGACCTTTGTATGGTGGGTCCTATTTTCGCCGATCGCATGAGCAAGGACACTCCTGCCATTGAAATGCTCGTCGAGAGTCCTTTAGTCGCCGTGTACCTCGAGCACTTTGAGGCGGAGTGGAAAGGTGGGGTGTCGATTGGTGAAGATTGACATTCCGGCCAGAATTCATATTGGCCTTATATCGCTCTCTGACAACGCAACAAGGAGAAACGGTGGCCTTGGGTTCTCGATCGCTGACTTCGGAACGAAAATGACAGTCGAGGCGGCCGCGTCCACTGAGGTTATCGACCTCCGCGATTCGCCGCTCTCTGTAGACGAAAGGGAAAAAATACGGCGTCTGATATGTACCGCGCTGGAGAAGGTGGCGAGTGGCGCTGCAGCAAAGATCGTTATTGAGCAGGACTCGATTGCTCCCCACATAGGGCTTGGCTCAGGTACTGCCACCATACTAGGCGGAATTGAAAGCGCAGCTCTGGTCAATGGAGTATCCCTAGATCGGGCAGCCCTACTCGCGCTATCAGGACGAGGGGGAGCCTCGGGTGTCGGTGTAAACACATACTTTGATGGCGGCTATGTGTTTGATCTTGGTCACCGCCGAGGGAACGGCTCATTCACATCTTCAGACTTCTCGTTCTGCAATGAACAGCCTGTAGTTGGATGGAAAGGAGCGCTTCCAGATTGGGAGATTGGTCTCTGTATCCCTGATATCCCTGCGCCCTCACTCGACGACGAGAGACGGTTGTTCGAAGAAATCTGTCCGATCCCGATGTCCGAGTCGGCGCTCGCGGCGTACTACGCGCTCTTTGGAGTACATGCTTCAGTAATTGAAAGGGATTACAGCGGTTTCGCGCAAGCAGTAGAGGAAATGCAAAAACTCACTTGGAAAGGTGCCGAGTGGGCCCTTCATGGGGATGAACTTAGACAAGTCTGTGCCATCCTTCGGTCGTCAGGTGCACATGCGGTTGGTATGAGTAGCTTAGGGCCAAGCTTGTACTTCATGTCGGACAACATCGCGGCAACCATGAGGCGAGCGGAGAGTCTGCTGCCGAGGGCGTCTCTAGCGGCGGTCTATCCGAGCCGACTTGGGAGAGTTATAAGTGACTGATCTTTGGTTTCTTACTACAAATGCCATTAAGCTCGCAAATTTTAGAACTCTAGCCAGAGGAACTGGCCTTTCGATACACAGCTTTCATGAAAGAACATTTCTCGCAAGTTACTATGAGCCCCGGCTAGACGATCGCCAGGAGATTCTTCGGCTTAGCTATGAGAGTGCTCTCTTTCAATGGAATCGTGCTGGTTTAGACTTGGAGTCATTCTTCTTCATTGAAGATACCTCAGTAATAATTCATGCGTTAAGCGGTGATCGAGAGGTCCCGGGCGTCGATGTCAAGTACTGGATGAGGGATATGGACTTTCCGACACTAGACGAGCTGCTTAAGGCTCGTGGAAATGACCGTGCGGTAACGGTCAGGTCGGATATAATTCTCCACTTGCCCCCCAGTATTCAGAAATGGTTCCGTTCTGATAGTGGATATATTCAGTTTACGGGGGAGACAAACGGTCATATTACTGATGTTGAGCACGCTCTAGGTCAGAACCCCCTCCGACCATGGCAGGACTCCAAGAGCTTTAATAAGTGGTTTGTACCGAACGGATGCCAGGTTCCATTCAGCGCGCTGGATCCGGACAGTGCCGATCAGGCTGACTTTAGGCGACGTGCATTTGAAGGGCTTATTTCATTCCTATCGGATATTGGGATACGTTCCACAAATTCGTCCCCTCCTCAGCGGCAGATGCAGATGCCCGGATTGCCGCCGGGCTCACCACTTCTAGTCATTTGTGGTCTTAGCGGTTCTGGAAAAACTACCATTGCGGAGTATCTCGTTAATACGGCGGGATATATGCACTTTGAGGCGAGCGATTTCATGCGTTGCGAGTACTACGAGCGCCTCGGTCGTTCTCCGTCGGTCCGCTTGTCAGACTTCGCTATTCAAGTGCTTGACTCAGAGCCTTGGATAATTCCAGAGAAAATAATGTCAGCCATGGAGGGTTTTGGTGATTTCCCGATTGTAATTACCGGATTCCGCTCCGAGAGGGAGGTTGAACACCTTCTTGCGAACTGCGAACGTCACGGTGGTGTTGAGATTGTTGTGGTGGAGGCTAGGCAGAATCTAAGGTACGCACGCATTCGCAAGCGAGGTCGACGAGATGCGCCGAAGTCATTGCGAGATCTGCGCTCTAAGGATCAAGAGCAGCTTAGGATGGGTGTTTCGAGGATACGCAAGAATTGGCCTAAAATAATTAAGAATAATGGAAGTATTTCTGAGCTGAGGCGAAACGTCCGCCATATTGTTCCAGCTCAAAATCCAGGAAAATGGCGTAAAGAAATGCGCATTGCAACGAATGAGCTGGAGCGTTCGCTGATTCGAGCGATGGGTTCAATTAGTAGTACAGATGGGCTGACGACAACTCGTATTGCAGATCTGGTTAACCGACTATCGATTCGTGATTTTGACACCCATAAGGACAACGTAAGCAGATACTTCAATCAACGCTTTAGTCCTTACTTTACTTTTAAGCTGATATCTGGCAAGGGGTATTACTCGTTGTCGCAGACGGGGCGATCCTATTTGCTCGCTTTGAAGGCTAGTCCTCACACTAACCTAAAGCGAGCCCCTCCAGAGAAGAATGAAAGGCCTCAGCTGAGCTTGCCCTTTCCTCCTGCCAAACCTTAAAGAATGCAGTAAGTGCGTTCATGTAAGTATTCAGCGAGTCCATAGGGACTTCGGAAGTATTAGGCTATGAAGTTATGAGGGATGCAGTTATCGATATCCCTCGAGGTTCGCACCCCCCGCGTTATCCTGGCTAGGTTGCACGCCAATCAAAGCGACTACTGCCGAAGCGGGAACGGTGATTGTGACCAGCCTGATAGCTGCAAACGACGCTGATCCCGCTGAAATGAGGCGGTTGCAGGAGATGGGCCGTATTGCCTCGTACTGTAGCTGGCAAGAACGTGCTGATTGCGACATGGATAGGTACCATCCCGTCTTGGAGGCCAATAGCCCTCATCAATCAGTTGAGACGGGGGAAGCAAGGATGGCGTACTGGTGGGTGAACCAGAAGCAGACGTTTGATAGGACTGTTAAGGGGGGGCTGTGGTCTCCGAAGGCCAACGTGAAGGGCGACGCGAATCCCTTCTATGAGCACATGACTCAAGTACAGCCAGGTGATGTGGTCTTTGCGTTTGCCGACACCCGCATCCAGGCCGTTGCGATCGTCAACGGCGCGTACTACGCGAAAGATTGCCCCGAGGACTTCAAGGCGACGGGCAACACGTGGCGGAACGATGGTTGGGCCGTTCCGGTCGACTATCACCTAGTGGATGCGCCACTGAAGGTCAGCGACCACATGGGGAAGATCGAGAGCCTCCTCCCTACGAAATAGTCACCGCTGAAGGCTGAGGGCAAGGCCAATCAGGCTTACCTTTTCCCAGTACCCGACGCGATGGCTGCCGAACTACTAGAGCATCTTAATGTCGAACCGGAAGATTTGGGCGAGTGGCGAGGCGAGGGCCCGGTCAAGGAACTCGAGGAAGACAAGCGCATTAGCGAGACTGAGAAGTCCCAGCTCATCAAGGCAAGAATGGGACAGGGCATCTATCGAAGGAGCGTGGACGATGGTGGTCTGATTCTGAGCAAGGAGATGCCGGAGGCAGTACGGTTGCAGTGGGATGTGTATCAGAACAGCTCGCCCGTTCCGCTCTCGGCAGCGCAGGTCCAGTACCTGAATCATCATCGGACCGTGCTGCTGCGTAAGTAGACAAGAAACACCGGCTGTAGGCCCCCCCGAAGCAGGGATGCCTTGCGGAACCCGTTAAAGAAATTTCTACCGACGGTCGCTGCCGTTCCAAAGCTCAACTACTCAGGGGCGCGAAAAGAGAAGTCAGCTTCAGTATTGCTCGATAGGCAAAGCCGTCACCTGCTACGACGTAAGAATGCCGCATGTCATTGATGGTGCTGGTGCGCAGCCGAATGTTCTGATTTGTAGGCATCCATTGCATTGAGCGATTATTCCGGAACAATCCTCCCGCTCCAATGCGATGTCAGCGGCACAATGCACGGAACATCAATCCACCTGTCCGCAAATAGCAGAATCACAAGCTGCTCCAACGAATTGTCCACCAGCATCACGGGCTTGCCGTCGCAACTGACCTCGAAGTATCTCCCTCCCGCGTACCACGCGTCCTGCACCAGACGCTCGCGTACCAGTCCAACGGCTTCCTCGCGCATGACAGCAAATTCAGCGTCGGACACCTTCCGAAACGTCCGCAGTTCCAAGCCTGCCTTGGGTACACGCTGGCTGGCGATCGTTGCAGACAGCGCCGCCAGCAGCACAGCGCCATAGATCACAGGCTTCATTGGACGCTCTGCAGATAGAGGATGAACTAAACGGCGAACGGTCAGCCGATAGCGCGTGGATGGCCAGCAGCCACGCGACAGATGGCCAGATCCAACTGGGCTATTCCCGCACGTGCAACCGCTCAGCCACCTGCGCAGTCAACGCCACACACGCCATCTTCAACCCTTCCATCACCCGATCCCCCAGGTACTCCTCGGGCGCGCCGTTCTGCCGAGTCCGCTCAGCAGCGAGCATCAACTCCGCCACCACGCGCAAGCCGGCCAACGCGCAATCCGCATCCGCCAGCTGAAGGCAACGCCCAGGCAGTTGATGCCGCTCCGGCCAAGGCTGGCCGTCCGCAGCCGCACCAGTGCCGATACGATGCAACGTGGCGACGAAGGCGTTGGGATCGATGGACCGTTCGCGGTCGGGTTCGGCGTTGTCCGGATCGTACTGCGCGTGCAGGGAACGGAAGTCCGATGTGTTCATGGCAATGCTCCGTACAGGACAGATAGCAACGCCACCGATAGAGGCGGCGGACGGTGCGTGGTTCGAAAGCCGGACAGTAACCAAGCCGGTGGGTCCGAGGACCCCCACGCACCGCCCGCCATGGAACGCGAACGGATTGCCAGCCGGCGCCACCCAAAAGGTGACGCCGGCTGACAAGCGCAAAACACAAGGTTACTGAGCGGGCTTTCGAACCCCGCGCCACCCTTTTCCGGTGGCATGCCAAGGTGTACTCGCATGGTTGCGAGATGCCAAGAAACCGTAGACCGCAGAGGCCGTAAATGCTGACGCTTACAGCATTGTTGCATGGGGCGCGCGTGGCAGAACCCTTGCGGTGCAGTGGTTTCGGCCGGTGTTAAGTTACCGCCCGAATGCGCATTGAAAAGCACGGTTTGCAGCTGTTCGGGATCCCAAAAGCGACACGTAGCCCACAGGGCCCATTCGCGCAGCGTGCCGATTGCGACACCACTTAACTTTGCAGCGCCACGCCCGGCCGAGGCCACAGCGCATCGTCGCGCTCCAAGTCGTAGTCGCTGCCGAACGCCAGTGCTGCTTCGCGAGGCGGAAGGTCTGCGTAGCAGCCCAGCAGGTACTCATCCATGCCGGCATCGCGATGGTCGATGGCGAACAGGTGGAGAAGTTCCTTGTCGAAGGCTTCCAGCCATGCGGGTTCGATCTTGGTCACAGTCGTCCTCCAGAGGGGGAGCTGAGTTTGGCCGCGGTAGATCTCACAGGATGGGAGAGGAGCTCGGCAATCATTTGATTTCGTTTTGGTCCGATTGCCGGCCCGTGCAAGTCAGGGTAGAAAAGGGCTGCGGCTTGTTCGGGTGAACATTCACCGATCGCCTTCACATGATCGGGAATGGGTGGAGACCTTCGCTCCGCCGTCGGAGCGACAATGACATGGAGGCAGTGCATGGATTCGGTTTCAACCCGCCATCCTCGAAAAGGGGAGTTCTTTCTCCTTGAGCCAGGGGCGATAAGCGGCCCTGCCTGCGGGGTCGTCTTCGAGAATCTGGATCGCCTGCTGTCTCCCCCTCGCATGATCTTGCTGCCGGAGGAGGGCGGCGTCCCCTCGCTTCGCGAGGCGCCGCGCCTGGTACTTAAACTGAGCGAAGGACCGCCGCCTGGGGATCTGGAGTCGGGGTTCAGCGGCTACTGGCTGGTCTCTGAGCGGCTGCATGACGTGATGGTCTCCGTCGATCCCCACGCCTTCGCCTTTGCGGAAGCCGACTATCGTCTGGAAGACGGTAGCCGGGGTGATCGCCACTTCCTCTGCACCGTGGTTCAGGTCGTTGACGCGTTGGACGAAGGTGCGTCCAAGCTCTTCATCGACACCACCGAGGAATTCATCAACGGGAAGTTCTACGACTTGGGCGGCGGTGCGAGTGTGACGTTCGACCGGGAGAGGCTGGGGCAGGCCCACGTCTTCAGGACTCCGTTCTCCGGCTCTGTGTTCTGTGACCGCGTGTTCAGGGACGCAGTGGCTGCAGCCGGTATAGACACTGACAGCGATGCGGACGGCGTGTGGTTGACGGATGCCGCGGACATTTAGGGTGTGGCCCAAGCCGGCAGAGAATTCATGAGTGGCTGGTCCTCACATAACTGACAGCCGACGCCATTCCGAGACCTGCTTATGTCTCTACGTTGGAGCACAAACATCTGGGGGTGATGAAAAAGCATGGAACCGTCGAAGCCGACCCATTCTGTTCGTGGCGAGTACTTCCTCCTAGTGCCTGATACCACGCGTCGGAGAAAAGCAGCAGTGCGCTATGCCGGTCCAGTGCGCGGTTGGCTTTCCGGAGGGGGCTTCAGGCTGTGAGCGCGCGGGCATGACTCGAGGAGGGCATGGAAGGTTGGCACCCTCTGATAAGCTCTTGGCACGCTTATTTAGATTGATTCTGAGGTGAGGCAAACAATGACTTCGAATCTGCCAAAGAAGGGCGAGTTCTTCGAGTTGCGCCCAGATGCCCGACGGCGCGGCAAAGGGCATGGCGTCGTTTTTGAGAACGAGTCTTCCCTGAAGACGCCTCCAAATTTCCTCTTGCGTCCCGATCAGGGGGGCTTCCCGCCTCTGCGCGAGACCCCGCGTCTAGTGTATTACCCAAGCGAAGGGTGGCCACCGGAGGATCTTGAAGCTGGGATGAGCGGCTATTGGCTCGTTTCCGGGCGTCTCCGAGAGGTGATGGCGGCCGTGGACCCAGGAGCTTTTGCGTTCAGGGAGACTGACTATCGACTCGCTGATGGAGCAACGGGTGGCCCTTATTTCCTTTGCGATGTCATCAGAACCATTGATGCCTTGGATGAGGCAGCATCCCAGCTGAAGATCATCGTTAGTGACGACTATGAAGAGGGGAAATACTACGATCTGACTGGCGACGTCCGCTTGGCGTTCAAGCGGGAGGCCATCGGCGATGCTCACGTATTCCGGCTCCCTTACTACGAAGGTGTCTTCTGCGACCGCACTTTCAAGGAGGCGGTCGAAGCCGCGGGACTGATCGCCAGCGGTACGTCTAACGGTCTGTGGTTCTATGACGCGGTGAACTGCTGAGACCAGGCGATGCTTGAGTCAAGGAGGATTTGTGGCTGGACATTCCACTCATTTGCAGGACCATCACGCGATTGAGCAGCAGACGCTGAGGCACAGCCCATTGCTCGCAAAGCTGCAGGAGGCCGGGCGATTCAATATTCACGCCCAAGAGAACCGGCTGTTCCTCCCCGCAAACCCTGCCTATGCAGATGCGATGGGCATTACGCCGCACAGTGGCGGACCGTTGGGTGAATACCAGAACGGAATGATTCGGCGCTTGAACGAGATTCAGAGAACGCGAGACGGTAAGGCCGCGCTGCTGAATGACTCTGACGCCCTCGATAGAGTGATGGTACGTGTTGAAGCGTTGCGAGACACCGTCAAGGTCGGGTTGATCAATGGTGATCTCAACACGAATACTCCGCTGGGAAGCACGCCTGCGATCACGAACAAACGAATCCGGGATTTTTTTGACGGCGTTCCTGAGTACCACCAAACGCATATCGCTCAGATCCAGGCCTTGAAAGGTTTCACCGGGGTCGACCTTGGCTGGGTGGCTGTCACTCATTCCGAAAGTGGTATCGTGACTACGCTCAATAGAATCGAGTATGACGCCAAGCCACTGACTCGCGGTGGAAACATTGAGTTGCAGCGAAGCGGCCTGTCGCTTGCCATTTCCAATGCCCACCACGGTGGCCGAGTTGTTCTGACAGAGCCGGGTATCCAGACGGTCGAGCGCGTGCTCGGCGAGGAAGCCGGGCATCGCATTCGCAGCCCGCGCTCGCAGCAAGGCGGTGCGACATTGGACCTCCTCCTCGGCGAAGCCTCCACCAGCCAACTTATCCGCTCCGGCGGCCTGCTCGCATCCGGCGCCGATGCCGTCATCACCGCCCGCCGCACCTCACAGCTGCTGGAAGAAGGCAACGGCACCGCCGCCCAGTCCGAGCTCACCCATGCCTTGGCGCGCAACGGCGGTGGCTGGGTCGGTGGCATGGCCACCGCGTCGGTGATCGGCACGTCCAGCTTCGTCCCTGCGGCCATCGTCGCGGGCGATGCGCTGCTGATGAGCAAGGCGTTCGACAAGGGCGCCGATCTGCTCGACAACCGCGCCGTTTACCGGCAGACCGACAAGGCCGGCGTCACGTGGCAGTTCAATGGCCGCAATTGGGAGCGCCAGGCGGTCATGGACAGCGCGGGCGACGGCCTGGGCAATCCGGCTGAGCGCAGCGTTGGTGCCAGTTACGAGAAGGCCCGCGAGCTGGGCGCATACGCCCATGTAAAAGCGGTAGAGCTGGCGCTCGGCAAGGCGCCGCCGCCTCAGGATCCTTTCAGTATTCCGGCGAAGGACGGCGAGGGCCGTCTGGACAATCCCAACTGGCACCGCGATGCGCAGACCGAACAGTGGACGCGGCAGGTCAAGATTGGCGTGTCCGGTGCCAACGACCGGGGTGTGTATGAGACGCAGACCGCCAGTCCCGAACGCGCCAACGAGTTGAATCGTGAGGCGGTGCAGCGCATCGAGAACAACATCGCCAACGGCAAGGCCGCCATTGCCGCGAGCTATCTGGAGACCTACGCCGCTACCCGTGCCAGCGACTTCGTGCCGCTGGTGCCGGAGGCGGTGGAGCAGGCCCGTGCCAGGCCCGACGCCGTCCAGGGCTCGGACAACCAGCTTTACCAGCGCGATGAAGAAGGGCAATGGCACCACGCTGGCCAGATCGCGCAGGGGAACATGGCGCTGGAGTTGGAGCTGACCCGCACCATCCAGCAGCCGTCGCTCGATCAGTTCAACCAGACCATCGCTGCATTGGACGCGCGACCGTTGCCGTCTGCGGCGGAAGTGAACCAGAACGAGCTGCGTCACAGCTACTACGCTGCGGGCGTTGCGCTGACCCCGGCGTGGGAGCAAGCGATTGCGCTGGCCACGGCGCGCACGCGCGAGCAGCACGGCATAACCGGGGCCACGCTTCAGGAGCTGGGGCCTGTAGCCGAGGGCAACGCCGGTGCCTCCCGGCCCATCACGCACTATCAGGTAGGTCAGGATGGCGTGGCGCGCGCCGTCGCGACCACCAGCACGCAGGAGCTGCAGGCCGCATGGAATGAGGTGCGCGCGCGTGCCAATGAGCAGGCGCCGTTGCCCGACTCGCCCGAGCTGCGCATTGCTGCGCTGTCGGCGGGTGAGCAGGAGGCGTACCGGCAGGCACTGCAGGAAGCGAATCGGCTGGGTGCTGCGCAGTTGGATGCAGGACAGGCTGCACGAGCAGCCGCGCAGGTGGCACATGGCGACAAGCCATCCGAGCAGGATGGGAACGTGGAAGTGCGGCCTGAAGAGCCGGCGACTGCGCAACCCATCGCACCTGCGGCGGTTGCGGCAGCGCCGCCCGTGATAGGGGTCACGCCACCGCCTACGCCCGCCCCTCAGGACAAGCCCGAGCTTCAGCGACACGCCGAGCAGCGCGATCCGCCGCGGCGTGAGGCGGAGCCGCAACCTCAGCCCCATCCAAATAGCGAGGCGCCCACCGAAAACCGTACCGCCTCACAGACGCCAGAGCCCGTGGGGCCTACGCAGGCGCCCACGGCCGCACCTGAGCGCGCGACGCCACACGCTGTCACGCCTCTGGCAGCGGCAACGCAGACGGTGCCCACGCAGCGCACAGAGCAGGCATCGGAGCCGGAACGGATCGCCCCGGTGCCTGCGGTTGCTCCCACTCCAAAGCAGGACATGGCAGTGCAGGAGGTGGAACCGGTGCCCTTCAAGGAGCCGCTGCCTGCTGAGCCTTCACGCGATCCATGGCCTTTGGAGCAGGAAACGGCACAACACGTGCCAGAGCCCGAACCGGCTCTATCGGATGACCTCCAGCCTGTCACTGCGGCTGTCCCCGTTCCTGCCGAGCCCACGATAGCGCCAAGCCCTGAGCCAGCCGCGCCTGCACCGGATGAGGCATCGGCCCCGAACCTGGCGCTGCAGGACCCTACGCAGCCCGGCCACCCCGATCACGCGCTGTATCAGCAGATCCGCGAGGGCGTGGAAGCGCTGGACGCCAAGCACGGCCGCAGCTTCGATGAAGTCAGCGAACGCATGACGGCCAGCCTTCTGGTACTGGCCAAGGACAACGACCTGGAGCGGGTGGACCATGTGCTGGTGAGCAACGCTACGCGCGAACACCCGGCCGGGCACACGCTGTTCGTGGTGCAGGGTGAGCCCAGCAATCCGGCCCATCAGCGCGCTGCGATGCCGACGGAGCTGGCGGCGCAGACATCAGTTGAAGAGTCACTGCAACAGTTCGACTCTGTCAGCCGTGAAGCGCATCAGCGTGCGCTTGCGAATCAGATGGACCAGCAGCTGGAAGACCAGCGGGTGCAGCACGACATCCAGATTCGTGCGGCCAGCGGGGGATGATCAACGTGTGAGCTGCACTGGGCGACCTGCGAAAAGGACCGAAGATGAAGCCACAAGGAAAGCGCCGGATCTGCATGCTCGCTGGACTGCTCGTTCTTCTGGCTACGGGGTGCCGACCCGAGGCGGCTGGCGACGCAGGCTCGATAGCAGAGGCCCATCGTCCGGATCTGGTGCCGCTTGTGCGAGCCATGCCGACTACCTCAATGGATGCACCATTGACGGTCGAGTTCGATGTGGATGTTCCCAGCAGGAATTCCTCTCCAACGCTCATGATCGGCATTCGGGTCAATCGTACGGACGACGTCCCGGCACTGGAGGCACTGGTCGATGTTCAGGCATCCGGGCTCCAGGCCAACGTCTCCATGGCGCGCCTGGAATCGGGTGGATGGAAGGACGTGCCGTTGCTCCGGCTGGAGTCGATCATCGGGGAACCTGCCCGGACGATTCCCATCCCCGCCGATGGTCGAGTAACCAGCGCGTGGCTGGACGATGCTGACGTACTGGCGCTGCAGAATGCTGGGCTGGAACGACCCGGTGATACCTACGCACAGCTGGCCTTCGCATGGGCACGCAATCCCTCGCCGGGCCGATACCGGGTTGAAGTGCAACTGCATTCGCCCTTGCCGCAGCTTGAGCCGTTCCACCCGGAACTGCTGGTTGCTTACCTGCGCAGGCCCAAATAAGGCAGCCTCGCCACCGCCGGCACGCTGAGTGTCACGGGTAAGTGAGCGCGACAATCTGCCGATAGAGGGGGATCGTACTTATCTGTCTCCCCCTCCGAACTGGATCGCGTAGACGCAGGCTCATGATGGAGGAGAGCAGGGCCGAAGTGTCCTTGGCTGTGATGACCCTCGGCGGGTGCCTGTCTGGGTTGAAGCCGAGCGCCCGGATCTCCAGCGTTTACGACTGAACGCGATAGCGGCTCAGAAGATCACGCACGCTGGTTTCCAGGCGCTGCCAGTCGCTCAGCATGACGCGTGCATAGTTCATCTCGATGGCGATGCTGTCGCCCACATCCACGATGGAATGGCGGCACATTGCGATCTGGCCTTCGCCGGCGCGTTCAAGTGTCTTTCCCTGAACGACAAGTCCGTCAGGAATGCGGTCTGCCGGGTCGCAGCTGATGAACGTTGTCAGTTGGCCCTCCGTCGAGCGGGTCACATACCAGTCTGGTTCCATTCCTGGGTTGTGCACGTAAGGCCTGTCCAGCACAGCCTCTGACTCCTTTGCATAGGCTTCCATCAACGATGGGTCAGTCGCATAGGGCGTCAGACCCCAGCGTTCGGGTTGTGCAACGCGCAGCGCGAGGTTCTCTACCGGGTCCCTTCGCTCCAGCGATCCCGGCGCGCTGGTGGCTTCACTACTGGACCGACGTGCCAGATAGTTCTGGATGGGAACGCGATCGATGTATCTAAGCTCGACCAGCACCTGCCGCCGGCTGTCCTGCGTGCTGCGTACCGGGCGATCACCAGGAGGCGCTGCATCGAAATCAGGCCAGAACACCGTGAGCATGATGCCCCCATCGGCCAGGGGACCCGTCTGGTTGTAGTAGAGGTTGGCCGGGAACATGAAGCGGTGCGGGCCAAGCCGAGCCTCCACGGGCTGCGTCGTGTAGGTCTGTCCGCCCACCGTGCGTGGGCTGGTTGCGCTTTCGCGCATGGGGGTTCCGTTCGGGTCCTCTTCCGTGGATGGGGCCTTCGCGCAGGCGGTGGTGCTCAGCACAGCCACCAGGGCGAAGGAGACAAGCCCTGGTGGCTGTGCTCTGCTCATGGGCGATTTCCTTGCATGATCGAAATGACTATAGAACGGTGGAATGGCAAGCTCCATTCGCAGCCGGGACCGCGGCCACCGCGGGGTCATTACTGCATGCTGGCTCACATGTTCAGCAAGTCGCGATCGGCGCCCTCTCTTCCTCCATCTGCCCCCCATCCCCTCTATGCCATCGGCCAGCCAGGACCGTAGTACCCATTAACACGCGCTTGCTGCTCGCACCTGGATGTCCTGCTGTGCTCGCTCGTCCAGCAGTTGCTGCTCCTGCTGATTGGCCAATGCGCGCTGCTGCGCCTCCCTGCTGACCGAATCGAACTGCAGCAGTGACTCCTCCACCGGCGTCTGCGCGGCCTCTGCCGTTGGCATGGAAGCGCGCAGATGGGCGGGGTCGTTCGCCTCGCCCTGCACCACGAAGAGGGTGTGTCCGGCGGGATGCGTCGCCGTGGCGTTGCTTACGAGCACATGATCAACGTGGGACAGATCATTGTCCTTGGCCAGAACCAGTAGGCTGGCGGTCATTCTCTCGCTTGCCGCATCGAAGCTTCGGCCGTGCTGGGCGTCCAGCTCCGCTACGCCCTCGCGGATCTGCTGATAGAGCGGGTGATCGGGATGACCGGGCTGCATTGGATTGCTTTCCGTCAGAGCGGCCGACGGCGGCGCTACATGCTCAGGGAGGTCGCGCTCCTCATCTGAAGGGGAAGAGGGGGGCGCTGCCTGACGGGTAGCTTCCCCACCAATGTCAGCCGTTCTAGAGTCTGCTGGTTCCAGCGCCGGATCGTCCCGGGCCGGTGGTGGCGGGACTGGGGGGGCCAATGGGACTTCCTGCGCGATCCTTGGGGCCTGCTCGTTCTCAGAAGGTTGCGGCAGTGGCTTCTCGGCTTTGTCCTGAACTGTAGCGACGGCGGGCTGCACCGGCAGTGCATCCGCAAGCTTCTGCGGCTCAGCGCTACCCTCACGCGCGGGATCCTCAGCCTTGTGCTCCTGCATGTGAACTGGCTGGGTTGAGCCTGCACTGGCCGCAGTACTTACGACCGAGGCATTCCGCTCCTCACGGGCTGGCTCCAAAGTCGGTTCATGCTGCAAGGCACTTTCAGGGCCCACTGCTGATGCGGTCGGTGCCGGCTCCTCCTTCCGAAGGTCCAGCCGGGCGGAATCCTCCGCACGCCGCGCCGAATCGGCTTGTCGTTCAGGGCGACTCTCTACTGGCTGCTCACTCTCACGCGAGGGACGCGCGCGCTCTGGCTCAACAATCGACGCCGAGGGCGTCGCGACGACAGGAGCGGGCGCCGGAGCGGGCTCAACGGCAGCGCTGGTTGCCGCACCTCGTTGCAGGTCACTGTCGACCTTCATTGCCTCAACCGGGTCGACCTGCACCCCTCGCGCCTCCAGCACGGCCGTAGACGCTGCCTGCTGCGCATCCACCGCCGCGCTGCCTTGGCGATTGGCCTCCTGCAGGGCTTGCCGGTGTGCGTCCTGCTCCTTGGCAGTCAATGCAGCAATGCGTAGCTCGGGCACGTCGGGCGTCGTTGCTTGATCTGCAGGTGTGGCGCCTTGGGCAGCCAGTGAGGCCTCAGGCCGAAGCTGCGACTGAGCCCGCGTAATGTCCTCAATGGTGGTGGTGTCGGTGAGCACCATCCGGTTTCCGCCGGCGTCACCGAACGTGGCGATGGCACTTTCTGCGCTGGGCGCGTGGGTACGGGGGTCTGGCATCAGTTCCAGAACCACGTCGCCTGTTCTGCCCTGCAGATTCAGCGTCTGCTCCACCGCGACGGCTGTAGCTGCAAGCTGCTGTTCGGTGCGCTCGATGCCATGGCGCGCGTAGAGCGCATCCACCTGGCCGCGAATACCTTCGTGTGCAACCTGTGCGGTGTCCTTGAGCTGCCTGGCGATGTCGTGCAGCCCGGCGATACCGTCATTCTGGCTTTGCCAGGTGATCTCCAGTTCGTCGCTCAGGTTCCGGTTGGCGGCGCTGTCAAAGATCACACCCTTGCTGACCCATTGGCCGTCCGCCTGCCGTGTATAGGCATTGCCATCACTCGCCTTCAACGTGTCGGCGCTGGCTTGCGCGTCCTGAACGGCACGGGGAATGGATGGATTGTTCGCGTCGCCGAAGTCGCTCCAACGTCCTTGCTCGTGAGCAACCATGTAGCGCGCAGCCATCGCGGCTTTGGTGTTTGACGCGTTCTGGGCGATGACCGTGCGCGACTGTTCATCCAGCACCTGCGCCTGCTCCGCCGAGACTGGCAGGTGGCGGCTGTTGGGCACTCGACCATCCACCATTTCCTTGATTTCAAGTTCCCATTTCCCCGAGCTGGCATCGCGTACAAAGGCGCGATCGGTCTCGAAGGCGCCTCGTGCCGGCTCGGCCAAGCCATTGGCATTCAGCCGGTAGGGATTCTGTGGTGGTGGCGGGTTCGACAGGCCCAACTCATACGAGGCCCGAGCCGCCTGCCAGTTCAACTGGCGCTCCAATGTGCCGGTGGCAACATAGCTGGTGCGGAAGGTGACGTCGTCACCCTGTGCCGTCTGCACCGGGCGGACTTCGACGCCGGTGCCCAGGTCGGTGCTCTGGACCTGCTGCTGTTCGCCGGCTCGCAGCCAGCGCCCATTGGGGTCAGCGGGGTCGCGCGTCCAGGTGCGCCCCATCGGGTCAACCTGCGAGTAGATGCGTTCGATGTCCTTCTGCTCGGCCCAGCGTTCGCCAAGGTATGCACCGAGGACGCCGCCACCGATACCGGTTGCAATGGCGCCAGGGCCCGTCCACGAGCCCGAAGCGAGGCCGACACCGGCGCCGCCAAGAAAGCCCCCCACTGCACCGCCGACGTTGCGGCCGACGAAGTGTGCAGCGGTGGAATCTGCGCCTGCGGCATTGCCTTGCGAGTTCAGCTCAATCCACTTGTGCCCGGAGGTGGCGAAGTCGTGCGCAAGCAGTGCGACGCCTGCAACGCCGGCAACCTTGATAGCGGGGTTGATTCCGGCGCGCATGCCATGCGGTGCAACGTCGGCCACTGCTTCGGCAACCGTCGCCGCACTGGGAGGGCCGCGTGGAGCTCCTGGCTGCTGGGGCGCGTGCGATGGTGGTTCGGGCAGATCAGCGAACAGACGTGGCCCCGTGCCCAGGTCGGCATGCGCGGCGACCCAGTTCGCGCGCGTGGTCGACATCTCGCTCAGGTTCAACGCGCTGTAATCGTGCAGCGGTCGTTCGAAGAGCGTCTTGCTGACAGCGTCATAGCCATCGATGGGCTTGAGATGCAGGCGCACCTGCGCAACATCGACGGGTTGCGCGCTGTTGGTGGTGGCATGCTGCGCGAGGCTGCGCTCAAGCGCCTGGTACTCGGCGGCGGACTGGCTTGCGAAGGCCAGCGGCTCAGGCCCGAAGGCACTTATGGGATAGCCGTTGATGCGGACGGTGGGGTGGTCGAGGGCGGTGGCTAGTTCGAACCTACTGAAACCGCGATCGGGAGGCGCCCCATCCACGAAAGCGATCAGTGGCTTGCCCGTAGCAATGGCGTTCTCGAAGAACTTTGGGCTGCCGGCGTTCCACATTATGTCTTGGAGCGCACCCGCATAGTTCTTGTCGAAGGGAACGATCCCCTTTGACTCCATCACGCTTCTGAGGCCAGCTTCCATCGACTGGAGATCGGGGATGTGAGCTGGATTCTTGGCTAGCTGATCGACGAACTTTCCCCATGGGGTATCGCCAATTATTCCCGACTTTCCGTTGATATCCTTTGAGTACACCTCTGCATTGGTGTAGTTGGAGATTTTTGTGGTGTCCTTGCCCGAGAACGCGAGGTAATCCATCCCATCCGGAAGTCGCGGAGGGTGGGCCTGCATATTGCCGGTTACATACTGTTCGAAGCTGACGCTGGTGGTTGGACCCGATCCCGGTGATTTCAGATAGGTGATGACATCGGAAATCTGCTGCGCAGTCAGGGCTTCTCCACTCCCGGCCTGGGTTGCGCCGCCGAGTGTGGTCTTCACAAAATCATCGAAGATGAATTTGCTCATGGCTTAGACCTCAGGCGCCGAATGCGGGGACTTCAACGCTGGCCAGCACGATGGAGCCGTCGGTCAACGTGACGACGTCTGCGGGTGCCGGAATCTGCGATTCCATCAGTGCCTGCGGACTGGTCACCGCGAGATAGCGTAGGGATTCATCGTTGTCAGTTCGGCCTGCGAATGAAAGTACGAACCCTTGTGCGAGCCCTTTGAGATAGGTGAAGTCGTCATCGGCGTTACCTAACGTCTGCTTGTATGCCAGCATGGCGTGGATGACCTGAGCATGCTTGAGGTCAAAGACGAAGCAGTGGACGGAGCGTCCTTCGTCCTGCGTAGTTTCATCCCACCCATCGAATCCAACTCCACCTACACGCGACTCTCCGCGATAGATGGCGAACTGATACTCGGTCCCGTGCCGACCGTCTGCCAGAACAGTCGGTCCAATTCTTGGGCGAGGGATCTCCGTTTCACTGATCGGATCGAGCGAGGAGTAAGGCTTGGCCTGGAATTGGAAGGGCATCTTAGTTCCTGCGTTTAGTGGGGCGGCTGCTGCTAGTGACCGATTGAGTGGATCGGTCGGCGTCCGCAAGAATAGGGAGGGCATCCGTAGCCAGAACAGCCCGGTCGCCTTTGATGCCGCGCGACGTCGGGCCGATGACCTTGCCAGCGATAGATCCATCACGGGATTCAAAAGCCCGCAGCATGTCGGATCGCTGCTTGAGGCGAGGGCGTGGGCCTTGCGCGTCTGCTTGGCTGATGGTTGGTTTCGAGCCAATCGCGACAGCGGGCCGAGCCTGAAAGCACGGCCCGCGTAATCGTTCATACAAGGGCAACAGTGTCGGCAGCCTCACGATGAGGTCCATGAGCAAATCCATTGCTTCACATGCGCCAACTATACGGCCCACTCCCGCCTTACTCCATACAACGATACATGGGCACCGCCGGAATGCACGCTGGTTCACACATTCAGCATGCCAGTCGTGGCCCCAACTTTGTCCTCCACCTACCCCCATCCCACCTATGCCATCATCCGCCCAGGACCGCAGCACCCATCAAGGCTGAACAGGCATGGAGCAGGCAACACGCTACACCGCAACGCTGTACCTGGCCGCGCCCGGCACCCCGCTGAAAAGTGGTGGCATCTCGCCGCGCGGCCATATGTACCTTCAGGTGGCCGCGGGCGACGAGGCCCACAGCTACGGCTTCGCCCCGCCGCGCCACGTGCCGGGCGAAACCCGCTCCGGCGTGCAGTACGCGCAGATGCGCCACGACGATGCCGACGAACATCTGGACCCGTACTACAGCCGCACCCTGGAAATCTCCGAGGAGCATTACGGCTGCCTGCGTGATTTCGCCGAGGAACCGGCCGAGTTCGAATTCGATGTGGATCGCCCGGCCACCATCAACCGCTGCAGCGATTTCGTC
>Ga0160490_100202_pt1 | contig 19857 bp, 17 predicted proteins | sample DIDnMG_7_FD_108210 | JGI IMG/M metagenome (GOLD analysis project Ga0160490, IMG submission 108210) | Enriched soil microbial communities from UW Madison campus, WI, USA - DID2934_E24_Lignin MG | ecosystem: Environmental > Terrestrial > Soil > Unclassified | place: USA: Madison, Wisconsin...
GGTATCTCTCGCATCCCACGGCATAAGCGACTCCACAGACGGGTTCTTATGCCTTAGTTGTAAGTGTCTACCATGTCCCCGAACAAGTGTTCATGATGTCCCCGGACCGTACATGGGAGAGGGCCGGGGTGAGGGCATCAGCGCGCGCATTTCCCCCTCACCCTAACCCTCTCCCTCAAGGGAGAGGGGATCAAACTACAATGTATGCTCAGTACGGGCGATAATATCGTCCTGCGCATCCGGTGACAGGGCGGTGAAGAACGCCGAGTAACCCGCGACGCGCACCACCAGGTCACGATACTGGTCCGGGTGTTTCTTCGCTTCCAGCAGCGTTTCGCGCGAAACGATGTTGTACTGGATATGCCAGCCTTTGTGCACCTCGAAGAAGGTCCGCAGCAGCACCATCAGCTTCTGGCGGTCGCTGTCGTTATCCAGCGTCGCCGGATTGAGCTTCTGGTTCAGCAGCACGCCACCCAGAATCGCTTCGGTCGGCAGTTTCCCGACAGAACCAATTACCGCCGTCGGCCCCAGGTGGTCAGTACCGGAGGACGGGCTTGCCCCTTCCGCCAGCGGGGTATGCGCTTTACGTCCGTCCGGGGTCGCCATGGTTGCTGCACCAAACGGCACGTTAGCCGAGATAGACGAGGTCCCGGCGTAGTAGTTGCCGCCAATCGGGCCGCGGCCGTAGCGCGGGTTGTGGTACTGCTTCAGCTCCTCGATGTAGGTCTGGTAGGCGCGAGCCAGCAGCAGATCCACGCTGTCATCGTCATTACCGTACTTCGGCGCGCCGTTGATCAGACGCTGACGCAGCTGCTCGTGGGTCAGCCCCTCGAAGTCATCCGCCAGCGCCGCCGCCAGCTGCTGCTGACCGATGGCACCCTGGTCGAAGACCAGCTTCTTCACCGCCGCCAGGCTGTTGCCGAGGTTGGCGATGCCCACCTGCAGGCCGGAGACCCAGTCGTACTTCGCGCCGCCCTGCTTGATGCTCTTCGCGCGCTCAATGCAGTCATCCACCAGCGCCGAGCAGAGAATGTCGTGGACGTTCTCTTCCAGCATGGTGTCCACCACGTACTCAATCTCGATGGACTTACGGGTGTAGTATTTGATCTGGCGATCCCAGGCGGCCATCACCTCGTCGAAGTTGTTAAAGTTGCCTTCAGAGAGCGCTTTGACCTGCGGCAGGAACACCTTGCCGCTGGTGGCGTCGCGGCCGCCTTCCATTGCCGCCAGCATCACGCGGGCGAAGTTGATAAAGCTCATTCCGGTGCAGCGGTAGCCCCACTTGCCGCCAACGGCGGTTTCTATACAGCCGATGGCGGCGTAGTCGTAGGCATCCGCTTTTTCGATGCCGAGCTTGATGAATTCCGGGATCACGATTTCATCGTTATTGAACGCTGGCATCCCGAAGCCGCAGCGGATCACCTGCACGCAGGCGTCGAGGAAGTCATTGCTCATGCCCGCATGGTAGCGCACGCTCAGGTTCGGCTGGGTTGAGCGCAGACGACCGCAGGATTCGAGAATGGCGTAGGAGAGCGGGTTCACCGCGTCCATCGGCTCACCGTTGACCAGCTTCTGGCCGCCGATGGTGACGTTCTGGTACAGCGGACTACCGGCGGAAGCTTTCGAGTGCGAGCCGGAGCGGATCTTATTTACTTCCAGCAGCTTCAGCCAGCAGCTGTGCAGCAGCTCAATGGCATGCTCGCGATCCAGAGACTGGTTCAGCTCCACGTCGCGGCGGTAGTACGGGTAGAGATACTTGTCCATACGGGCAAAGGAGACCGAGTGGCCGTTAGACTCAATCTGCAGGATCAGCTGGATGAAGTAGCACAGCTGCAGCGCCTGCCAGAAAGTTTTTGGTGGTTCGTGGGCGATGACATCGCAGTTTTCCGCTATCGCCAGCAGCTCGTCGCGGCGGGTTTCGCGGGTTTCGGTGGCGGCCATCTCGCGCGCCAGGTCGGCAAAGCGTTCAATGTGCAGGCTCACTGCTTCCAGCACGATATCAATCGCTTTCAGGAACTGGTCGCCGTGCAGATCTTCCAGGCAGGTGAGGTTGATGCGGGAGCGGCGCTCGTCCACTTTATGACGCATGCCGTCGAGACCTTTCTCCAGCACTAACGGGAAGTTCACCGCCAGGTGCGCATCGCCGGAGGTCATGTTGCCTTCGGCTTTGATAATGCCGGTTTCCAGCAGGCCTTTCTGCTCGTCGGTAAACATACCGTAGCAGCGATCCTGCACCGTCTGGCCGCGCCACCACGGGCAGAGTTCGTGCAGAACGCGTTTGTTCTCTTCGCTTACCGCAAAGCCCGCGCCCGGACGGTCGGCGAGGTCGTCGATCTCTTTTTCAATCCACGAGACGGTGTATTCCGGGAAGATCGGCGCGGCGCGCACTTCGCTTGCCTGGTTGCCGATAATCAGCTCATCGTGTTTGATCCAGATGGTGCGCTGCGCCAGGTGGTGCGCCAGCGCCAGCGCGCGACGCACCGGGATCGGCTTATCCATATGCTGCTGGTACATTTCGGTGTAGTGCTGCGCACGCTCGGTACAGACCGGCGGCTTCACAATGTGGACCAGGGCCGTTTTGTGCGCCTTAATGCGATCGCTCAGGGTAGTAAGATTCAGCTGTGTCATAACATTATCCTCGTAAGGTCGCGGTTAACCCTTTCCGGGCGGCATACTGCCGGGCAAAGTCCAGTAAAGCAGGGTTATCGAGCGGTTTATCTGGGGCAGAGTAGGGTTGGCCGAGCAGGCTGTATTTGTTCATGCCCAGCGTGTGGTACGGCAGAAAATGGATGTCGTGGACGTTCAGTTCGTCGGCGGCAAAATTGGTAATGGCGGTAATGGAGGCCTCATCGGCGTTAAAGCCCTGGATCAGCGGCACGCGGATGGTGAGCTGTTTTCCGGCGGCGGCCAGGCGTTTGAGGTTATCCAGCACCCGTTTGGCGGAGCCGTCGGTCCACTGCTTAAACACCACGCCGTCGACATGTTTCAGGTCGGCGAGAAACAGATCGATGTACGGTAACGACGGCTCGATATAGTGCCACGGCACATGCAGGCAGGTTTCCACCGCGGTGTGGATCCCCTGCTCATGGCTGGCCTGGAACAGCTGGCGCGCCAGGTCCGGGTTCATAAAAGGTTCGCCGCCGGAGAGGGTGATCCCGCCGCCGCTGCGATCGTAAAACGGTTTATCGCGCAGGACGGTGGCCATGATCTCCTCCACCTGCTGCTCTTCACCGCAGACTGTCAAGGCCTGGGTCGGGCAGCAGTGGGTGAGGGCATCCAGATGCGTATCGTCGAGTTTCTCGCGGTGGATCACCAGGCCATTCAGCGTCCGGTCGATGACCGCGGGCGCCACCTGCTGGCAGAGGTTGCACCCCTCCAGGCACAGGCGGGCATCGAACAGCAGGTCCCGCGACCGCGCGCGGCTCTCCGGGTTCTGACACCAGCGGCAGCCCAGCGAGCAGCCCTTCATAAACACCACGGTACGAATACCGGGGCCGTCGTGTGTCGAATAACGCTGAATGTTGAAGATCATAATGTCGCCTCTTGTTGCGTATGAAGATTAAATTACTTTCGAATGAAAGTTATCTTGACGCAAATCAACTCCGAAGCAGGTTTTGCCGTGTAGGGTTACGGCATAGTCATTTTTGAGGACCCCATCATGGAACTGTATCTCGACACATCCGACGTTATCGCTGTTAAAAAACTGGCCCGCGTGTTTCCGCTGGCCGGCGTCACCACTAACCCAAGCATTGTTGCCGCAGGCAAAACGCCGCTGGAGGTGTTACTGCCTCAGCTGCAGGAGGCGATGGGCGGTCAGGGCCGTCTGTTTGCCCAGGTGATGGCCACCACCGCAGAAGGGATGGTGGAAGACGCGCTGAAGCTGCGCGGTATCGTCGGCGATCTGGTGGTGAAAGTGCCGGTGACGGCGGAAGGGCTGGCGGCAATCAAGATGCTGAAAGCACAGGGCGTGCCGACCCTGGGGACGGCGGTCTACAGCGCGGCGCAGGGGATGCTGGCGGCGCTGGCGGGCGCGGAGTATGTTGCGCCCTACGTGAACCGCGTGGATGCGCAGGGCGGGGACGGGATCCAGACGGTGGCCGAGCTGCAGCAGCTGCTGACCCTGCACGTGCCGCAGTCAAAGGTGCTGGCGGCGAGCTTCAAAACCCCGCGTCAGGCGCTGGATTGCCTGCTGGCAGGCTGTGAATCCATTACCCTGCCGCTGGATGTCGCCCAGCAGTTGATTACCTCTCCGGCGGTGGATGCGGCGATTGCGAAGTTCGAGCAGGACTGGCAGGGGGCGTTTGGACGGACATCGATTTAATTCTGTGGTAATTGCCGGGCGGCGCTAACGCTTGCCCGGCCTACGGTTTTCTCCCTCTCCCTGTGGGAGAGGGCCGGGGTGAGGGCATCAGGCCGCACAAGAGTTAACCTCCGCACACCTCGCACCCCGGATTACGCATCAGCTTCATCTCGCGGAACTGGCAGGTCATCGCGTCGTACATCACGATTTTCCCCGCCGCGGGCGTGCCGTAACGGGTCAGCACCTTAATGGCTTCCATCGCCTGCATCGAACCAATCACCCCCACCAGCGGGGCCATCACCCCGGCTTCCACGCAGGTCAGGGCGTTCTCGCCAAACAGGCGGCTCAGGCAGCGGTAGCAGGGCTCGCCCTCGGCGTACGTAAAGACGCTGATCTGGCCTTCCATGCGGATCGCCGCCCCGGAGACCAGCGGCGTTTTATGGGCGAAACACCCGGCGTTAAGCTGATTGCGAATGGCGACGTTGTCGGTGCAGTCGAGGACCAGATCGTGATGGGCAATCTGCGCCAACAGCGAGGCGTCATCCAGCAGGGCATTCACCAGGGTGAACTGCACGTTGGGGTTGATGCGCGTCAGGGCTGCATGGGCCGACACCACCTTTGGCTCGCCGAGGGTCGCATCGCTGTGCAGGGTCTGGCGTTGCAGGTTGGAGAGCGACACGGTGTCGAAATCAAGCAGCGTCATGCGCCCCACGCCGGCGGCAGCCAGGTACTGCGCCGCGGCGCAGCCCAGCCCGCCGAGGCCGACCACCAGCACGTTCGCCGCCTTCAACGCTTCCTGACCGTCGAAATCAAAGCCGCGCAGCACAATCTGGCGATTGTAGCGCAGCATCTCCTGGTCGCTCAGTTCCATGCTCAGCCTCCAAACAGCGCATTAAACGGCTCAACCTCAACCCATTCACCCGCTTCCACGTTGCCGCGCTCGCGCTCAAGCACGATAAAGCAGTTGCCCTGACTGAAGGAGCTGAAAATATGCGAGCCCTGATGGCCGGTGGTGCTCACCTCCAGCTCGCCGTCGGCGTTACGCGCCAGAATGCCGCGCTGGAAGTCGAGACGACCCGGTGATTTTTTCAGGCGGGTGGCGGCACGCACGCGCTGGCGGGCCGGGATGCCGTGCCCACGGTTGCCGGAGAGCTTCGCCAGCAGCGGCTGCACCAGCTGATAGAAGGTCAGCGCCGCGGAGACCGGGTTCCCCGGCAGGCCGCAGAACCAGCTGTTCGGCAGCTTGCCGAAGGCGAACGGTTTGCCCGGCTTGATGGCCAGCTTCCAGAAGCCGATCTCGCCCAGCTCATCGAGGATGGTTTTGGTGTAGTCCGCTTCGCCCACCGACACGCCGCCGGAGCTGAGCACCACGTCGGCCACGCGATCCGCTTCAATAAAGGCTTCGCGCAGCTTCTGCGGATCGTCCGGGATAATCCCGAGATTAATTACCTCGCAGCCCAGTTGCTCCAGCATCAGGTGCACCGCCAGACGGTTGGTGTCGTAGATCTGCCCCTCGGCCAGCGGCTGGCCCGGGAGCTGAAGCTCATCGCCGGTGGAGAACAGCGCCACCCGCACCTTGCGTACCACGGCAATCTCCGGGATACCCAGCGAGGCCAGCACCGGCAGCTCGGCCGCGGTCAGCTTTGTACCCGCCGGGAAGACGGTTGCGCCCAGGGTAATATCTTCCCCGCTGCGACGGATGTTTTGTCCCGGCTTCACGCTGGCGGTAAAGCGCACGCCGTCGTCGGTCTGCTCGGTCTCTTCCTGCATCACCACCGCGTCGCAGCCCGTTGGCACCGGGGCGCCGGTCATAATGCGGACGCAGCTTCCGGCTGGCCATTCGCCCTGGAAGGGTTGACCGGCAAAGGCTTTGCCCGCCACCGGCAGCGCGGCACCCGCCGCCAGATCTGCCAGCCGCACGGCATAGCCGTCCATCGCCGAGTTATCAAAACCCGGTACGTTGAGAGGGGAGACGATGTCGGTAGCGGTCACGCGGCCAAAGCAGCGCAGCAGCGGCAGGGTCTCCTGCTCTGTCAGCGGTGAAAGTCGATCGAGCATCTGCGTGAGGGCCGTCTCAAGCGGCATCAGTCCGGCGGTAAAATCCATGGGTCACTCCAGCGAGAGAATAACGAAGGCGGCCATTATGGCAGAAAAGTGCCCTTAACTGTATGACACCATGGGCTTAGCCTTTACATCACAGTTACGTCTTTCTATATTCAAAAATCATCTGAAGTTCCGGCAACGATAATGATATTTATAGAAAAAGCGGCACTTACGCCCGCAAAGGTGAAGTAGATGGGGAATGCAGTCATCGCGATCCACGGCGGCGCAGGGGCAATTACCCGCGCGCAGCTCAGTCAGGAGCAGGAGAGGCGCTACATCGAGGCGCTCTCATCGATAGTGGAAACCGGCCAGCGGATGCTGGAGGCGGGGGAGAGCGCGCTGGATGTGGTTACTGAAGCAGTACGCCTGCTGGAGGAGTGCCCGCTGTTTAACGCCGGGATTGGCTCGGTGTTTACCCGCGACGAAACCCATGAGCTGGACGCCTGCGTGATGGATGGCATTACCCTGAAAGCGGGTGCCGTGGCCGGGGTCAGCCATCTGCGCAACCCGGTGCTGGCCGCCCGACTGGTGATGGAGCAGAGCCCGCACGTCCTGCTGGTGGGCGAGGGGGCCGAGAAATTTGCCTTCGCGCACGGCGTGGAGGCGGTGTCGCCCGATATTTTCTCCACGCCGGAACGCTACGAGCAGCTGCTGGCGGCACGCAGCGCAGGGGAGACCCGGCTCGATCACGCGGCTCCGCTGGATGAATCCACGAAAACGGGGACCGTAGGCGCGGTGGCGCTGGATAAAGCCGGAAATCTGGCCGCCGCGACTTCTACCGGCGGCATGACCAACAAACTGCCCGGTCGGGTGGGCGACAGCCCGCTGCCCGGCGCGGGCTGCTATGCCAATAACGCCAGCGTGGCGGTCTCCTGCACCGGCACCGGCGAAGTGTTTATTCGCACCCTGGCGGCCTATGACATCGCCGCGCTGATGGACTACGGCGGCTTAAGCCTCGCCGAAGCCTGCGAGCGGGTGGTAATGGAAAAACTCCCGGCGCTGGAAGGCAGCGGCGGGCTGATCGCCGTCGATCGCGAGGGCAACGTAGCACTACCGTTCAACAGCGAAGGCATGTACCGCGCCTGGGGCTATGCCGGCGATACGCCGAGCACCGGAATTTACCGTGAATAAGGGGAAAGGGATGCCGCACAGCGATGAACTCGACAGCCAGCAGGTGCTGGCGGTGCATAACCTGAACGTCGACTTTCCCGGCGAACGGCAGCCGATCCCGGCGGTAAAAAATCTCTCTTTTTCGCTGAAACGCGGCGAAACCCTGGCGATCGTCGGCGAGTCCGGCTCCGGTAAATCGGTCACCGCCCTGTCGCTGATGCGCCTGATTGAACAGTCCGGCGGGCTGGTGGAGTGCGACAGCCTGCTGCTGCGCCGCCGCAACGGCCAGGTGAGCGATCTCACCACCCTGAGCGCATCCCAGACGCGCAGCGTGCGCGGCGCGGATATCGCCATGATTTTTCAGGAGCCGATGACCTCCCTCAACCCGGTCTTCCCGGTGGGGGAGCAGATCGCCGAGTCCATCCGCCTGCACCAGGGGCTGAACGGCGAGGAGGCGCTGGCCGAAGCCAGACGCATGCTGGAGCAGGTCCGGATCCCGGAGGCGGACGCCATTCTGGGGCGCTACCCGCATCAGCTCTCCGGCGGGATGCGCCAGCGGGTGATGATCGCCATGGCGCTCTCCTGTCGTCCGGCGGTGCTGATCGCCGATGAACCGACCACCGCGCTGGACGTCACCATTCAGGCGCAGATCCTGCAGCTGATAAAGGTGTTGCAGGAGGAGATGGAGATGGGGGTGATCTTTATCACCCACGACATGGGCGTGGTGGCGGATATCGCCGACCGGGTGCTGGTGATGTATCAGGGCGAGGCGGTGGAAGCCGGCCCGGTGGAGCAGATCTTCCACGCCCCTGAACACCCTTATACCCGGGCGCTGCTGGCTGCGGTGCCACGTCTGGGGGCGATGAACGGCAGCGACCTGCCGCGCCGTTTTCCGCTGATCTCGCTGGCGAATCCGGGTTTTCAGGAGGCCGAAACCGAGCAGGATACCGTGGTGCCCGGCGAACCCATTTTACAGGTGCGCGATCTGGTCACCCGTTTTCCGCTGCGCGGCGGCCTGCTGAACCGCGTTAAGCGCGAGGTCCACGCGGTAGAGAGCGTCAGCTTTGATCTCTGGCCCGGCGAAACGCTGTCGCTGGTGGGCGAGTCCGGCAGCGGCAAGTCGACCACCGGACGGGCGCTGCTGCGGCTGGTGGAGGCCCAGGAGGGCATCATCACCTTTAACGGTGAGCGCATCGACACCCTGCCGGCCGGGAAGCTGCAACCCCTGCGGCGGGATATTCAGTTTATTTTTCAGGACCCTTACGCCTCCCTCGATCCCCGCCAGACGGTGGGCTATTCGATTATGGAGCCGCTGCGGGTGCATAACCTGCTGGATGGCGACGCCGCCCAGCGGCGGGTGGCGTGGCTGCTGGAGCGCGTCGGCCTCAAGCCGGAGCACGCCTGGCGCTATCCCCATGAATTTTCCGGCGGCCAGCGGCAGCGCATCTGCATAGCCCGCGCGCTGGCCCTGAATCCGAAGGTGGTGATTGCCGACGAGTCGGTCTCGGCGCTGGATGTCTCCATCCGGGCGCAGATCATCAATCTGCTGCTCGATTTGCAGCGGGAGATGGGCATCGCCTTCCTGTTTATTTCCCACGATATGGCGGTGGTGGAGCGCATCAGCCACCGCGTGGCGGTGATGTATCTCGGGCAGATCGTCGAGATTGGCCCGCGTCGGGCAGTGTTTGAAAACCCGCAGCACCCTTACACCCGCAAGCTGATGGCGGCGGTGCCGGTGGCCGATCCGGCCCATCGTCAGGCCCGGCGGGTGCTGCTGCAGGACGAACTGCCCGGCAACATTCGCAAGCGGGGGGAGGTCACCGAGCGCGTGGTATTGCGCGAGGTCGCCCCGGGCCACTTCGTCGCGCCGCCGCGTCAGGATAATGCTTTTAAACACCTATAAAGAACAACAGCACAGCACAACAGGAGAACACAACAATGACAAAATTTGTTGCTCGCAGATGGCTGTTAGCCGCGAGCGTAACGGCAGCCCTGGCGGCCACGCCGGCTTTTGCAGCAAAAGACGTGGTGGTGGCGGTGGCCTCCAACTTCACCACCCTCGATCCGTATGACGCCAACGACACCCTGTCGCAGGCGGTGGCGAAGTCGTTTTATCAGGGGCTGTTTGGTCTCGATAAAGAGATGCAGCTGAAAAACGTGCTGGCCGAGAGCTATAAAGTTTCGGACGACGGGCTGGTCTATACCATCAAGCTGCGCAGCGGCGTGAAGTTCCAGGACGGCACCGACTTCAACGCGGAAGCGGTGAAGGTCAACCTCGATCGCGCCAGCAACCCGGAAAACAGCCTCAAGCGTTATAACCTGTATAAAAACATCGCCAGCACCGAGGCGGTCGATCCCACTACGGTAAAAATCACCCTTAAAGAGCCGTTCTCGGCCTTTATTAACATCCTGGCCCACCCGGCTACGGCGATGATCTCCCCGGAGGCGCTGAAAAAGTACGGCAAAGAGATCGGCTTCCATCCGGTCGGTACTGGCCCGTATGAGCTGGTGACCTGGAATCAGACCGACTTTGTGAAGGTGAAGAAATTCGCCGGTTACTGGCAGCAGGGGCTGCCGAAGCTGGACACCATCACCTGGCGTCCGGTCGTGGATAACAACACCCGCGCGGCGATGCTCCAGACCGGCGAAGCGCAGTTTGCCTTCCCGATCCCCTACGAGCAGGCGGTGCTGCTGAGCAAAAACAGCAAGCTGGAGCTGGTGGCCAGCCCGTCAATCATGCAGCGCTACATCAGCATGAACGTCACGCAAAAGCCGTTCGATAACCCGAAAGTGCGCGAGGCGATTAACTACGCCATCAACCGCGAGGCGCTGGTGAAGGTGGCCTTTGCCGGTTACGCCACCCCGGCCACGGGCGTGGTGCCGCCGTCCATCGCTTACTCCCAGCAGTATCATCCGTGGGAGTACGATCCGGCGAAGGCGCGCGCGCTGCTGAAAGAGGCGGGCTTCCCGAACGGCTTCAGCACCACGCTATGGTCGTCGCACAATCACAGTACCGCCCAGAAGGTGCTGCAGTTTACCCAGCAGCAGCTGGCGCAGGTGGGCATTAAGGTGCAGGTAACGGCGATGGATGCCGGACAGCGTGCCGCGGAAGTGGAAGGTAAAGGGCAGAAAGAGAGTGGGGTGCGGATGTTTTACACCGGCTGGTCGGCCTCGACCGGCGAAGCCGACTGGGCGCTGTCGCCGCTGTTTGCCTCTAATAACCAGCCGCCAACCCTGTTCAACACTGCGTTCTACAGCAATCCGCAGGTGGATAAAGATCTGACGGAAGCGCTGAAAACCACGCAACCGGAAGTGAAAGCGAAACTGTACAAGGACGCGCAGGACACCATCTGGAAGGAGTCGCCGTGGGTGCCGCTGGTGGTTGAGAAGCTGGTTTCGGCGCACAACAAGGCGCTGACCGGGTTTTACATCATGCCGGATACCGGCTTTAGCTTTGACGACGCGGATCTGAAATAGAGCACTCATTCCCGCAGGTATCCGCCTGCGGGATGAGAGGAATGTGCATGCTGAATTATGTGATTAAACGCCTGCTGGGGCTGATCCCAACGCTGCTGATTGTGGCGGTGCTGGTCTTTTTATTCGTCCATATGCTGCCGGGGGACCCGGCGCGGCTGATTGCCGGCCCGGAAGCGGATGCCACGGTGATCGAGCTGGTGCGTAAGCAGCTGGGGCTGGATCAACCGCTCTACCGGCAGTTCTGGCACTACATCACCAGCGTCCTGCAGGGCGATTTTGGTACCTCGATGGTGTCGCGCCGACCGGTCTCGGAAGAGATCGCCAGCCGCTTCATGCCCACCTTCTGGCTGACCCTTGCCAGCATGGCCTGGGCGGTGCTGTTTGGCCTGGGGGCCGGGATTGTGGCGGCCGTCTGGCGTAACCGCTGGCCGGACCGGCTGGGGATGGCGCTGGCGGTGACGGGGATCTCCTTCCCTGCCTTTGCGCTGGGGATGTTGCTGATGCAGGTCTTCTCCGTCGAGCTGGGCTGGCTGCCCACCGTGGGGGCCGACAGCTGGCGGCACTACATCCTGCCGTCGCTGACGCTCGGCGCAGCGGTGGCGGCGGTGATGGCGCGCTTCACCCGCGCCTCGTTCGTCGACGTGCTGAACGAAGACTATATGCGCACCGCCCGGGCGAAGGGGGTCAGCGAGAAGTGGGTGATCCTCAAGCACGGCCTGCGCAATGCGATGATCCCGGTGGTGACCATGATGGGGCTGCAGTTCGGCTTCCTGCTCGGCGGCTCGATCGTGGTGGAAAAGGTCTTCAACTGGCCGGGACTCGGGCGCTTGCTGGTCGATTCCGTCGACATGCGCGACTACCCGGTGATCCAGGCGGAAGTGCTGCTCTTTTCGCTGGAGTTTATTCTTATCAACTTAGTGGTGGATGTGCTCTATGCCGCCATTAATCCGGCTATCAGGTACAAGTAAATGCGACTGTTAAACTGGCGTCGGCAGGCGATGTTAAAGGCGATGCCGGGACTTAAACCGGATCAGATCCGCACCCCGTGGCATGAATTCTGGCGGCGCTTTCGCAAGCAGCCGGTGGCGATGACCGCCGGGCTGTTTGTGCTGCTGCTGATCCTGGTGGCGGTGCTGGCCCCCTGGATTGTCCCCTTCGATGCAGAGAACTATTTCGATTACGACCGGCTGAACGAGGGGCCGTCGATGATGCACTGGTTCGGCGTGGACTCTCTCGGGCGGGATATCTTCAGCCGGGTACTGATGGGTGCGCAGATCTCGCTCGCCGCGGGTGTGTTTGCGGTGCTGATCGGCGCGGCCATCGGCACGGTGCTGGGCCTGCTGGCCGGGTATTACGAGGGCTGGTGGGACCGCATTATCATGCGCATCTGCGACGTGCTCTTTGCCTTCCCGGGTATTCTGCTGGCCATTGCGGTGGTGGCGGTGATGGGCAACGGCATGGCGAACGTGATTATCGCCGTGGCGATCTTCTCGATACCGGCCTTTGCCCGTCTGGTGCGCGGCAATACTCTGGTGCTGAAACAGCAGACCTTTATCGAGTCGGCGCGCAGCATCGGCGCCAGCGATACCACCATCCTGTTTAACCATATTCTGCCGGGCACCGTCTCCTCCATCGTGGTCTATTTCACCATGCGTATCGGGGTGTCGATAATCTCGGCCGCCAGCCTGTCGTTCTTAGGGCTGGGCGCTCAGCCGCCGACCCCGGAGTGGGGGGCGATGCTCAACGAGGCGCGGGCCGATATGGTGATTGCTCCGCACGTGGCGCTGTTCCCGAGTATGGCAATCTTTCTCACCGTGCTGGCGTTTAATCTGCTGGGAGATGGGCTGCGGGACGCGCTGGATCCGCGAATTAAGGGGTAATCTACCAATAATGGTAGAAGTTTTTGAGAAAGGTATTGTTATTCAGTGAGTTATAAAATGCCGTATAAAAGGTTTGCTGGAGTTAACTATTTGTAAAAATTATAATGCTTAATGGTTCAATAACGTTAAATATTGTAAGGATTACAATGAAAAAGCTCCTTTTATGCGGCATGGTTTTACTTTCTACCTCTTGCGCCGATTTCCAGAAAAACATGAGTGACGGGATGAAAGCGGTCAATACGGCCCTGACGCCGAAATCCTCCACCGGCACGCAAACTGCGGCGGCAAAACAGTCTGGCACCATTACCAATGACCAGTGCAAAACCAGCGTGGGTAAATCCCGCGACTATTTCGAACAGATTGTTGGCTTCAAGCTGAACGAGACCAACTCTTCGGGTTATACCTCCTTCTCCGAGAGCTACAACCTGCGCATTTCCGATCGTAAAGACCGTTTTGGCGGCAACTTTGCTATCTGTATTATCAATATCGATCCGCAGACCAATAAGGTCACCACCTTCTCGATGCCGACCTGATTCAGGCATTTTGCCTGCATTTTTGCCGGGTGGCGCTGCGCTTACCCGGCCTACAAAAGCCCATCACCCGTAGGCCCGTGCAAGGGCAGCGCCGCCGGGCAATGCCAGCAGCCGGCACATCACCCGTAGGCCCGCGCAAGCGCAGCGCCGCCGGGCAATGCCAGCAGCCGGCACATAACCCGTAGGCCCGTGCAAGCGCAGCGCCGCCGGGCAATGCCAGCAGCCGGCACATAACACGTAGGCCCGCGCAAGCGCAGCGCCGCCGGGCAATGCCAGCAGCCGGTACATAACCCGTAGGCCCGCGCAAGCAAAGCGCCGCCGGGCAATGCCAGCAGCCGGCACATCACCCGTAGGCCCGCGCAAGCGCAGCGCCGCCGGGCAATGCCAGCAGCCGGCACATCACCCGTAGGCCCGTGCAAGCGCAGCGCCGCCGGGCAATGCCAGCAGCCGGCACATCACCCGTAGGCCCGCGCAAGCGCAGCGCCGCCGGGCAATTTACACGTTACTTATCCACGCCAAAGCCCTGCTTAAGCAGCGCCGGGAGCACGTCCGGGAAGTAAATGTGCTGATAGTAACCGCTCACGCTCTCACTCCAGGTATCCCCGTCATTACGGTCAATGGCCTGCCAGTGCTCGGTCATCTGCTGATTGTAGCGAGTGATTTTTTCTTCCAGCCCGTCGGTAACATAGGCTTCGTCGTGACGGAAGGTATCCAGCGGCAGACGCGGTTTGTGATGAGAAGGGACATCGACGTGACCGATCACCACGCCCGCCACCGGGAAGGTGTGTTCCGGCAGGTCGAGCAGCGCAATCAACTCCTGTGGGCGCAGACGGATCCCGCCAATCGGCACGATCCCCAGCCCTTCGGAGCGGGCCGCAGCCATCACTGAGCCGAGGGCAATGCCCACGTCGGTTGCGCCGGCCACCAGGCTCTCAATGCTCTGATGCGCCACCTGCTCCTTGCCCGCCAGCTTCATGCCGACCCCGGTTTTATACATATCCAGCACAAAAGTGATAAACACCGGGGCCTTGGCAATCCAAGGCTGTCCGCCGGCGATCTGCGAAATCTGCGCCCGCTTTTCGGCATCGCGGGTGACAATGACCGACACCTGCTGGGAATGCACCGAGGTAGGGGCACGGTATGCGGTGCTGATAATGCGTTCGAGCGTGGCGTCATCAATGGCGCGATCGGTAAAACTGCGCTCGCTTTTATGGTCGTTAAACAGGTCAATAATGGTGTTCATAGCATCTCCGGTGTGAATCGCAAAATCCTGGCACCCCGGCACCGTTTTGTCTTTAGCACTCTATGCGAAAAGCGCAGGAGGGATTGCCCGACCAGCGGCCGGGCTGGGGGGTTATTGCAGCGCCTTGACCAACGCTTTGGCGACATCTTCGGAGCTGGCCGGGTTCTGCCCGGTAATCAGCTGGCCGTCTTCAACAATGTACGATCCCCAGTTCGGGCCTTTCTGGTAGTTAGCACCCAGGGCGATCAGCTCATCTTCCACCAGGAAGGGAACAATGTCGGTCAGCTCGACGTCGGCCTCTTCGCCGTTGGTAAAGCCGGTCACGTTACGGCCCTTGACCAGCGGCTCGCCAGAGGCGGCCTTCACATGGCGCAGCACGCCCGGGGCATGGCAGACGAAGCCCGTGGGTTTACCGGCACGGGTGAAGGCTTCAATCAGGGCAATGGAGGTCTGGGACTCGGCCAGATCCCACAGCGGGCCGTGGCCGCCAGGGTAGAAGACGGTGTCGAAATCCTCCTGACGCACGCTGTCGAGCTTCAGGGTGTTGGCGAGTTCGCGCTGGGCCGCCGGATCGGCTTTGAAGCGCTGGGTCAGTTCGGTCTGAAAATCGGCGGAATCACTTTTGGGATCCAGCGGCGGCTGGCCGCCTGCCGGTGAGGCCAGCACCACCTCGGCCCCCGCATCTTTGAAGATGTAATACGGGGCGGCAAACTCTTCCAGCCAGAAGCCCGTTTTGTTACCGGTATTGCCCAGGTCGCTGTGAGAGGTGAGAACCATTAAGACTTTCATTGTTATCTCCGGTGATGATACGAGATATAAAAGTAGCCTGGTTCGGCTCAGCCATCCCCGAAGGGATGGCTGTTTCGGAACTATTACGGCAGCTTATAGGCAATCACATAGTCGCCGCGATCCGGCGAGTTACGCGCACCGCCCGCGGTGATCAGCAGGTACTGCTTCCCGTCCACCGTCGATTTGTAGCTGATTGGCGTGCTCTGGCTCCCCACCGGCAGGCGGGCTTTCCACACCTCTTTCCCGGTTGAGGTATCGAACGCGCGCAGGTAGTAATCCTGGGTGGAGGCGATAAACACCAGGCCGCCCTGAGTCGCCATGGTGCCGCCGATGGTCGGCATCCCAATCGGGATCGGCAGCCCCATCTTCACGCCAAACGGACCGGTATCCTTCACCGTGCCCACCGGCACCTGCCAGGCAATTTTCTGGGTTTTCAGATCCACAGCCGTCAGGGTGCCAAACGGCGGTTTCTGGCAGGGGATCTCGACCGGTGACATAAAGCGTACTTTGGCGTTGATGGCGTACGGCGTACCGGCCAGCGGCACCGGACGGCTGATGGCCGCGGCTTCGTTGCCGTCATTTTTGGCACCCTGAATCTCCGGAGAGGCCGGGATGAGCTGCACTTCGAGGCCCACGCGCATGTCGTTGATGAACAGGTACTGATTCACCGGGTCAATCGACAGACCGCCCCAGTTCATGCCGCCTAACGAGCCCGGCAGGTTCAGCGAGGGATCAACCCCCGGCGGGGTAAAGAGGCCGTTGTAGCGCTTGGATTTAAACTCAATACGGCAGATCAGCTGGTCAAACGGCGTCGCGCCCCACATGTCGGACTCTTTCAGCACGTCCGCGCCGATGGTCGGCATGCCTACAGAGAAGGGCTGGGTCGGGGAATAGATCTCTTTCGGGATCTGGCCCTGGGTTACCTTGCGCTCTTCCACTTTGGTCAGCGGCTGACCGGTCGCGCGATCCAGCACGAACAGCTGGCCGGATTTGGTGCCGAAGATCAGCGCCGGGGTAGTTTTGCCGTCCGCTGCAGGGAAGTCGGTGAAGGTCGGCTGCATCGGGACGTCAAAGTCCCAGAGGTCGTTGTGAACGGTCTGGTAAACCCATTTCACCTTACCGGTGCTGGCGTCCACCGCCACCATCGAGGCACCAAACTTACGATCCAGGGCGTTGTGCTTCACGCCCCACAGATCTACCGCCGCGCTGCCGGTTGGCATAAACACGGTGTTGGACTGCGGATCGTAAGACATCGGGGCCCAGACGTTCGGGGTGGAGCGGGTGAAGGTTTCGTTATCGGCAGGGGCGTTCTGATCGTCCGGTTTGCCCGGATCGAAGGCCCAGCGCAGCTGGCCGGTGATGACGTCGAAACCGCGCACCACGCCGCCCGGCATATCCGTCGCCACGTTATCCGCCACGCGCCCGCCGACGACCACGGTGGTTCCGGCGAGGGTCGGGGCTGACGTCGGATAGTACAGGCCGGTATCGGCGCCTTTACCCATCTGCGCGCTCAGGCTGACGCGACCGTGATTGCCGAAGTCTTCGCAGAACTTACCGGTATCCGCATCCAGGGCCACCAGTTCCGGCGTGACGCTGTTCATGATGATCCGGCGCTTGCACTGGGCATCCGCAGGCAGCGAAACGGCGGCTACCGACGAAGAGCCTGGCAGGGTTGGCTGCTGCAGCGGGGCTGTGGCATCAAAGTACGCCAGGCCGCGACAGCGCATCCACTTTTTCTGTCTGGCGTTGATCTCCGTTTTCCACCGCTCCTTGCCGGTGGTTGCATCGACGGCAATCACGTTGTTATGCGGCGTACAGAGAAACAGCGTATTGCCGATCTGCAGCGGGGTCTGCTGATCTTCCGCGCCGCCGCCGTTCGGGCTGACGGGAATATCGCCCGTGCGGTAGGTCCAGGCCACCTGCAGGTCTTTTACGTTATCGCGGGTGATCTGATCCAGGGCCACAAAGCGCGATGCGCCCGGGGTGTTGCCGTAGTTGGCCCAGTTCTTCTGCTCTTCACCGGGTTTGACCGGGGTGAGAGGAAGCTGTGCGCCCGACGCCGTCACCGGATCGTGCGGGACAAACATGCCGCCAACGGTGGCGGCGAAGGCAACCGCCAGCACCGCCGCCATCGCCCCTGCGCCTTTCCAGCACGGCGTCTTACCGGCACGGCGCAGCAGCGAGGGCAGGGAGAGCGCCACCAGGATGGCGATGCCCGCGAGGGTTAACAGACGGGAGACCAGCGGCCAGAAATCGAGGCCGACATCCCACAGGGCCCAGAGGGCGGTGCCCGCCAGCACCACAAAGTAGAGCGCCGCGCCACTCAGGCGCTGGCGCAGGATCTGCACGCCCGAGAGGATAAGCAGACAGCCGCTGATCAGAAAGTAGGGGCTGCCTTTAACGCTGACCAGCTTCCCACCGTAGTAAGCGAAGAATATCCCCATCGCCAGAATTAAGACGCCCAGAAGCCCCAGCAATATCGCTGCGGTTCTGGATAATTTTTGAACGGACATAAATGTTCCCTGATGTTGGCAAAGATTGAGTGAAATCACTCAAAAGTGACGATTTATAATCTAAGGCGCGCGAGTGTACAACAACCAGGTAACAATATATTTACCAGAAATAGCTTTCTGAAGAGGTGGGCAGGCAGGGGGGGAACCCTGGTATCATAAGATTATCTCTGGCAGAACAAGGAATAACGACGATGGTTAAGATACGTGAGGCGAACGCGGACGATTTCGACGCATGGTTAAAACTGTGGAAGGGCTATCTGGGTTTTTACGGCACCGAGCTGGATGAGGCGGTGACCCTGACGACCTGGCGGCGGGTGTTATCCCCGGAGTCCGGTCTGTTTTGCCGACTGGCAGAAACCGAACAGGGCGTGGTGGGCTTTGCCATCTGCGTGCTCCATGAGGGCACCTGGGTGACCCGGCCGCTGTGCTATCTGGAAGATCTGTTTGTCGATGACGCGGCGCGCGGCAAGGGGGCAGGCAGGGCGTTGATAGAAGGTATCATTGACGAGGCACGGCAAAAGGCGTGGTCGAAGGTCTACTGGGTGACCCGAACAGGCAACCCGGCCCGGGCGCTGTATGACCAGCTGGCAGCGGTGGATGATTACGTTCGCTACCGGATTACGATTTAGCAATGATTGGCACGGACGATCCCCTCTCTCTTGAGGGAGAGGGGCAGGGTGAGGGGGAAAAGCGCACTCCGCTTTAACAGCGCCGGGCGGCACTGCGTTTGCCCGGCCTACAGGGTCAATTCCCTCTCCCTTGAGGGAGAGGGTCAGGGAGAGGGGGAACAACGCGCACTCCGCTTTAACAGCGCCGGGCGGCACTGCGTTTGCCCGGCCTACAGGGTCAATTCCCTCTCCCTTGAGGGAGAGGGTCAGGGTGAGGGGGAAAAGCGCACTCCGCTTTAACAGTGCCGGGCGGCACTGCGTTTGCCCGGCCTACAGGGTCAATTCCCTCTCCCTTGAGGGAGAGGGTCAGGGAGAGGGGGAACAACGCGCACATTCCCCCGTTGACTATCCTCAGTCAATCAACGCATCAATCGCCACGCGTCCGTCCGGCGTGTGCAGCCAGCGCGGCGCATTCAGCGTGTCGGCGTAGAAGTTCACCAGCTCATACAGCAGTCCTTCCATCACCTTTGCCATATCCCGCGGCAGTGCGTTGCTGATCAGCAGCTGCGTGAGCGTCTGGCAGTACAGCCCCAGCAGCTCGCTTTCTGGTTCGAATGCGGGCAGGTGGGACGGCAGGTCGGTCAGGGTGAAGCGCTCCTCCAGGTGCTGCGGAATGGGCTCGTTGAGCGTTGGCTGCAATAGCGCGAGACAAACGGAAAGGCGGGCGCAGAGCGCCAGTTTCTCGACCGGGTCGTCAGTTTCCAGCAGGGTATGGGCAAAACGCTCGCAGTGGTTCGCCAGCTCGGTGAAATCGGTATTGTGGGAGAAAGGTACGTTAAACAGTGCCTGAGCACGGGTTGGGGTTGTCGCCATAGTGGCAGCCTCCGATTAAGTGAATGGATCCTGTAACTTTTATCGGGAGGCCAATCCCGGCGCCTGATTTTGCAGGCGCATCAGGAAGATACTGCGAGGAGATCGCGGCGACAAGCCGGGAAAATCATTCCTGGAAAGCGCCTCGCAAAAATTTTAACGCAACGAGGAAACCCCGGAAGAATAAAGCACTTACAGTGGCTACCTGGCACGTTCACCGGTTCCGGTGTATCAGAGAAGCAAGGAACGTGAGGTGAACGGAACCACCACCAGAGCCGCATTTTCCCCCTCACCCCAGCCCTCTCCCTCTGTACGGTCCGGGGACATGGTAGACAGATGTTCGGGGACATGGTGAACACTTTTTAACATCCTTTACCCATGGTGATCGACTTTTTCTTCAGGTCGATCACCCCCACTTTCATGCTGTACCA
>Ga0160490_100203_pt1 | contig 19684 bp, 17 predicted proteins | sample DIDnMG_7_FD_108210 | JGI IMG/M metagenome (GOLD analysis project Ga0160490, IMG submission 108210) | Enriched soil microbial communities from UW Madison campus, WI, USA - DID2934_E24_Lignin MG | ecosystem: Environmental > Terrestrial > Soil > Unclassified | place: USA: Madison, Wisconsin...
CGCTGCGCAGCGCTTCATTTACATAGAGAACCAGTACTTCACTTCGCCCAAGGTGGCCGCAGCGATAGCCAATCGTCTTCAAGCACCCTCTCCGCCCGAGATCATTCTCGTCATGCCACGCAGCGCCGAGGGCTGGCTGGAACAAAAAGCCATGGACGCTGCCCGCGTGCAACTGACACGCAAAATAGGCAAACATGATCCCGACAAGCGCTTTCGTATCTATGTGCCCGTCACCGAGCAAGGCCGTGACATCTACGTTCACGCCAAGGTGATGATCGTCGATGACCGCCTACTGCGCATAGGCTCGTCCAACCTCAATAATCGGTCTCTAGGCCTGGACAGCGAGTGCGACGTCATCATCGATGCGGCCTTGCCTAAGAACCACCACACGCCAGCCATAATCGGCAGGCTGCGCACCCGACTGCTGGCTGAACACATGAACGTCAGCCCCGAAACCTTTGCCCAGGCATTCGAGCATGAGGGCTCATTACGAGCGGCCATCGACGCTGTGCGCCGCCCCGGCAAGACACTCGAGCTTCTAGATTTGTTGGAGCCTTCAGCACTGGAAACTTTCATCGCCGGTAACGAACTGCTGGATCCAGAAAACGCAGACGGTTTCTTTGAGCCCCTAAGCGAACGCGGCTTAAGCAAACGCTGGCGTCAGATACGTAACTGGCACCCCTGGCGCCGGCGCCCTACACGCAACAAACCAGGCGCCACGCCCTGAGCACCTGGCTTGTTGAATAGCTAGCCCTTATTCGTCGGCGTCAAGCTCGTCGTCGTAAGGTTCCTCGGAACGCACCGTTTTCGCGTGAGACAGATTCAGGCTCATTTGGCGAGCCAGCATACGCGCACTGAGATAGTCGTCTTCAGTGGGCGACAGATAGAAATACGTCATCCGACGCTGATTCGTTTGACGAGCCTGCTGCAGCAATCGATTCAAGGCTTCCTCCTGGAGGAGTCGGACATGGTTTCGCTTTCCACGATCATGTCGAGTACATATACATACTGCGAGGCATCTGCCGGCACCTGCTGACGCGTGTAACGCTTCAAACGCAACACATTGCGCACGCCCGGCTGATGCTGATAGTTTTCGATCTCGCCGTAGAACAGCTGCCATTGCCCGGCCTGCTGCTTGATGCCGGAAGCATCATAAACAATTTCACGCACACGCAAGCACTGGTGCCCCGGCATGAGCGGATGACTGCAAGCCTGACGCTGCGCGTCTACCTCCAGGAACACGGTTTCGCCTGGGCCGCCGTACATGGCCTCGTTCGTGGGCTTTCCTTGCAAGACCCAACGAGCGCCATCTTGGAAAACCAGCGTCAGAATAGTTTGGCTGCCGGACGTAATAGACCAGCTTCGAGCCTGAGGCAAACGCAGGCCAAACTGCTGCTCATAACGCATAAGGGTTTGGTTGGCACACATTTTCATGGTGCCGACAAGATGCGAGATCTGGATGTTTTGGCCTTGCAAGACATAACGCCCACTCATGCTGTTGCATAAACCGCTGACCAGTACGCTGCCGTCCTGAAACCGCAGACTGGCCGGCCCGCCACCGCTTTCCAGCCAACCGGGCTGCGACTGGCCTTGCGCATTCTGGGCATCCACCAATGCCCAGTGATAAGCCGTAAGCGCTTGAGCAGAACTTTGCATGCTGGAACCTGACGCCGAATTCGAAGTTGAACTGGAAGACCCATCCGGCGCTTGGCCGGTGCCGGCACACGCCGTCAGGCCCGCAAACGCGACCAGAACCAGCGAAAGTTGGCGTACGACTCTCTTCATTATGCATTCCCTCTCAAGGCGACTCACTGCCGCCGACTCATAGCTTTTAACCGAAGCCAGCCTTGCAAGCAAGGGAATCTAGCATTCACTGTTTTTTGTGTAATAATATAGGGCTTGGTTATACCAGTGCCCCTCTAGCTCATGCTTGGTTAGAGCAGCGGACTCATAATCCATTGCTCCGGCCTGTATGAGATGCTCAAAAAGGTGTTGGAAAAAACAAAGCGTAGTAGTACGAAAATTCAAAAAGGGCCTATAGCTCAGTTGGTTAGAGCAGCGGACTCATAATCCGTTGGTCGCTGGTTCAAGTCCAGCTGGGCCCACCATTTTCCCCTTTGTTAGCGTTTCGGTACAGTTTCGGTACAGTGGCAATGCACGAGCCCTGTTCAGGAGTGACCGATGGCTACAATTACGAAGACCCCCTCACGCACCTGGAAGGCCGTTATCCGCAAGTCTGGATGGCCGACCACCATAAAAACCTTTCGCACCACACGCGACGCCGAAGACTGGGCACGCCGCACAGAACACTGTTGAGCGTTCTGAGCGTTTGGCGCAGTGCCGGACCAACCCCGGCGAACTGGCTAACACGCCAAATTGCATCAATGCAGAGCAAGCAGCAAGCCTTGCTGATACGTCCAAGAGGGGCAGTCTCGACGTGCAGCCCATGTCCGATATCAAGCTTGGGAGGTAGCGGCCATGACAGCAAAAACCACTGTATTCCAGGGAATCGGTGCCACGCTGGATAATGCTACAGCCACCTTCGTGACGGATGTTGTGTCAGACACCATTGCAACGATTTACCCCTGGGCTGTTGGCGGCCTCACCCTCTTTCTTGTTCTCTACGGCTACATGCTGATGATGGGAAGAAGACAGGATGCAGGTTCAAGCGGATTTATCATGACCGGAAAGGTCCTCATCATCAGCCTTCTGGCCCTTAATGCGGACATTTATCTGAATTGGGTGGTAAGTGGCTTACAAGGCGTTGAAGAGGGGCTGACATCGGCGTTTGGTGGTGGTGGCGGCGGTACCGTTTATGAAACATTGGACAGCAGCCTGAGCAAAGGACTGGAACTCATTCTCCAGGCTCGCGAAAAAGCCAGTGAAGCCAGTTGGCGGCAGATGGGGACAATCTTCGGGTGGTGGTTGATCGCAGCCCTGATCGCCGTAGGGTTTGGTTTGGTCGTGGTCTTCGGTGGCATTGCCATATTATTGTCGACCGTTTACCTGAAAATCCTTTTCGCTATCGGCCCCTTGTTCATCTTGATGCTTATGTGGCCTGTCACGGCACGGTTCTTTGACCAATGGTTCGGCTTCGTCATAAACCACACAATCATTGTTGCGCTGACAGCCGTGGTGTTGACCTTGGGCGTCAGCATCTACGACCACCAAATATCAAAGGTCGCGATGGATAGCGACCAGAACATGCTGGCCGTCGCTCTTGAGCTTCTGATTGTGGCCGCCATTCTGTACGCCTTGGTTAAAGGCGTCATGCCGATGGCGGCGGCGCTTGCTGGTGGCCTCACAATGGGCGTCCTGACAGCACGAAGCCTGAGCGGTGGCATAAAACAAACCGCTGATATTGCTAAAGGTGCCGGGAAAGGCTCCCTGGCAGCAGGGAAAGGCATATATGGCGCAGGGCAATGGGCCGCCAACAAGCTCCGGCGGGGTAACAAGGTCGAGAATGGCGGCTCAGGTGACGGTAGCGGCTCCGGTGGTGGCTGGCAACCTGCATACCGTGATGCTGTGCTGGCCAATTTGAAAAGAGCCCAAGGCAGACGATAAATCTCAAACTAACACCATGGCCCCGCTTCTGCGGGGCTTTCTTTTTGGTGACGGCGAACCTTCCAGGTACAGCTGAACTTGTCGCCATCTTTCCAAAGCCCCACACTGGGCAATAAGAATAATAATAATCTTATTCTTCTTATTATTATTGTAAGTCAGAGCGGCCTATCAGCGCGGAACGCACCTTTCCCCACGGCCGACAGGCCAAGGGCGGCGTGCACCCTATCAGTTACGCCAAACCTATGGCCTTGCTGCTGGCGACACCAAAAGGATAGTGGGGAATATGGGCCAGCGCAGGTTGGCGCGAGTCGCCGTTCCTATGTGCTGCACAATGCTGCGGGCACGGCCAAGACAGTTTCAGCGCTGATGCAAGACAATTTCAGCGCACCATCAAACATGACCGATACCATACGCTTCCCTGCTCAACTGCAAATCAAAACCTTGGCCATGACCAAGGAAATTTCGTCATGACGAAAAACTGTAGGTGGGTGTGGACTAATGCAGGATAGGCTTGCGCCGGTAAAGTGTATTACACTACGAGGCATGCTTGCCCCTCTATTCTGGAGAGACCCATGCCACGCGATGCGAAAATCGGGGCAACCCGAAGTAGCTATGTGTATACCTTACGGTTACCTGATGACCTACAGGAGCAGTGGCAATCCTATTGCCAGCGCAATGACAAGAAAGCGGCAGCCTCGTTGCGGGCACTCATGCGATACCTGATCCAAGGCGATATGCCACACGAGGTTCAGCAGTGGGTGGCCGAGCAGGTTGAAGGCAAGCCGGATGATGGGCCGAAACGGAGAATGGAGATTCGCTTTACTCCAACTGAATACCAAAGCATCACGACCCGAGCAGAAGCGGAAGGTTGCTCGCCGCAGCGCTGGGTTATTAATTGCGTTCGGGCCAGTTTGACCCATGAACCACAGTTCACGATGGAAACAACCAAAGCACTATGGGACTCGACATATCAGCTACGGGCGATAGGTCGGAATTTAAACCAGATTGCCAAGCGGTTGAATGAGGGAGAGCCGGCAAGCGTCAAGAGTGAGCAGCTGGAAAAGCTGGCCAGCTTTATTTACAAGCATACAGACAAAGTGGCGGCGGTGCAGGATGCCAGCCTTAGCCGATGGAAACTCGTCACAAGTCAGAATTGAATTCGCTTAACCTATTGTCGTGCGCCGAAGACGTGAGACAAGAGAAGTTATACAGATAAATTTCAGCGACCAAAGCCGCTGCGGAACAGACCCAACAGGAAGCATATGGCAAAGCAAAAAACCAACAACGGCAATGCAGCCAACTTGGGCTTCGAAGCCGAACTCTTCAAGGCGGCGGACAAACTACGCGGCAACATGGAGCCTAGCGACTACAAGCACGTTGCCCTCGGTCTGATCTTTCTCAAATACATCTCCGACGCCTTCGAGGCCCGCCACGCTGAACTTCTGGCTGAAGACCCACAAGCGGCAGAGGACAAAGACGAATACCTGGCCGACAACGTGTTCTGGGTACCCAAGGAAGGCCGCTGGTCGCACCTTAAGGCCAATGCCAAGCGCCCTGAAATCGGCACCCTGATCGACGATGCCATGCGCGCCATCGAGCGGGACAACGAATCTCTCAAGGGAGTACTGCCCAAGGACTACGCCCGCCCGGCGTTGAACAAGGTGATGTTGGGTGAGCTGATCGACCTGATCTCTGGCATCGCCATGAACGAGAGTGGTGACCAATCAAAAGACGTGCTCGGCCGCGTCTACGAATACTTCCTCAGCCAGTTCGCCGGCGCCGAAGGCAAGCGCGGCGGCGAGTTCTACACCCCGCGCTCGGTGGTACAGGTACTGGTACAGATGCTCGAACCCTACCAGGGCCGGGTCTACGACCCCTGTTGCGGCAGCGGCGGCATGTTCGTGCAGAGCGAGAAGTTCGTGTTAGAACACGGAGGGCGCATCGGCGACATCGCCATCTACGGCCAGGAGAGCAACTACACCACCTGGCGTCTGGCCAAGATGAACCTGGCCGTGCGCGGCATCGACTCCGATATCCGCTGGAACAACGAGGGCAGCTTCCACAAGGACGAGCTGCGCGACCTGCGCTTCGATCACATCCTCGCCAACCCGCCTTTTAATATCTCCGACTGGGGCGGTGACCGCCTGCGTGAAGACCCGCGCTGGCAATTCGGCGTGCCACCGGTAGGCAACGCCAACTACGCCTGGCTGCAACACATCTACTGGCATCTCGCGCCCTTCGGCACTGCCGGGGTGGTACTGGCCAACGGCTCCATGAGCTCCAACCAGAGCGGCGAAGGCGAGATCCGCAAGGCCATGGTCGAGGCCGACGCGGTGGACTGCATGGTCGCCCTGCCCGGCCAGCTTTTTTACTCCACTCAAATTCCCGCCTGCCTGTGGTTTCTCGCCCGCGACAAATCCAACGGCAAACGCGGCAAGGAAACCCTGCGCGACCGGCGCGGCGAGGTACTGTTCATCGACGCCCGTAATATGGGCACCCTGGTGGACCGCACTCGGCGTGAACTCACTGACGCCGACATCCAGAAGATCGCTGATATCTACCATGCTTGGCGAGGCGAACAGGAAGCCGGGGAGTACACCGATATCCCCGGTTTCTGCAAAAGCGCCACCCTCGAAGAGATCCGCAAGCACGGCCATGTGCTCACCCCCGGTCGCTATGTCGGCGCGGAAGTGGCCGAGGACGACGGCGAACCATTTGAAGAAAAGATGCAGCGCCTCAGTGCCCTGTGGCGAGAGCAGCAGCAGGAAGCGGCACGGCTGGATGCGGCGATTGAAGCCAACCTAAAGGAGCTTGGGTATGGCGAGTGAGTGGGAAGAAGTAGCTATTGCTGATGCTCCGCTCGAAATTATCGACGGTGACCGCGGTACCAATTATCCGAAGCAGGATGATTTTGCTTCCGTCGGCCATTGCCTGTTTCTAAATGCGGGAAACGTCACGAACACGGGGTTCAACTTTTCAAATTGCAGTTTCATATCTCAAGATAAAGATGCGGCTTTGCGAAAAGGGAAAGCCAAACGGGATGATGTTGTTATGACGACACGTGGCACTGTTGGGAACGTGGCTCTTTATGACGCATCAGTCCCGTATGAACATGTGCGAATCAATTCCGGAATGGTCTTGCTACGAACGGATACTTCTAAACTTTCCCCTCGCTTCCTCTACCAATTTGTTAGATCTGCTATTTTCCAGGAGCGTGTCGTAGCATTAACAACAGGCAGCGCACAACCGCAGCTCCCAATTCGGGATATCAGGCGAATTGAGTTTCCTCTGCCACCCCTGACCGAGCAGCATGCCATCGCCCACATCCTCGGCACGCTGGACGACAAAATCGAACTCAACCGCCGCCGCAACCAGACCCTGGAGGCCATGGCGCGCGCCCTGTTCAAGGACTGGTTCGTCGACTTCGGCCCCGTCCGCGCCAAGATGGAAGGCCGCGAACCCTACCTCCCCGCCGGCCTCTGGCAACTCTTCCCCGACCGCCTCGACGATGAGGGAAAGCCGGAGGGGTGGCAATCCTCCACACTAGCGAGCTTCGCGAGCCTGAATCCAGAATCCTGGACGAAGAAGAATGCGCCTGACGACATTCGATATGTGGATTTGTCGAACACCAAGCAAGGCAACATTGAGGGAACCGCTCGGATGCCTTGGTCGGAAGCGCCAAGTCGTGCGCAACGTATCCTGCGCCCCGGTGACACTATCGTTGGTACCGTACGACCTGGCAATAAGTCGTTTGCGCTGATCGGAGACGACGGCATGACAGGCAGCACGGGCTTTGCTGTGCTGAGGCCACTACATAAGCATTCCCGGGATTTCGTCTTTCTTGCGGCGACATCCCCGGAGAACATCGAGCGGTTAACTCACCTAGCTGATGGTGCAGCTTATCCGGCAGTACGCCCTGACGTAGTGCTCGCTTCGCCGGTCACTGTTCCTCCCGGAGAAATCGTCAATGATGCCCTGCGTAGTTTTGCCAATGCGGTGAGCGGCTGGGTTGATGCTGTCGAGAAAAATAAGCAGGAGTCCAAAACCCTCGCACAACTCCGCGACACCCTGCTGCCCAAACTGATCTCCGGCGAGCTGCGCATCACCGATGCCGAGAAGTTCATCGAGCACGCCGAACACCCGGCATCTCACCCCACAAGGATCATGTCATGACGTCGAGCATCGCCGGCATTCCGGCCTGGAACAGCGCAGGTGTGCTGCCGCCGATTCGGCCGAACGCGCCCGGCAGCAGCCCGGATCGCTCACCCTATGCGGTCGAGCTGGCCGTGCTGTTTGATCGCTTTGCCACCTCGCCGGAACGCATGGCGATACTCGACGGCCTGCTGCGCTTTCGCGCCGACCTGCATGCGGCCGGCATCACGTCCGGCTTTCAGTGGCTAGACGGCAGTTTCCTGGAACAGGTCGAACTACTCGAAGGCCGAGCACCACGCGACATGGATGTGGTGACCTTCCTTGAGCTGCCCCAGGGGCTGGATCAGCGCTCGCTGGTGCAGCAGCACGGCAGCCTGTTCGATCAGAAGCACGTGAAGGCGACCTATGCGATGGATGCCTATTTTGCCGTGCTCGGGCAGCCGACCGATCAATGGCAGGTCAAGAACATCGCCTATTGGTACAGCCTGTGGTCGCATCGCCGCGACGGGCTGTGGAAGGGGTTTGTACAGGTTGATCTCGACCCATCACAGGATGGCGATGCGCGGGCGATTTTGAATCTCGCCGGAGGGATTCACCATGACTAGCGACTATCTGACCATAGCCTCCGAGATCAGAGAGCTGGAGAACCTGCTAGCCGCCATTCCGGAAGGTAATGTCATCGAGCGCATGAGCCTCGAATCGCGGCTTGAATCGGCCAAGGCTGTTTTGGCAGGTTTGCCTCAGCAGTTCGCGCCGAAGGCACGGCTGACCTTTCGCGGCAAGCCCGTGTTCGGCAGCCATGGCATCGCGGCGGATTTCGGCGGCAAGGCCGCTGGTGCCTTTTCCGATGCCTTCGCCGCCGTCGCAGCGGGGTTGAGCGAGGGGCTGCGCTACATGGGCCCGATACCGAACCGGGACAAGAACCAGTTGCTGATTACGGGTACCGCCATCGGCTCGTTCGGCTTTGAGTTCGAGCTGCCGGAAACGGAACCCTCTCTGTTTCCCGAAGCGGAGAAGACACAGGAGGCGATGGTCAAGATCGAAGCGCTGTTCAGGCTGGCGGCTGAAGGCAGTGACGACGAGGTCGCGGAAGTGATCGAGGAGGTACACCCGCGTGCCGTCAAGAAGGTGCATGACTTCCTCGAGTTGCTAGTGCAACAGCAGGCATGGTGTGGCCTTGAATTTGGTGATAGGTCTTTCCGCTATGCCGACTTTGAGCAGATTAGGGCGTCTTGCGAACGTCTGAAGGACGAGAACATTCAAGAGGCAGAAGAAATCTATCGCGGTGAATTCCAGGGCGTTCTGCCTGCGGGCAGGACCTTCGAATTTCAGCTTGCCGATCAGGCGGGTCTGATCCGGGGCAAGATTGATCTGACCATTGAAGACCCTGATGTACTCAACCGGGAATGGTTGCATAAGCCCGTGACGGTGAAACTCAACGTCTTGCAGGTAGGTCAGGGCCGACCGCGATTTACTCTGATGGCTTTGGATGATCTCAGCGTATGACGCTCGACTGGTGCCCCGGCATTCGCGAAGCGTGTAGTCACTGGCGCGATGCTCCAATGCTGCAGCAAAATTTCGAAGCCCTGGAGCAGACCCTCGACCAGAACAATGATGCCTGCATCGACTGCGCGAAGACTATGGTTGAGGTGGTCTGCCGAGTCATTGTCGAGAGTTTTCATACACCGTTGTCGCCACTCAAGCCGGAGCAGGAGACGCCCAGCCTTTCCCACTGGCTAAGCGCTGCAGTGCGTGCGTTGAAGCTTGGCGATATCCGAGACGATAAGTTCAAAAAGCTGGTGTCGAGCCACCACAAGCTGGCTGGCGCGCTCAACGATCTGCGAAATCAGGCGGGCACAGCAAGTCATGGTAAAGACCCATACCTAGAGCGACTGGCAATCCACCACCGCCGGTCGGCAGTGCTCGCCGCCGATGCCATTGTGGCCTTTCTGCACAAGGCCTATCTGGATGCCCAGCTGGACCCCAGCAGTTCGCGCGAACCTTGGGCGCGCTTCGCTGACGACAACGCACTGATCGATGCGCATGTGGGACTGACGGTCGAGACCGACGACGAAGGTCTGACCAGTTTGCGGTTCATGCTGCCGGGCGGTGATGTGCTGCCGCTATCCATAGAAGTGAGCCGTTTGTTGTATCAGTTAGACCGCGAGGCATACGTGGAAGCTCTGAACGCTGCATATAGCGCCAACAGCGACACAATGGACCATACAAGCCACTCCGCACTGCTGGAGATTGAGGCACATGACGAAGAGGAGAATCCATGAAAGCCACCGAAGCCAAACTGCTGGACTTTTTGAAAAAATCTCCGCAGTTCATTATTCCCATCTATCAGCGCACCTACTCGTGGAATGAGCCTCAGTGCCAACAACTGTGGGACGACATTCTACGTGCTGGCAGTGACGATAACATTGGTGGGCACTTCATCGGCTCAGTGGTCTATATCGAACAGGGTTTATATCAGGTTTCCAGCCAATCACCCTTGCTGGTAATCGACGGACAGCAACGCCTGACCACCGCCATGCTGATTATTGAGGCGCTGTGCCGCCACCTGGGTGAAGAAGAACCCATCGATGGTTTCTCCGCCAAGAAGCTGCGCAACTATTACTTGCTCAACCCGCTGGAAGACGGCGAGCGTGGCTTCAAGCTGCTGCTAACACAGACCGACAAGGACAGCCTGTTGGCGTTGCTTCGGCAAAAGCCCTGGCCGGCCCAGCCCTCCCTGCGCATTCAGGAGAACTTTGCGTTTTTCGAGCAGAAGGTGAAAGCGCTAACCGACCTCAAGCCGCTGTGCCAAGGGTTGGCTAAGCTGATCATTGTGGATATTGCGCTCAGCCGCGACCAAGATAACCCTCAACTGATCTTCGAAAGCATGAACTCCACCGGGCGGGCGCTAAGCCAGGCCGACCTAATCCGCAACTTTGTTTTGATGGGGCTAGAGCCCGAGCACCAGACCCGGCTTTACGAGGATCACTGGCGACCGATGGAGGTCGCCTTTGGGCAGGAAGGCTATGGCGAGCATTTCGACTGGTTCATGCGCCATTACCTGACAGTCCGCACGGGCGAACTGCCCAAAATCGGCGATGTTTACGAAGCCTTCAAGGCCTTTGCCCGAACCCCGGAACAGTCGGCAGCGGGGGTAGATGCGCTAGTAGCCGATATCCACACGTTTGGTGGTTATTACTGCGCCATGGCGCTGGGACAAGAAACCGACAAGAAGTTGGCCGAGGCGTTTCAGGACCTGCGCGAGTTAAAGGTTGATGTAGCCTACCCGTTCCTGCTGCAGCTTTACAACGACTATGCCACGACTCAGCTTGGCAGGGATGATTTCATCGCTGCTGTGCGCTTGGTGGAGGCCTATGTATTCCGGCGTGCAGTGTGCGCTATCCCCACCAACTCTCTGAACAAAACCTTCGCCAACTTTGGCCGAGCCTTGAAAAAAGACCGCTACCTGGAAAGTATCCAGGCCCATTTTCTCGGTTTGCCGTCCTATCGGCGCTTTCCCAACGATGAGGAATTCAAGCGCGAGCTGAGCGTGCGCGACCTGTATAACTTCCGCAGCCGCAGTTATTGGCTGCGCCGACTGGAGAACCACGGTCGCAAGGAGCGGGTGCCGGTGGATGAATACACCATCGAACATATCCTGCCACAGAACGAGAACCTTTCAGCCAAATGGCGCGAGGCGCTCGGCTCCGACTGGCAGCGGGTGCAGGAGAGTTGGTTGCACACACTTGGCAACCTGACACTCACGGGTTACAACACCGAATACAGTGATCGCCCCTTTGCCGAGAAGCGCGACATGCAGGGAGGCTTCAAGCAGAGTCCGCTGCGCTTGAATGAGGGTTTGGGTGCGTTGGATACCTGGAACGAAGAAGCGATTCAAACCCGCGCCCAGCGCCTGGCCGCTCAGGCGGTGACCGTTTGGCAAGCCCCCGCTCTGTCAGCGGAGACGCTTGCTACCTATCGGCAGGCGTCACCTGCCAGTGTCAGCTACGACCTGAGCGACCACCCGCAACTGGCAACCGGCAGCCCCATGAGGGCATTGTTCGATGCGCTGCGCAAGGAGGTTATGGCACTGGACCCGGGCGTCACCGAGGAGGTGCTCAAGCTGTATGTTGCCTTCAAGGCCGAGACCAACTTCGTGGATGTAGTGCCACAAAAAAGCCGTCTGCGCCTTTCCCTGAACATGGCCTTCCATGAGCTGCATGATCCCAAGGGTGAAGCGAAGGATGTGACCAACCTGGGCCGCTGGGGTAACGGGGATGTCGAAGTGGGGCTCACCTCGCTGGATGAGCTGCCCTATGTCATGGGGCTGGTGCGGCAAGCGTTTGAGAAACAGATGGGTAACGGCGGAGGGAATACGTGATGGCCTTTCTCTCCGAAGCTCAATTGGAATCCGCACTGCTTGATCAACTGAGCTCGCTCGGCTTTGCCGGCGCAACAGATGAGATCATAGGCCCGGACGGCAGCCAGCCGGAGCGTGATGCCTATGATGAAGTCGTGCTGAAACGCCGACTTGGCGATGCTGTGACGCGCCTGAATCCAACGCTGCCGCCCGAAGCACAGGCCGACGCCATACGCCGCCTGACGCAATCGGAATTGCCCAACCTGTTGGAAGAGAACCGCCGAATCCATCGCCTGCTGATCGATGGCGCGGAGGTTGAATATTATGGTGATGACGGCGTGCTCACAGCAGGCAGCGTGCGCCTGATCGACTTTGAGCAGCCGGGCAACAACGACTGGCTGGCAGTGCAACAGTTTACGGTAGTTGCCGGACAGGTGAAGCGACGACCAGACGTTGTGTTATTCGTCAACGGCCTGCCGCTGGCCGTTATTGAGCTCAAGGCCCCTGGCGGCGAGAACGCCACCCTGACAGGCGCTTTCAATCAACTTCAAACCTACAAGCAACAAATCCCGGCACTGTTTCGCAGCAACGCACTGCTGGTGACCTCTGATGGTCTGTCGGCGCGGGTCGGCTCGTTGTCGGCGGACCAAGAGCGCTTCATGCCTTGGCGCACTACGGACGGTCAGCATATTGAGCCAAAGGGTTCGCCTGAGATGGCCACCCTGATCGAGGGCGTGTTCGAGCGGGGGCGTTTTCTCGACTTGTTGCGTCACTTCACGGTATTCGGGGAAAGCCCGTCTGGGCTGGTCAAGATCATCGCCGGTTATCATCAGTTTCACGCCGTCAAGAAAGCCGTAAGTTCTACGCTAAGGGCAAGCCACTTCGGCGTGGCTGAAGACCCCGCACTCTACGGCTTGCCTAGTGTGAAGGACCAACCACCCGGCGACCGGAAAGCCGGAGTTATTTGGCATACCCAGGGCTCAGGCAAGAGTTTGTTGATGGCCTTCTATGCGGGGCTACTGGTGTTCGAGCATCGCATGGCCAATCCCACTTTGGTCGTGCTCACTGATCGCAATGATCTCGACGATCAGCTTTTTGCCACCTTCGCTATGTGCAAGGACCTTATTCGGCAGACACCTGTTCAGGCGGAGGACAGGGAACACCTACGTACCTTACTGTCTCGCGCTTCCGGTGGTGTTATCTTCACCACGTTACAGAAGTTTTCGCCAGCCGCCGATGAAACGGATTTCCCGGTGCTGACTGATCGCGCCAATGTGGTGGTGATCGCAGATGAAGCACACCGAAGCCAGTACGGCTTCAAAGCCAAAGTCGCCAGCAAAACCGGCGAGATTGCTTATGGCTTTGCCAAATACTTGCGTGATGGCCTGCCCAACGCCTCATTCATCGGCTTTACGGGCACACCCATCGAAGCAACTGATGTCAACACACCTGCTGTCTTCGGCCATTACATCGATATCTATGACATCAGCCGTGCCGTAGAAGATGGGGCGACCGTACCCATTTATTACGAATCGCGCCTGGCGCGCATTGAGCTGGATGACGATGAAAAGCCACGTATTGATGCGGAAATTGAGGCCCTGCTGGAAGACCAGGACGAGCCCAGCGCCGAACGCACCAAACAGAAATGGAGCACGGTCGAAGCTCTGGTAGGCAGCGATAAGCGCCTGACATTGATCGCGAGCGATCTAGTGCAGCATTTTGAGGACAGGGTAGCGGCGCTGGATGGCAAAGCGATGGTGGTATGCATGAGCCGGCGCATTTGCGTGGCGCTTTACGACGAGATCATCAAACTGCGGCCCGAGTGGCACAGCGAGGACGATAATTCCGGCGCGGTAAAGATCGTGATGACCGGCGCTGCCAGTGACCCTGTTGAGTGGCAGCAGCACATTGGCAACAAGGCGCGACGTGACTTATTGGCCAAGCGAGCTCGCGACCCTAAAGACCCACTCAAGCTGGTTATCGTGCGCGATATGTGGCTGACCGGCTTTGATGCGCCTAGCATGCATACCATGTACATCGACAAGCCGATGCGCGGCCACGGCCTGATGCAGGCTATTGCTCGCGTTAACCGCGTATTCCGTGACAAGCCGGCGGGCTTGATAGTGGATTACATTGGTATTGCCCAAAACCTGAAAGCGGCACTGGCGCAGTACTCCAAGCCAGACCAAGACAAGACCGGCATCGACGAAGCCGAAGCCGTGGCGGTGATGCTGGAAAAGTACGAAATCGTGCGCGACATGTTCCACGGCTTCGACTACCGCAGTGCTCTGGATGGCACACCCGGCGAGCGACTGACGATGATGGCCGGGGCCATCGAATGGATACTCGACAAGCAGCAACAATGGGCGGCTGCCGAGCAAACGCCAGAGTCCAAGAAGCAGGCCCAGCGCCGCTTTGCCGACGGAGTATTGGCTTTGTCCAAAGCCTTTGCCCTGGCTTCGAGTTCTGATGAAGCACGCACGATCCGCGAAGAGGTGGGATTCTTTCAGGCCATCCGGGCCGCTTTGTCGAAGACCGCAAGCGGTAGCGGTGGAACGCGTCAGGACCGCGAGTTGGCCATTCAGCAGATTGTCAGTCGAGCTGTGGTGTCGACGGAAATTGTCGACATCCTGGCGGCAGCTGGTATCCAAACGCCTGATATCTCCATTCTCTCCGACGAGTTTTTGCTCGAAGTACAGCAGATGGAAAAGAAGAACCTCGGCCTGGAAGCACTGCGCAAGCTGCTGAACGACGACATCCGCTCACGCACCCGTACTAATGTCGTGGAAAGTCGTGCTTTTACTGAACGACTAGAGGATGCCATTGCCAGGTATCACGCCAATGCCATCACCACAGCGGAGGTACTGCAAGAGCTCATACAACTGGCCAAGGACCTGCGAGCAGCCCGAGAACGTGGTGAAGCCAACGGGATGACCAATGAGGAAATCGCTTTCTACGATGCGCTTGCCGAAAACGAGTCCGCCATGGAAGTTATGGGTGATGAGCAGTTGCGTGTGATAGCCCATGAACTACTCATGAGCCTGCGGGATAATGTCACCGTGGACTGGGCGCACCGCCAGTCAGCTCGTGCCAGGTTACGGGTGCTGGTGAAGCGCATTCTGCGCAAGTATGGCTATCCGCCCGACTTGCAGGATGCAGCAGTACAGACGGTGCTCCAGCAGGCCGAGGCTCTGACGGAGCTGTGGCAGTTAGCTTGATGTTTCGCACAGGGCCGAGCTGGCCGCCAACTGACAAGAATTCCTTGTCAGTTGGGCTTGCCGGTGTAGAGAACTAGCAGTCAAGCTCAGCCGTTAAATCACCGCCTCAAGACCTTTGCGCTCTATCAGGTTCAACAGTTTGAGTGACGGCCCGCTCGGCTTCTTGTCACCGACTTCCCACTTTTGAACCGTTGACACACTGGTATTCAGCACGGCGGCAAAAACCGCCTGACTGACGTTCGACCGTTCACGCAGCGCCTTGATTTGCTGCGGTTGTATTTCGTGCACATCGAGATTGCACAGCGCCTCGAACTCGCCCATGCGACGCTTGCTGATCAGACCGGCGCTATGAAGTCCACGCGCCGTCTCGTGCATCTCGTCCAGAATGCGGCTGTTACGTTTTGTCGTCGCCATCACATATCTCCACAATTTCACCGGCAGCCAGGGCAATCACCAGTTGCCGATCATCAAAACCAAGCATCTCCTTTGCCACCTCCTGGAGTGCCCTCAGCTCGTCCTTGTCGATGTTGGGTCGCTCGCTCTTGCTGAAGCCATAGAGGAAGAACCAGCGCCCTGCCATTTTCGTAGCGACGATGGTTCTCGCTCCGCCACGCTTGCCCTGGCCAGGCAATGCGACTCGCTTCTTCACAACATCGCCACCCAAGTCAGCATCAATGATGCCCTTGATCCGCCCAATCCGCACCGAAGCAGATTACAAAGCTGCCGACCAGACAAACAAACATTCGTTTTAGGGTAAACTCTCATCCCTCAGACGCGGGGTGGAGCAGTCTGGCAGCTCGTCGGGCTCATAACCCGAAGGTCGTAGGTTCAAATCCTGCCCCCGCAACCAGATTTACATACTGATTAGCGCAATAAAGTAGGATTTTTTAAATACTCCCTACTTTATTGCGCTTTTTTATTGACCAAAATTGAGCAATAAAATATGATTTATAAAATAAATCCTACTTTACTGCCCATGCGTACACTCTCAGAAATCGCGACCTTCCTTCGCGAGCGCCTCAAGACAACATCCATCACCCAGCGTGAACTCGGTGCGCACGCCGGCATCGCGCGGCGCACGCTCACCAGCGTACTCAGTGGCCAAGCCGATTACAAGGTGACGACGCTTATGGCCGTGCTCGACCGGCTTGGGTACGAGTTGACCATCGTGCCCAAAGGCGCAGCTTCCGGCTTGGCGGCATCCACCTCCTCTGAGCCTACAACGCCTGCGGTCAAAACCGTAGTGCAGTTGGCGCGCGAGAAGCTCGAAAAGGATACCGAATGAACATCAAGGCCCTGGGCATTTTCATCGGCCAGGCACAACGCGTCGGCGTGCTGTTCCAGTACAGGCTAGGCGACGTCCATGTCATCAACCGCTTCGTCGCCGATGATGCGTTTGCGAACCTCGCCCACGCACCGGTGCTGTCACTCTCCATGTTAGCGGGCGACCCAACGGCACAGAAAGCGCTCTGGGCCGATGTGGGGTCGACGCTTTTCAACGGTTCCTACAGTCCGGCCAATGGCTGGTTGCTCCCGGCATTCTTCCAGAATCTCCTGCCAGAGGGAGTCTTCCGCGACCACGTTGCTGCTCAACGGGGCTGCGACCCCAACGATCACTTCGAGATGCTGGCGGCATGCGGGCGTGATCTGCCCGGCAACGTATATGCACTGCCGCTGGAACTCACGCGCAATGAACTGGCACACTATGTGACGCAGGATGCCGATGCACTCGAAATGTCAGTCACCGCCGAACCTCTGGAAGATGGGGTTTCGCTGTCCGGTGTGCAGCCGAAAGTCGGTGTCATCAAGGAAGGCAGCCGCTATGTAGGACGCACCAAAATGCGGGACACGCACATCATTGCGAAGCTACCCGTGGTCGGTCAGCCCCTGCTGCCCGAGCTGGAGCTTCTGTCCCTGCACCTGGCTGCCGCCGCCGGCGTGACGGTGACCGAAGCCTACCTCGAACCGCTGGAGAAGCTCGAGCTTGAGCACGGCTATGATCTAGGTAATGTGGACAACAAGACGAATTTTCTCGCCGTCACACGCTACGACCGCACACCTCAAGCACAAGGTCGCGTACATTGCGAAGACTTCGCGCAGGTGCTAGGCGTGCAGCCCGAGCAGAAGTACCTCGGCGCAAGCTACCTCGACATCGCCGGTGTCATGCTGGCCATCCCTTCGCTCGGTGAGCCCGCTGTGCATGAGTTGCTGCGACGCGTTGTGGTCAACGAGATGCTGGGCAATCCAGACATGCATCTGAAGAACATTGGGGTCTGGTATCCGGATGGGCGCACTCCCAGGCTCCCACCGGCCTATGACATCGTGGCGTACGCCGCCTACCATAGCCGCATCGGGCACGCATTACATATTCTGCCCGCAGGTACAGCAAAGCCGAAGATGTCCGCCAAGGATGTCCTGCAGGGCAAGGCTGCAAAGCCTGGCATCGGACCACAAGTCATCCGGCAGTTCTGCGCGCAGCTTGGTATCCCCGAGAAGCCCGCGGCGGCTGTCGTACGCAAGACCGTGGCAGACGCCGTTCAGACTTGGCCAAAGATGATCCACGCATCCCCGCTAACAGTAGCCCAGAAAGAGCGACTGCTCGCGCACTTCAGGGCGCATCCGCTGATCGAATCGCTGCTCCGTCGCCAGAACAGGGCTGCCTGAGAAGCTTTAAGGCCAGGGCTCAGCCGTCGCCAATTCAGGTGCACCCCGTTTTCACTCATGCGGTGGGCACAAAACTCCCTGCGGCCCACAGCATGGTAGACCGCTTGATTTGTGCAGACGCTTAGGTGAGATACAGAATCCAGAGCAGGGCCAGTAACAAGCACAACAGCGAGACAGGTAAACCTGCGCGCGTGAACTCGGCAAAGCTGATCTTGACGCCATGAGCCTGACCTTGCTCGGCCACGATGATGCCGGCAATACTGCCGAAGATGACTATGTTTGAAGAAAAACCAGAGCCAAGCGCTATCGCCGCGCCCAAAGCTTCTGCATGAGCTGCGCCATGCAGAAAAGGGGCTACCAACATTACGGCGGGATTATTACCCACCAGATCGCTCAGCACCGCCATGATGGCCAACATAGAGAGCGGATCCTGAAGATGCAAGCCGATACTGCTTAACTCGGCCAACAAGTGTTGAGGCAAGTTGGTCGCCGCCATGGCTTGATTCACGATAAATAAGCCAATCAACAACAGCAAGAGCTCGCCGTCTACGCGCTCAAGCATGTTTTTGGACGATATCCCACGATTGACCAGCAGTATCGCAGCCCCACCCAAGGCAATCAACATATGCGGCCAGTCGCTGAATACAAAAGCGCCCACCATAAGCAACGTGACAACTGCCGCCTTGAGCGTCTCGACACGATCAAAGGGAATGCCAGGCGTAGCTGCTTGTGCGGCACTGCCCGCCTGAGCCCCACCACCCTGAGATGGCACTTGCTGCCACTTGCCCCGGTACATGAATGCCAACACCAACCAAATCAGGGGCAGCCCAAGCAGTGCGGGAAGAGCCGACACCTTCATGAAACCCATAAACGACAGCGCTAATGCCTCAGCGGCGATCATGTTCTGCGGACTACCAATAATGGTCGCGGCAGCCCCGACGTTGGCGGCAAAGCAGAACCCCAACAAAAAAGGGATGGGGTTCAAGCCCCGAGTCAGCGTAATAGAGACCAGGACTGGTGTCATGGCCACAACGACCACGTCATTGGTCAGGATTGCGGACAGCCCTCCCCCTACAGCGATCAAGATGCCAAGTAATAACGGCGGCGAAACCCGCAGCCCACCAACCCATCGCGCCGCCTTGTCATAAAAGCCGGCCACCACGAAAGCCGAAGAAACCACCATAAGACCGAAAAGCAGCCCCAGGGTCTTGTAGTCGATGGCATTCCAGGCGTCTTGCGGAGAAATATAGCCCAGTGCCATTAACGCCATGGCACCTACCGCCGCTGCCCCCGTTCGATCTAGTTTGAAACCAGGTAGATGCCCCACCCCCATGGCCACGTAAACCAGCAGAAAAATCACAATTGTCGTAACCATTACCAAACCCTAATTTTGTTTGCACTTATTTTTGACCGTCGTTATGGCCTCGTGTAGCCCCAGGCAGTCACTGCGCTGGGGTTACATACGTTGAAACGAATGATCCCCCCCTTCAGGACGAGTCTGATTAGCTATTCTGAGAAGCTTGATGCCTGCTCGCTAATTGGCTGATCTGCGTACTCAATTTGTATGGGCATGCGACCAAGACGTTTGTAGAAAATCTTATCCCCCAGTATGGGCCACCAGTCATAAAGAAACATTTCCATGGGGCGCCATAATGCAACCCAGCCACCAATATCCATGCTCTCACGCAATGTGGATGAAATCGTATCGTCGCCCAGCAATCTAGAA
>Ga0160490_100204_pt1 | contig 19484 bp, 19 predicted proteins | sample DIDnMG_7_FD_108210 | JGI IMG/M metagenome (GOLD analysis project Ga0160490, IMG submission 108210) | Enriched soil microbial communities from UW Madison campus, WI, USA - DID2934_E24_Lignin MG | ecosystem: Environmental > Terrestrial > Soil > Unclassified | place: USA: Madison, Wisconsin...
CCCAAGGCCAACGCATCACCCTATTGGATGCACAGCCCCTGGGTCCGCCCCGCACCCACATCGCCGTCGTGCGCGTAGACCAAACCACCCTGGTGCTGGGCATCACCCCTCAGCAAGTGAATCTGCTGCATAGCAGCCCCGCAGCGCCTACCGACATTCAAAATGCGCCCCAAACCCAGGGTTTTTCTGCCGCACTGGCCCAAACCCTGGCTCGCGTTCGTTCCTAACCCCATCATGTCTTTTTCTTGCGGATCCAAAATGCCAAGGCAAGGCATGCGCCGCTCTTGGCCCGTGTTAGCCAAGATCGGCGGCGTCGCCTTGCTATTGGCGCCGGCGGCCATCATGGCGCAGTCCTTGCTTCCCGGCATCACCGCCACCCCAGGGGCAGACGGCTCACAAACCTATTCGCTCAGCCTGCAAACCCTGCTACTGCTGACACTGCTGTCATTCCTGCCTGCCATGCTGCTGATGATGACGGGATTTACCCGCATCATCATTGTGTTGGGCTTGCTACGCAATGCCATGGGCACCGGCGCCTCACCGCCCAACTCTGTGCTGATAGGGTTAGCGTTGTTTCTGACCTTCTTCGCCATGTCGCCCGTTTTCGACCAAATACACGCGCAAGCTTATGTACCCCTTAGCGAAGGCCAGATCAGTTTTGAGCAAGCGCTGCAAAAAGCCTCTGAACCGCTGCATGCTTTCATGCTGCATCACACCCGAGAAACCGACTTGGCCATGTTCGCCGAGCTATCGCAATCGGGCAGCTGGAATCAAGCTGAAGACGTCCCTTTGCGCGTGTTGATTCCCGCTTTTGTGACCAGTGAGCTCAAAACCGCCTTCCAGATCGGCTTCACCCTGTTCATTCCGTTTCTCATCATAGACTTGGTCGTAGCCAGTGTATTGATGGCTTTGGGGATGATGATGGTGCCGCCAGTGACTATCTCGCTGCCTTTTAAGCTGATGCTGTTCGTACTGGCTGATGGCTGGCACTTGTTGATAGGTTCGCTGGCGCGCAGCTTTTACGTTTAGGAACGCCATCATGACGCCCGACACCGTAATGTCGCTTACCTACCATGCGCTGAAGATTGCCCTCTACATCGCCGGCCCACTGCTGCTGGCTACCTTGGTAGTGGGCTTGCTGATCAGCATCTTCCAAGCCGCCACACAAATTAATGAAATGACGCTGTCTTTCATTCCCAAGTTATTGGCCGTAGCCCTTACTGTCGTGCTGATAGGCCCATGGTTGCTGACCACACTGATCGATTACTTTCGTCAGGTACTCACCGGCCTGCCTGGCTTGGCGCATTGAGACAAGCTAGCGCTCAACCGTGATCAGCTTCAGCCTCGACGCTCTTTATATCTGGATCAACTCTGCCTTCTGGCCGTTTGTCCGCCTGCTTGCCTTGATCACAACGGCCCCGGTGCTGGGAGAATCCACCATCCCCACCCGTGCGAAAGTGGGCCTGGCCGCCCTCACGGCCCTGGCTATCGCACCGGTGCTACCCCCAGCCCCCGCTATTTCACCGGCTTCTTATTTAGGCTTATGGACAACGGCTCAACAAGTGCTGATAGGGCTGGGCTTAGGCTTATGCATGCGTATCGCCTTTGCCGCCGTGCAAACAGCGGGCGAGTTGATAGGTTTACAAATGGGTCTGTCCTTTGCCTCGTTTTTTGGCCCCGCCACAGGTGCCAACACCACTGTCCTCTCGCGCCTGATGAACATGATGGCCATATTGGTATTTCTGACTTTGGACGGCCACTTGATGCTGCTGCAAGCGCTGTTTCATACCTTTGCAGTTTTACCTGCTGCGCCCGGCAGTCTGGATGCCGGCGCCTGGCAAGTGCTATTTCACTGGAGCGCTCAGGTGCTGACCGGGGGCTTGCTGCTGGCTTTGCCCCTGGTCATGACCCTACTATGCATCAGTTTGGCCTTAGGCATTCTTAACCGTACGGCTCAGCAGCTTTCGGTGTTTGCCGTCGGATTCCCGATAAGCCTGTTATCGGGTTTGATTCTATTGGCAGTGATTTTGCCGCAAACCGCGCCGTTTCTGAGCAGGCTTTTTAATACGGCCCTGCTAGTCATGCGGCAGTTGGCGGATGCACTGGCCCCGATGTAGCGCAGGGGCCATGGCGTCTAGAACTCTTCCCAGTCATCTTCCGATGAGGTCGAACGCCCGTTAGTGTCGGGCCGTTTAACCTGTTGCGAAGCGGCAGGCAAGGCGGCGGGCCTGCCTGCCCCTCGTGCTGCGCCCGCCTCAAGGCGGCTACCCTCACCCTGACGAGATAATGCCGATGTTGCAGCGCCTTGGCCACCCAACGACACTTGCTGCTGAGGTTCAGCAAGCACATTGGGCTTAATGGTTTTAGCGGGCACATCAATCACTGCGCTGGGCGGCAACACATAGCGGTTCATGTGGCTCTTGATTTGCTCGACATCGCTGCGCAACATGTCGCCTATCCCGGCGGCCTGCTCAACCAACTGAGCATTCTGTCGCGTGACATTGTCTATCTGCGAGACGACGATATTGATTTGATCTATACCGCTGGATTGCTCGACCGTGGCAGCCGAGATCTCGCCCATGATATCGGTGACACGGGCGACGGACGAAACGATTTCGTCCATCGTTGCTCCTGCCCGTTCGACTTGCTCGGAACCTTCCGACACCTTGCGCACGGAATCTTCGATGAGGTCTTTGATTTCACGTGCTGCTTGGGCACTGCGCTGGGCCAAGGCGCGCACCTCGGAAGCCACGACGGCGAAGCCTTTCCCTTGCTCCCCTGCCCGCGCGGCCTCTACAGCGGCATTCAGAGCCAGGATATTGGTTTGAAAGGCAATGCTGTCGATGACGCCGACAATGTCCGCGATTTTTCTGGAACTGGCAGAAATACCCTGCATGGTGGAAACCACTTCACCAACCGCCTGCCCGCCACGTTGAGCGACTTCGGAAGCGGTGACAGCCAGTTGGTTGGCCTGACGCGCGTTATCGGCATTTTGCTTGACCGTGCTGGCCAATTCTTCCATGCTGGCCGCCGCCTGCTGCAATGAAGCGGCCTGTTGGTCGGTACGACCGCTAAGGTCACTGTTGCCTAGAACGATTTGTTGGGCATTCGAACCTATGCCGCTTAGACTGCGACGCACAATATGTATGCTGCGCGCCATACCGTCTTGATGCTTTTTCAAGGAATTAAGCAAAGACCCGACTTCGTTACGCGAGCTTACGGTTTCGGCAGGAAAGCTGAGGTCGCACTTACTGATAAGGTCGAGACGACCCCGTGCCAGAACCACCGGTTGCAGAACACCGGTGTACACAACCCTTAAGCCGCACAACAGAAGCAAGACCGAGAGGACAGCCATGGCCATCAGCGCATAGCGCGCCCACTCGGCCTGCGACCAACCGCCCAACCCTAACACGGCCGCCGCCAACGCACTGACGCTTAGCAGCAACAAAATGCCGGGCAAACTGACCCGCAATGACCATCGACTCATGATGACGCTTCTCCTGGTAATTATTGGCTACTCATGATGAACAGACTGCTGCTCTGGATTTGCTTGAAAGCCATGGCGGCAGCTTCCAGAGCCGCACTACGCAACTGCAGTTGGGAAACAACCGTGTAGTAGTCCACGTCTTCGAGTTGGCTGAGACGATTGCTGAACCCCAGATCGCGCTGCTTGCCCGCCCCATCCAGTGCATCGATTTCGTTCAGACGCGTGCCCACCGAAGCACGCACAGACAGCACCTGGTCATAATTGAGGTTGATCTTTTGCATGGCACTGGACAAGGCATTGTCCAGATTTGCCTGCGCCGAGGCATTGCCACTGACAGGCGTACCCAGCGCCGCGATCAGATGGTCTAGCGTCTGGAACATATTCATGTCAGTGTCGCTAGCCGGCGTAACCGTAAACGCATCACCGGCTGCCGGTTGGCCCGAGAAGCTCACTTGCACGGCTACGCCATCGCCATTCCCCAGGCTGATCTTGCCCGCCGCTGCATCGTAGGGAACCGCCGGCAATGGCGGCTCGCCGGCACGCTGCACGATGTACTCGAGCTCCCCCGTGGTGTTCTCTTGAAAGCTGATCGTAAAGCCACGAGCTTCGCGAACCCAGGCGTGCTGAGTGTCTTGAACCACCGGAGCAGCAATGTGGCCAGAACCGGTATTGCCTGCAGCAGCAGCCGAAACATAGGCTTGACTGCCATCTGGTGCCTTGGCAAACACGACAGAACCAATATCGTTGCCGGCAATCTGGCGGGTGGCATCGGCCTGCACTTTTCTTAGCCCGTTATCACCCAAGTAGGCGCCAGTATTTTCATCGAAAGCGGGGCGACTGCTCGAATGACCGGAAAACAGATACTGCCCATTGCCATCGGTGCGATTGGCAATGCCCATCATGGTGTCACGCGTGCTGGCCAGCACTTCGGCCAACGAAGCGCGGTCTGCATCGGACATCGTACCGTTACCGGCTTCGACCAAACGCGTTTTCAAGTCTTGCAACAATAAGGTAGCCGAGCCCAGGGCCCCCTCTTCGGCAGACAGATTGCTGCTCAGCACAGCCCTGTTGTCGGCATGGCTTTGATTGATGGCCTGAGCCTGAGTGATATTGATGGCTTGCGCCGCCGCCAAAGGATCGTCGGCCGGCGTGACCATGCGCCGACCGCTGCCTAGCTGCTGGTACAGATGCATCAAATCACCCTGTTGGGTATTGATGGTTTGCAGTCCGTTCTGGAAAAACAAAGAGGTACTGATACGCATGAGTTACTCCGGGTGGACACGGCTAGCATGTGGCAAGCCGCTGAGTCCGCATCAGGCCTTAAGGCCGAGCAAAGTGTCGAACAGGGTGGAACTGACGTCTATCAGCCGCGAAGCCGCACGAAAATGCTCTTGATACTGCATGAGATTGACGTACTCTTCGTTAAGATTCACGCCCGACACTGCCTGCTGAGCAGAAAGGTTTTGTTGGATCAGTGACAACTGGGCCTTGGCAGCCGTGCCATTGCTTTGCGCATGCACCGCCACCGAGTTCACGATACGTGAGTACGCTTCGTTGAAATCCAGGGTGCCCTCACCCAAGGTCTTGGCGCTGCGCAGCTTAGCCAATAACAAGGCGTTGTCGCCGTCGGCGTCGCCCCCTTTGGCCCCCGCCGCAATGTTGGCGGCATCTGTCAGTTGTACGCTTAATGAAGCGGCAGCATTGCGTGTGGGTTGTATCATCCAGCTATCCCCCTCTTGCACGCCACTCAGGGCCGAGAAGTCCAGGCCGTCCAACACGCCGGGAGGCGTTCCGGATTCGTGCACTGTTTTACCGGTCGTTAAATCGGTTACCACGTAATTGGTGCCGTCAAAACGCAACTGGTAATCGTGCCCGGTCAAGGCATCCGTATCGTTGAAGGTGACAGCCAAGTTGCCTTGGGTACCCTGCCCGCGTATGACTTTGGGTTGCGCAACGTCGAAGAAGCTTTTGCCGCTGGCCCCATTTTGATCGAACCCCCCTTCGTGCACCTGGTTGAATTCAAGTGCCAGCCCTACCGCCAAGCGCCCAAGCTCGTTCTGGGTCGCATCCAGAACCTCGTAGCGGTATTGCATCAGCCCACCCAGCGTGCCGCCCTTTATAGACGTTTCGGGCATTTCTACGGCCAGCGTACCGCCACCGGTTTTTTGCACGGAGTAGGCCACTGTCATGCGCGCCGGGTCATTGGCCGACGGCACGACCTGCAAGGGAAAGAGCTGGCTGCCACCCAGTAGCATTTGCCCGTTGCCTATGGTGAGGTTGAATGTGCCGTCTTGTTCGAGCACACGCACGTCTATCAGCTGATTTAAGTCTTTGACGGCAAGATCTCTTTGGTCAAGCAAATCGTTGGGCGCGTGATTCGGGTTGCCGGCACGCGCCTCGAGTATGCTTTGGTTGAGTTCTTGGATGCGTTGGGCCTGCGAGTTAATCTGCTTAACCAGCGTGCCCAGTTGCGTGTTGACGTCGCCGCGCTGGGCATCAATGAAAGCTTGGGCATCGTTGATCTGGGCCGCCAGAGCGTTGGCGCGCCCCAACATCTCGTTGCGTGCAGCCGGGTCGGAAGGCGAAGAGGCTACCGCATCGACGCTATCAAAAAATTTGGCCAAAGTGGGGCTGATGCCCACGGTGCGATCAGCAAATAGATTATTGAGCTGGGTAATTTCGGTGCCGTAGGCTGTCAGGGCTGCGCCTGTACTTTCGGCACGCACGAGCTGGCGATAAAGAAAACCATCGTAGGAACGATTAACCGTGTCGACCGCTACGCCACGCCCTATGAACCCCGACCCTATGCTTTGCGAGCCTGCCGTCGAAATCGACACCGATTGGCGGTTATAACCTTCCGTGGCGGCATTGCTGATGTTGTGACCTGTCGTCTGCAGGTTATGCGAGGCGGCATTTATGCCCGACAGGCCGATTTTTGCAAGGTTCATGCGTGCTCCACGAGAAAGACTCGGACTGCTTAACGGCCAAAAATGGCAATGGTTTAGGCCTGGGAATCAGGATGCGTCGATGCGGTGCCGGCATTCGCACGCAGACTTTCAGCACTGCTACGCACCTCGAAGTAGCGCATGATGGTTAAAAGCTTCTCGGCGTATTGCGGGTCTGTGGCGTAGCCGGCCTCTTGCACGCGAAAGGCCGCTTGTTCGGCGGTAGCCGCTTCGCGTACGGCCTGATAGCGATCACTGCTTCCCAGCAAGCGGGCATAGTCCCTGAAGGAGTCATGGTAAGAGTCATAAGCACGGAAAGACGCCACCTGCTTCTGCGCTTGTCCTGCCACGTACTCTGTCGTCATGACATCAGCGACTTTGCCTTTCCATGAAGCCGTCGCCTTGATCCCAAAAAGGTTGTGGCTGGTGCTGCCATCATCGTGCAGGATTTCGCGCTTACCCCAGCCAGATTCCAGAGCCGCCTGACTCAAGATCAGTGCGGCGGGCAAGCCCGTTTCGTCGGCCACTTTCTGTGCTGCCGGCGCCATTTTGGTAACGAACCGCTCGATATGGCCTGGGGCACCGCTGACTGCCGAGAGCAAGGCGGCGCCGGCCCGGCTAACCGAAGACAGCAACTTGCCTACGCGGCGCTCGAATGAACCAGCCACTGCTTCACCCGTCTCGGATTGGCCCACGTGAGAACGCAACTCAGAGCGTCGGGAGGTACGTAGTGGCAACTCTGTCGAGGCCATTTGTTGTACCCCCTGCCCTTCCCGAATCTGTGCCAGCAAGGCTTGTGCCAAACCCAGGCCAGGCTGCGATAGCTGCAAGGCCATTTGCTCGTCACCCAGGCTTTGAGCAAAACGCGTCTGCTCGCTGTCGAAAAGCGCATCGCCCCCAGACGCCTGACGGGCCTGCTTAAGCCACTGCTGCAACATCAGCGCTTCGAACTGCCGGGCCACGTCCTCTTCGCGCCCAGCGCTACTAAGGGGACGCCGCCTATCGGCTCTCCCCATGTCGAAGATGGAATCGCCCTGAGTGGGTAAGGAAAGATAATGAACCGGCGTCGCCATAGCAGTCGTGATTACTGAGGTTGAGAGTTGCCCTTAAACGATCTCAAGATCGGCACGCAAGGCGCCTGCGCTTTTCAGGGTTTGCAGAATAGAAAGCAGATCTTGCGGGGTAGCGCCCAAGGTATTAAGCGCTTTGACCACATCAACCAGATTGGCACTGGTGCGAATACGTTTAAGCGCGCCCTGATCCGTACGCATCTCGATCTGGGTGTTGTCGGTAACCACGGTTTGACCACCGGCAAAAGGCGTGTCCGGCTGACTGACCTGTTGTTGGCGACTGATAACAACCGACAGGTTGCCATACGCTACGGCGGCTTCCTCTATGGTGACAGTGCGGTTCATGACGACCGTACCGGTGCGCGCATTGATAATTACCTTGGCACGCGCTGGCGGAAGCTTGACTTGCACCTGTTCGATGTTGGAAAGGAAGGCAGTCAGTTGATTAGGATCCAAGGGGCCGCGCAATTCGACCACCCTGCCATCCAAGGCCGTTGCGACACCCGGCCCTATGCTCTGATTGATCGCCAAGGCGGCTTGCTGAGCGACACCAAAATCCGTGGTGTGCATTTCAAGATAAATACGCCCATCACGAGCAAAGGTGGTGGGCACCGAACGCTCTACGATGGCGCCATTGCTGATAATGCCGCCATTTAGCTGGTTGACCTGTACACTGGCCCCGCCGGCTTGGGCGCCTGCGCCCCCCACCAGCAAATTACCCTGGGCAAGCGCATAAACCTGCCCATCTGCCCCTTTGAGCGGCGTCATCAGCAAAGTACCGCCACGCAAACTCTTGGCATTGCCCATAGACGACACCACCACGTCCATGCTCTGGCCGGGTCTGGAGAATGCCGGCAACTGAGCGGTGACCATCACGGCCGCTACGTTACGCAATTGCATATTGGTGCCTTGCGGCACCGTCACCCCTAACTGCGCCAACATATTCGTTAGGCTTTGCTGGGTAAAGGGTGCCTGACGCACTTGATCCCCACTGCCGTCCAGCCCAACGACCAAACCATAACCAACCAGCTGATTAGAGCGCACGCCCTGTATCGAGGCCAAGTCTTTGATACGCTCAGCCTGCGCAGACAGAGATAGCCCCCCAAACCAAACCGCCAGCAGAACTGCGCGATAAAGACGCCATACCTTGGCCGCCTTGCTGCGGGTATTCATGGAGTTGTGAGCTTTCATTGACGGAACTAGAACGGAGAGATGTTCAGGAAAAAGCGCTGCAGCCAGCCCATGGTCTGGACTTCGTCCATACGGCCTTGACTGCGGAACTCGATCCGGGCATCTGCTACCTGAGTGGACAACACTGTGTTGGCGCCGGTGATAGAACGAGGGTCTACCACGCCGGAGAAACGCACATGTTCGCTGCCGCGATTGATAGCCATCTGCTTATCGCCCGCAACCAGTAGATTGCCGTTAGGCAGCACCTGAACCACGGTGGTGGTGATCGTGCCGGTGAAAAGATTGTCCGCCCGACTGGAGCCCACACCTTGGGCATCGTTGGTGCCTTCCATGTCAAAGCCCTGCTGAGGCCCGAAACCTGGAGGGAAGAAGTCGGGAACCGTATTCAAGCCCAGACCGGCACTACCCGAGCGGGACGACGAAGTAGAAACGTTCTTGGCGGCGTTGGTACGCTCTTGAATAAGGATGGTGACAATATCCCCGACGTTACGCGGGCGCCTATCCTCAAACAGTGGATAGTTTCCGTAAACGGTGGGTTGATAGATAGACCCGTTGGCCTCGCGCTGCACGGCCTCCACTGGAGGCGGCGTAGCTGTTAAAGGCCCGGTCACCACGGGGTCAGGCGGAATGAGCGCACAGCCGCCCAGCAACAAAGCCAGGCCGAAAGCCGTGATTCGCGACAGCATGCTCTGCATGGTTACAGTTGCGCCAGCCGCGCCAGCATCTGATCAGAGGTCTGGATGGCCTTGCTGTTCATTTCGTAGGCACGCTGAGCGGTAATCATATTGACCAGCTCTTCGGCCACATTGACATTAGAGGTTTCGACGAATTTTTGACGCACCAAACCAGCACCATCCAGGCCAGGCTGGGCAAAGTTGGCAACGCCCGAGGCATCTGTTTCAACAAAAAGATTCTCGCCTATGGCTTGCAAACCTGTGGGATTGATAAAGGTGCTGAGCTGTAGCTGCCCCACTTGCACGCTGGTGCCGACCGCCCCCGGCTGAGTAATAGATACCGTGCCGTCTCGGGCGATGGTGATTTCCAGCGCATTATCGGGAATATTGATGGGCGGCTGAATCGGGTAACCACCGGCTGTTACCAGTTGGCCATTCTGGTCAACCTGCAGACTTCCATCGCGGGTATAAGCGAAAGAGCCATCCGGCATCTCGACCTGCAGAAAGCCTTTCCCATCGATCGCGATATCCATGGAGTCACCGGTTTCGCGCAGGTTGCCCTGAGTATGCAGGCGCTCGGTAGCCACTGTGCGCACCCCGGTGCCCACTTGCAACCCCGAGGGCAGTTGATTGGCAGCCCCAACCTGCGCACCAGGCTGACGCATCGTTTGATAAAGCAAGTCTTCAAAAACGGCTCGGCTACGTTTGAAGCCCGCCGTGTTGACGTTGGCCAAGTTATTGGAAATGACATCAAGGCTGGTCTGCTGGGTTTCAAGCCCCGTTTTGGCTATCCATAAGGACCTAATCATCTTGCTTCCTTTTCAAACTATTGGGCTGACGCAGCCCCAGTGATCTTTAATTGCCTGCCGACAAAATGCCATTGGCGCGCTCAGCATTTGCCGATGCATCGCGTATAACCTTCATCTGCATCTCGAACTGCCGAGCGTTTTCTATCAGGGCGACCATGGCCTGCGCGGCATTGACATTGCTTTTCTCAAGAAAGCCCGACACGATGCGCACACCCGGATCCGCCTGAACTGCGGCTTGCCCTTGGCTGCGGAAAAACCCATCTTCGCCACGTTGTAATGAGTCCGCCTGGGGATTGACCAACTTGATCTGGCCCACCACTTGTATGGTGTTCGGCGGGTCTCCCGCGCCCAGTGCGGTCAACTGGCCATCCGAAGAGAACGTCACCGTGCCCCGGTCGGGGATTTCCATGGGCTCTCCGTCGACAGATAACACGGGATAGCCTTGCGCCCGCGTCACCAATTGATTTTCGGCATTGACGGCGAACTCGCCCGCGCGCGTGTAAGCCTCGCCTTCAGGCGTACGTACCGCAAACCAACCCGGCCCTTGCAAGGCCACATGCAAAGGGTTGCCGGTCTCTGCCAAAGGCCCGCTGGAGAGGTCGCTGCCTTGGGTAGCCGCTACCGTGGCTACCCGAGTAGGCAAACCCTGATCGGCCACGAAGGGCACCGCCCGTTGCATGGACAACTGTTGCCGAAAGCCAGTGGTATTGACGTTGGCCAGGTTATTGCTAACCACCGCCTGCTGCTCAAGCATGCGTGCGGCGGCGCCACTTGCCGTGTATAGAATGCGGTCCATAAGAACTCGTTCAGCCTAACAACTCAACGCAGGGAAATCAGAGTCTGCAGGATTTGATCCTGGGTCTTGATAGATTGAGCGTTCGCCTGATAGGTACGTTGCGCAACGATCATATTGACCAGCTCTTGGCTCATGTCTACGTTAGACGCCTCGACGGCCTGCCCCTTAAGCAGTGCCAGCCCATTGGTGCCGGGCTGACCCACCACAGGCTGACCAGAAGCTGTGGTTTCGACCCAGGCGTTGCCACCCACCGCCTTCAAGCCTTGCAGGTTGGCAAAATTAGCCAAGGCAATGAACCCCGCAATTTGGCTTTTCCCATTGGTGTAGTTCGCCATGATGGCGCCGTCGTTAGCAATGGAAATACTGGCGAACTCGCCAGTGGCATAGCCGTTCTGCGTAAAAGTATGGGCAAAGTCACTACCAAAAGAGGTAGACCCCGTATAAGACACATCTATGCTCATGTCTGCTGCAGGCGTGACCGTACCGCCGGGGTTCGGGATCGCAAGCGTGACAGACTGCCCGCTAGACAATACGCCGTTGTCGCTAAAGCGCATCTCGTGGGGGCCAACCGCACCGTTTACCGTGACGGCATTCGTGCCATCAGCCAAGCGGTAGTGCACTTCCCACACACTCTCGTTGCCCACACCGGGTTTCTTGACGAAATACTGCGAAAGCTCGTGCCGATTGCCCAAAGAGTCATGCGTCGTTATGGGCAACATGTGCGTGTAGGTACCCGGCAACGCAGGATCAAAGGCATCAGTGATCACCGGGGCATTCGCATCCAAGTTGGCTTGCGTCGTAATCAGCGAGGTTGCGATCGGCTGCATATTGCCTACTGGCAACTTGACTGGCGCCAGGTTGGTGTTAGGCGTTTTGCCGTCGGCGGCAAGACCGAAACCCGTTAGCCTGGCGCCCTGAGCATTGACGATGTCGTAACTCTCGTTAACACCGAACTGCCCGTTACGCGTGTAGTTCACGAGTCCGCCGGTATCCAACACGCGGAAGAAACCCTTCTCGCCATCAATGGCGATATCGTACTGGCCACCGGTAATGTTGATATTGCCTACAGAGAAACGCTGTTTGACGTCGGCCACCTGAACCCCCAAGCCGGCAGCCTGAGATTGCGCATAGACGTCGGCAAAGACCGCCGAGGCAGCCTTGAAACCGACCGTGGATGAGTTGGCGATATTGTTGCCAATGATGTCCAGATCCTGCGACGCGGCGTTCAAGCCGCTCAAGCCCTGACCAAAACCCATGATGTGCCTCTTTCTGAAGAATCTTTACTAGACAAGCCCGCAGCTGTTTGAACCCGAGCCTAAGAAAATACTTACATGACCTTGCGAACGTCGAACAGCGAATACGTGCCGGCCAGGCCAAGATCCAACCTAAGGCCGGCAGACGAATACGCCACACTGCCTACCTTGCCGTAGGTCAGCGCTTCGGAGGCCAATGCATTACCGTCCGCATCCGAAGCACGTACCGACACCTGATACGCGCCGTCTGAAACGGCTTGGCCCTTATCGTTCAGGCCATCCCACTCCAGGCTGTAGATGCCGGCGGTGTGGGCTTCCAGTTCCAACAGGCGCATCACTTGGCCACTGCCATCCAGAATCGAAACCTGAACGCTCTTGGCATCTGAATACAGTTCGAAACCGAAAGGGGTAGCAACCTTGCCCTGCCCATCTGCCGAGCTGCCCAAACGAATCTTGTCCCCAGGCACCAGCACTTCTTTGCCAATGAAGGAAGCCGCCTGCATGGACTGAGACAAATCCATCTGCCCCGAGAGCGCCAGCAAAGTGTTGTTGAGCTGCTCGATACCCGAGACTGTAGAAAGCTGCGCGATCTGTGACGTGACCGCCGCGTTGTCCATGGGGTTCAAGGGATCTTGATTGCGTAATTGCGTAACCAACAGCGTCAGGAACCTATCCTGGGTATCGCCCATCAGGCTGCTGCTTTGTGACGCTTGGGCCAGGGCCGCTGCCGCGGTATTGCTTGAGGTAGCGTTGATTGTGCTCATGATGTGCAGCCTTATTGACCAAGACTGAGCGTGCGCGTCATCAGGCTCTTGGCTGTGTTGATGACTTCCACATTGGCTTGATACGAGCGTGATGCAGAGATCATGTTGACAGTCTCGGCAACGGTATCCACATTGGGCAAAGTGACATAGCCCTGCTCGTTTGCCAAAGGATTGCCGGGTTCATACTGCATGCGTGCCGGCGCTGAACTTTCTATCACCGCCGAAACCCGCACGCCACCCACGGCGGATTGCCCTTGTAGCGGGTCTAGCTGAAATACGACCTGGCGGGCACGATACGGTTGACCGTCAGGCCCGACAGCACTATTGGCATTGGCCATATTGCTGGCCGATACGTTCATGCGCTGCGACTGAGCCGTCAGTGCCGAACCTGCGATCTGGAAGATGTTGAAGGTAGACATACTTTCCTGTTTTATTGCGCCAAAGCCGCGTTGATGGACTTCAAGCGCTGCGAAATCAGTGTGAGATCGGCTTGATAGCGCGATGTGTTGTCGGCAAACTGCACCCGTTCAACATCCATATCCACTGTGTTGCCATCAAGGCTGGGTTGGACGGCTTGCCGGTATTGCAATGGCACCGCTGCGCCGGCACCTGCTACGCCGGGCAAATGACGATCCGAGGTACGCGCCAATGGCAAAGACGAGGACGACGAACCGCCCCCGGCCTTAAGCAGAGCCTGGCTGAAATCAAAATCTCTGGCCTTATAGTTAGGCGTATCAGCATTGGCGATGTTGGTCGCCAATACTTCTTGCCGCTGCTGGCGCAGTGAAATCGCATTCTGGAAGAAATCGAGGTCGCGGCTGATGGGATCGGTCATGGGCTGGACTTGGGGGCTAGGTTTATCGCTAAGATAGATATCCGCAATCCACCAAACCCTTTTCAGGGAATTGGCCATCATGGTAGCGGCTTGGGTCTCATGACAAACCGCGAAACAGCCCAGTATTTCTTTGCCTATTCCCATCGATAAGAATTCGGCCCCCTCAGTAGAATGGCGCCATGCCTGCTATTTCGCGTCCGTTCTCGCTTGCCAAGCTCTTGCTTGCTGTTTTGCTTGGCTGCTTGCCACTAGGCGCTGCGGCGTTAGCTGATACACCTCCCCCTCAGCAAAATACCCCGCATGCCTTGATACATGCCTACCTTGAACAACAAATTCGCCAGCAGGGCTTTGAGGGTGAGGCAGAAATAAAGTTAGATACGACGAAGCTGTCGCAACAAGCCACATGCGCCCAGCTTGAGGCTTTTATTGCCGGCCAAGGCGAGCTTCGCTCACGGTTCAGTGTCGGCTTGCGCTGTCTGGATCCCAAGCCTTGGGTCGCCTACGTGCCCGTACAGCTGAAACTCATGGGTCAATATCCAGTCGCCGCCCGCGCCCTGCCCCCCAATACAGTTCTTGGCGAACACGATGTAGCCTTGCGCGACGGCGATCTGATGCGTCTGCCCGCCGGGGCCGCGCTCTCGCACGAAGAAGTACTGGGCCACACAACAGTGCAACGCATTGCTGCCAGGCAAGTCTTCAAACACAACACCCTACAGGCACCGCACTCGGTTTCCAGGGGCCAAACCGTCACACTTGAGGTACGGGGTGAGGGCTTCACCGCCTCCGGCGAAGGGACGGCCATGCAGTCCGGAGGACCCGGCGCCATCATTCAGGCCCGCACGGCTTCAGGCCAAATTGTTCAAGGGCGAGTTCTAAACGCTTACACTGTATTGCTAACTATGTAGGCCGCTACCATGCCTACCCTAAAGAACCATCGGATATTTCCGTAAGCCACTATACTTAACCCCAGATCGTCGCCAGGCCCCAAAGCAACCGTGAAAATCTCCTCCTCTTCGCCTCATGCCAAGCTAGCCGCCCTCAGTACGGCGCGCGAGTCCCGCGCCCAGGCGTCGTCCAGCCAACCTGCAGCAGGCCAAGCCGTCGACCTTAGCGACACGGCTCGTCAGCTTTCTGCGCTCAGCAGCGGCGCTCACGACGTAGACATGCAAAAAGTTCAGGCTATCCGTGACGCCATTGCATCAGGGCAGCTCAAAATAGACACCAGCCGCATAGCCGACTCCCTGTTGGCTAGCGCTCGCGAACTGCTCAAGTAGAAATACGCTCCATGTCTTCAGTACTGCAAACCCTGGAAACCTGTCTTGACCGTCAACTGACGCTCGCACGTGAGTTCTTGACGGCGGTGCAACACGAATCCCAATTGCTTCAAGACCCCAGCCAAGCAGAACTGTTGGCCACCAGCACAGCGGCAAAGCTAAGCTGCATTCAACGGTTCGAGGCGCTGGAAAACGTCCGCAACCAAGCCCTTTTGCAATTGGATCTCGACGCCAGCCCTGAAGGGCTGCAACAAGCGTTGCGGCTACATCCCTCCCTGGCCCCTCTGTTCACCGAGCTTCAAGATATCGCCGATCAAGCCCGCCAGCTGAACGAGCAAAACGGCACTGTCATACAGACTTACCTGCGCCATACCCAGCACACCTTGGCCGATCTGCGCCAACTCACGGGGCAGGCAACTGAACCTTTGTACAATGCCAGTGGCCGAGCACCGGGCGCACTCCCCGCTGGCCGCACCCATATCACAGCCGGCTAAATCCGCGCCTTAGTCGCGCGCCAAGCCCGGTAGTTCAAACACCAGACAACACGCGCTTAAGCTCAAAGAGCTTGCAGCCGGCTCTAGACAAGTTCTCCAGATTGGGCGACCCGCCTTCAGCCAAGGCCAGCAAGACCTTAGCCAGCACGGGGTCATCCAGCATCTGCGCGGTCGACAAGGCCAACTGTACGGCCACCCCTGCCTGCTGCACTCCCGGCAAGCGCTTGTGCGTCAAGGCTTGCCAATACAAACCGGCCAGCTTGAATATCGTTGCTCGTGAGGCGTGCAAAAGCAGCCACCGCCCCCACTGCTCGGGGGCCGGAGCCTTGTGAGACAGCTTGGCGACTGCCAGCCATTGCTTGAGCACAAGCCCATTACTGCGGCGTTGCGCTCTCAAGCTGAAAAACGCTAGCTCTTGCTCCTCTGCCCCTCGCTTTGCTCTGGACACCACGGTTTGCGCCGCCCACCATTGAACCTCCTGTGCCTGCCAACCCAAGCCCATACAAAGAAGCTGGCTCATTTGCAACGCTACAGGCTGGTGCAAAAGCTGGCGCGCGATAGCGGTGGCAACGCTGGCCTCGCCCTCATGCCGCCAACTACTGCGAGGGGTACAAGGTGCCAGCCAATCGCTTTGCTGCGAAGCTACCGGGGGTTTGCCCTCGTATACACGTAGCTGAGCCAGCTGACCCTCAGCCAAAAACTGCTCCATGAGCTGATCCAGATGAGCTGCCGCCGGAATCTGGACGCCTTGCTGCCCATCACTTGCCACCCAGCCATCCGTTCGTAACCATACCTGCCAGGGGCTGGCTATCCATAATCCGTCAGGGGAAGCCAGCAACGCGGCACGGATGGTCTGCCCACCGAAGCTTCCGTTAAGATGGACTTGTCCCGACAAAGTGATAGCCTGTTCGGCGCCAAGCACACTCAAAGCCCGCTCCATTCTGGCCAGCTGCTGTGGCGACTCCGCGGCGGCCTGAGTTTCCCCCGATTGATGAAACCTCTCGTAAGCCAGTGCTGTCACCAGGTGCTCATCCACACGCCGGCATGCAGCCTCGAGTTCGTCGACACGCAGATCGCAAGCCCGGCCTGAAAGCAGAGACAAGAGATTTTCCATGTTGACGGGTCTACTGGAAGATACCGGCTGAGCGGGCGCCGTAGCGCCATGAGCCGCCATCAACATGGCCAGATCCGCCTGGCTAGGAGCAAACAAGGCAGAGCCCTCTGCGGCACTCAAGGCACGATCCACCAGACAAGACGCGTCCGCAACCATCATGTCTTCAGGCACTTTCTGTCCAGTGCTCACAAAATGTATGGGTAGTCGATGGCGAATGCAAGTGTCCAATACGGGTGCCAGCCGTCCGGCCTCGTCCACTTTGGTCACCAGGCATCCCACTACGGGTGGGCCGCCATCATTAAGATAACGTCGCGCGACCTCGTCCAGCGTGTCGCCATGGCTAGCGGCATTCAAAGCCAGCAGACGCACGACACGCGCAGACGCGGCGGCAAGCAAGCTCGCCTGCGCGCCCACATACTGATCGCGTTGACTCACCCCTATATTGTCGATGAGCACCAATTTTTGCGGGCCGGCTTCTCTCACCAAGGCTTCCAACTGCACCGCACCTTCTGCGACATGCACCGGCACGCCCAGCAGGCGGCCATAGATGCGCAGCTGCTCGTGAGCTCCGATTCGGTAGGTATCGGTCGTGAGCAACACCACATTGCCCGCCCCCAGCCTACGCACACAGCGCGCGGCAAGCTTGGCTATGGTGGTGGTTTTGCCCACCCCCGTGGGCCCTACGAGCGCCACCACGGCTCCTGCCCTCAAGGTTCGCTCTTCCTGAACCGACACAGGCAAGTGCTTGGTGAGCTCATTGCGACACCAGTCCAGCGCAGCACGCTCGGAAAGCTGGTTGGGCAACTGTTTGAGCATGGCTCGCAGCAAACGGGTACTGAAGCCCATGCCCAGCAAGCGCTGAAAAACCGAAAGCACCACCGGCGCACGCTGCAATTGCTGTCCCCACAGCATTTCATCCATCCGTGCTTCCAGCATGCCGCGCAGATCACCCACGACTTGTTGTAAGTCCAAGGCTTCCTTGCCCGGAACCTCTGCCTTCTGCGCTGAGGGTTCGACGGCCAAAACAGCCGCCTTTTCGCTTTCAGTGTGTGGCTGCGCAAGCGCTTCCGTTTGGTCAGTTGCCAGAATTTCCACCCCGCCATTAACGCGGCGGTTGGAAACAATCAGGGCCTCCGGGCCCAGCGCCATGCGTACCTGTCTCAAAGCTTCCCTAGTGGTCACCCCGAAAAATCGGCTCACACTCATGCCATTTCTCCTATCCAGGAGGTGAATCTGAGCATGCGCTCATCGGGAATCTCTGCGCTGGAAAGCACAGCCAGATGGGGCAAATGATGACGCAGAAACCGTGACAAAGAGGCTCGCAACGCTGGAGGCGTGACCAGCACCGCTGTTTCGCCCTGGGTCTCTTGGGTCTGGACGGCTTGCTGGGCCTGGGCCAAGAGACTCTCTGCCAAGCCGGGTTCAAGGGCTCCGCTGGAAGTCAGCGCTTGCATCAGCACGCGTTCAAGACGCGGCTCTAAACCAATAGCGCGAATTTCACCACTTCCGGGAAACCAGTATTGGGTGATAGCGCGCCCCAAGGCCACACGCGTTAAGGCCAGCATCTGCGCCTCATCTGGATTGACGGCATCCGCGAGTAAACGAGGGGCATACTCAAAAATAGTTTCTATGATCGTGCGCATATCGCGCACGGGGACCTCTTCTGCCAGCAAACCGCGCAACAACTTTTGCAGCTGCGAGAAGCTGATGGTTTTGGGCACCAACTCGTCGGTCAAGCCGGGTGACACTTTATTTGCGTGCTCTAGCAACTGCTGCACCTCAGAGCGCCCTATCAGGCTGGCCCCCTCACGATGCATCAGATGGTTCAAATGGGTAGCGATGACGGTACTGGCGTCGACGACGGTATAGCCGGCAATCTGCGCTGACTCTCGCGTGGCGCCATCTATCCATACCGCCGGCAGGCCGAAAGCGGGATCCGTCGTCATCTGACCCTGTAGCTTATGGGTGACTTCGCCAGGATCAATCGCCAGCCATTGATCGGGCATGGCGATACCCCGCCCCGCTTCTACCCCCGAGAAAAGGATACGGTACTCGGTAGGCTTGAGCTCCAGGTTGTCCCGAATGTGTACGACCGGCGGTAAAAAGCCCACATCTTGGGCATACTTTTTGCGCAAGCTGCGTATGCGATGCAACAGCTCTCCATCCTGGGCATGATCCACCAAGGAAATCAGACGGTAACCGACCTCCAGGCCCATAGGATCCACAAGCGACACATCGTCCCAACTGGCCTCCGCTGCGGCGGCTTGGCTGACTTGCTGGCTGTGCACTTCACTTGCCGTGTCCTGGCCGGCCTGGGCTTGGCGCCGACGATGAATCATCCAGCCTACCCAAGCCAGCACGGCGGCCAGCGTCAAAAAAGCAAAATGCGGCATGCCCGGAATCATGCCCATGATGAATAGGATGACCGCCGTAATAAACAGGACGGTGGGATTCGAAAACAACTGGCCCATCATCTGCTGGCCAATGTCCTGATCGGTGGCCACTCGCGACACCACAACGCCGGCTGCCGTAGAGATGATAAGGGCGGGAATCTGAGCAACCAGGCCATCGCCTATGGTCAGCAAGGTATAAACGTGCCCCGCTTCAGCAAAGCTTAGGCCATGCTGACCCACCCCCACAATCAGCCCACCAATAATATTGATGACCATGATGAGAAGCCCGGCCACCGCGTCGCCGCGCACGAATTTGCTGGCGCCGTCCATAGAACCGTAAAACTCAGCCTCTTGAGCAACTTCCTGACGACGTCGACGTGCCTCA
>Ga0160490_100207_pt1 | contig 18927 bp, 21 predicted proteins | sample DIDnMG_7_FD_108210 | JGI IMG/M metagenome (GOLD analysis project Ga0160490, IMG submission 108210) | Enriched soil microbial communities from UW Madison campus, WI, USA - DID2934_E24_Lignin MG | ecosystem: Environmental > Terrestrial > Soil > Unclassified | place: USA: Madison, Wisconsin...
ATCTCCCAGGTTCTATTACGCATCAATATCCCAGGACCGGTGTACTGCCTACGCCGATGCTTTCCACATGACGAGCGACAATAGAATCTTCATGTCGAAGCATGAGACGTTCTCGCAGACCCTCATCACCAACACCTTCCCGGTCGGCGGCGTGACTATGGGCCCTCAGAACGCCACGATCTTCATCGTGGACCTGACCGAGGTGCCGCTGGGGTTCGGGTAATCGCGGGCCGTCACGCCGCCGCAACGCTGGCTCGGGCGAGATGGCAGCCATGTGCTATTCCGCCCAGATCACCGCCGCCTATCAGAAGCTGGTCAGGATGACCGGCGCCACCCTGTCGCTGCAGGAGTTCGCCGCGCTCTACGCGCACGACCCGGGCAAGAAGCGGCCCAAGACGCCGAAGGCCATGGATGACGCCTTCCGGGCCGGCGCGAGCCCGGCGGAGCTGGCGGTGTGGGCCGAGGTCGAGCAATGGAACAGGTCCGAGGCCACCATCCTGGAGCAGGAGCTGTTCGCCAATCGAAAGCGCTTGGCCGACGCGGAGCGCGCGCTGCAGGTGAAGGAAACCAAGAAGGCCCGGGAGGACGTTCGGATTGCCGGCAACAAGATCGAGCGGGCCAAGGCGCGGCTGGCGGATCTGCAGCGCGTTGAGCCGAAGGACCGCGACAGCCGCATCTTCCCCGGCGTCTACGCCCCGGTGATCGTCTCCGAGGGCGGGAAGCTGGTCATCAAGCCGATGCGCTACCAGTGCCGCCTGGCCGGGAAGCCGGCCAACTACGACCAGCGCTTCCCCGGCACCTACAACGCCCGTCGCGACAGCCTGGAGAAGTTCTGGGCGCCGGCATTCGGCCACACCCACGGCCTGATGGTGGTCGACACATTCTACGAGAATGTCGAGGGCCCGGACGGCAAGAACCAGGTGGTGCAGTTCACCCCGCGCACGGGCGAGCCGATGCTGGTGGCGTGCCTGTGGTCGCACTGGAAGGACCCGGCCGGCAAAGAGCCCGATCTGCTGTCGTTCGCTGCCATCACCGACGACCCCGAGCCCGAGGTGGCCGCCGCGGGACACGACCGGACCATCATCAACATCAAGCCCGAGCACCTAGACGCCTGGCTCAATCCGGACCCGGCTGACCTGGCCGCGCTCTACAGGATCTTCGACGACAAGCGGCACCCGTTCTACGAGCACCGACTCGCGGCGTGACAGATCAGGCGGCCTCTGGAGATCGACGCCCCGAACCGAGGACGTGGTCACACTCCACGAGCCGGGCGTTGCTCACGGCTTGGCGCTCGCCGCATCCTGCGCATCCTAGGAGCGTGCCACCCGGCATGGTTTCCAGCTGAGGCGCCTTTGAATGGGTGATGTGCTTGCATTGGTTGCAACGGACACTGATCGCGGTCACGCGGTCGAGGTTGCCATCGCGGTCACGTACTGCATCAAGGTCTAGAACGTAGAAAAGGCCTGTATCGGGCATTGCGGTGTACCAAGGATTTTTGGGGATGCTGCCCTGATCGATGCCTCCATCTTGTGATGACCGTTCGCATTCAGCGTCACGATTTCCTGAATTGTTGCGGAGATGGCCGCTAGCTCACGTAAACGTTCTCATGCTGCTGTTAGGGTCGTGCCTCATCTAGGAGGTGCACAAATGCCCATCAGGGCCGTTGTTTACGTGAGCAGTGCCGGCGAGGAAATCGCCGGCGACAAGCTGGGCCTGTCCAATGGAAAGCTGGATCAGATTGTGGACGACGCGGCCCGGTTCAACCGTAATGCTGGGGTTACGGGGGTGCTCCTCTTCGATGGCGAACGCTTCCTCCAGTATCTGGAGGGGCCCGAAGACGGGCTGTCCGTGTCCTATTCCCGAGTGCTGGGCGCCAGCAGCCACAACGGTATTGTTGAGCTGCAGAGGGGCAGGGTAGGTCAGCGCCGCCTGCCGTTCTGGCCGATGAAGTGGCTGCCGGTAGAGCCGGGGGAGCTGAAGCGCTTGGCCCACGCCGACTGGACCAGTTTCAATCAGCGCGGCGATACCGAGGACGCCAATGCAACGGCCATGGATCTCTTGGTTGGCTTGGTCGAGCCTTACGCTATTGCAGCTTGACCTACCTGCTCAGGGTCGGGCTAGGCTCGGCCCTGCGATCAAGCCCAATTGGCAGTTTACGTCAATTCGGCGTCACACCGATTGCCATCTCTTGCCAGCACTGCACCGGCCCGTCTGCGGGGGAGATAGGCCGACCCATCGGAACCACCTGTGAGATGCGCCTTGCCGCTATCGCCTATGCGGGTGGAATTTTGCGGAAACTTTTGCGGCAGCGATTCGAATACGCTCCGGTTTGTCGGCGTCTGCCAGCCGGCGTTCCGATTCGAAATCGTCACCCGTGATAATGTCTGCCAGTTCGTCGGCTAACAGCTGGGCTTCCTCGACATCTTTGTTTGAAACCCCAAAGCCGCCCAGGTTATAGATCCGAAATCCCAGATCCTCCACCAAACCCTTGATCCTTGACTCCGCTGACATGTCCTTCGATGAGGTCAGCCAATAGGCTACAGACTCCCGCACAAGGGATTCCAGCACGATATCTACCGCATCGAGGCGTTGATCGAGCCGAACTCCCTTTCTGTTCGCAGTGTTTACGCCTCGCGCCGAAATATAGCCAAAAATGGCGCCGGCAACGCCTCCGGCGATTCCGCCTATTACTCCGCCAAGGATTTCATTCGACATGCAAATTTATTTTCCTTGAGGTATGGCTGTCTCGATATAACGGGCAATTCGCGAGGGGTATCGCATCGCACCGCTAGATTTTGCGATCAGGTGCAAATGCTTGTCCAGGTAGGTCTTAGTGAATCCACAATAGCGGACCAATCCTCCAAACGCCTCTTCGAGGAAGGACGATCCAAAACCCTCTGTGTTATCTAATATGACCTCGACACTGTCATATTCTCTGAGTGCGGGCGCCAGTAGCTTGTCACGGAAGACCTCTCCGCTGAAATCACCGTCTGCCTTGTGTCTGCCAGCGGGGACCTTTGAAAAGTCTCGGCTGATATCAATGATCTTCATGTTCTTCTTGACCATAGTCTTTAATGACCCACTCGATAAATGTTCCGTCGAAGGGGGATGGAACGGCTGACGATTTTTCTACTTCAATTTCGTTGTCACGGCTGTACAAGTACGATGCACGATTTGTGATCACTCGAAGCTGACCGCCAGAATTGTGACAATCAACGTAGCCCTTGATGTTCTCTCGAAGTCCTTTACCTCGATACACGTCGCCGGTTTGTGACTTATTCTCACCATCCTTTGCGAATGCTGCCCGAACGATATGGGCATCGTCCTTGAGCGACGCAAGGGGAAGAGCCTGCCGTATTGCTTCCCAGCCCTTGCTTCTCGGCAATGTCCGCGCGATGCCCACACCATGGTCGACTACCATGACCGTCATGGTACGCCGAGTCGCGTTCACGGAAGCTGAAATCCACCAGCGCTTCTGCCCACGTTCACGGTCATCAGGGTAAGCATGTTGCGACACGTTGGTCATTGCCTCCACGAGCCCCTCGTACAGGGACTCCCGATCAGCCACTGTCGGCCCAAGCTCTTCAATCCAAGCCCGAAGCTTCCTCGCCGGTTCGCCCGGATTTCGATGGCCAGTCTGGAACGGTACGTAGCTGTCCTCCCCTGGCACGACCTCGTCGTCCGGCACGCGGCGCGTGTAGAGAACCTCGAAGAAGCCCATCTCTTTGAGCCGTCGCCGGACGCTTGGTGTCCAGTTGTTAATATCGAATGCCCTAAGCCACTTCTGCTGTGTGCGTTCACGCCATCGATCGCACTCGGCAACGAGCAGCAGCGCTGCGGCCGGCGTAATGTCCTTCACCGCCGCCAAATCGATCAGGTGATTTCCCTTCGTCGACGTGATCAGTCGCACCGCCTTGAAGAACTCGACTGTCGCCAGATAGTTGTCGTCGAGGTCCATCACCGGTGGGGGCGTTAGAACCCGACGGGTGATCTTTCTGCCAAGCCTGTTGAAGTGAGGCTTCATTGGCGCCATTGCCCTCACTTGGGAGAGCTTTTCCAAGGCGAGCTTCGCCCGCTCGACGCGGACGAGCAGTCGGTTCAGACGACGCTTCTCTCTTTGGGCAGCAACGCGCTGCCTCTTCCATGTGGCTGACTTCTGCACGTTGACCCCCTGTCGAACGCGTTAATGATATGTGATTGTCGCGCGGATCGCAGGGGCTGAGACAGGGGTGTCGTTAGGGACCTGAACACAATGGGGCAATTGAGAATGGGGGCGTAAGTCTGAACCGGTGAATTCAGCATTTTACGAGGGGCAGTTGACCCGCACAGGTGGTGTAGCTGGGCGACAACATGTGTTGCCGCATGCCCCACGCCGGCCGAGCCTGCCAACCAGATGCGCCAAGGCCGGCCGTGCCGCGCCCGAACTTCTGGTTGATACGGTCCATGGTGGCCATCAGCTTCTCATTGCCGACCACCGCGGGTCCGAACAGATCCGCTTGCAGCTCTTCCGGCCGGGCTAGGTCGAGCAGCGCCACACCCGCCTTCTTGTACCCGATGCCCTCCCGCAGCAGTCCGCGCAGCAGCTGGCGGACCACCCCCAGTACCACCATCGTGTCAGCGGTTGAGGCCGGTAGGCTTACAGTCCGGGTGGCGTTGTGCTGCCGCAGCTCCGGACGGAACGTGTCGGAATGCGCGAACACCCATACCCCGGCGGTGACAAGGCCGCGCGCGCGCAGCTTCTCGCAGGCCCTGACGGCGAACGTAGCGAGTGCTTGGGCAACCGCGTCATGGTCTTCCACCCGATCCGCAAAGGACCGGCTCACCATGATCTGCTGCCGATCCGGCTCAACTTCCTCCAGTTCCATGCACGGATGACCCTGCAGCTCACGTTGGGTACGTGCCAACGTGACACCGAAGGTGGCCAGGATGTCGTCCGCCGGCGCGTCGCGTAGTGCTGCGGCGGTGATGATGCCCATGGATTCCAACCGCGGTGCCAGCCGTCGCCCGACGCCCCATAGATCACCGACGGGGAATGTCCGCAGCACTGTGTCCCGGTAGGCCGCATTGCCGAGGTCGATCACACCGTCAGCCCCCTTGGCCACCTTGTTGGCCAACTTGGCCAGGGTCTTCGTAGGACCAATGCCGATGCAGTTCGGTATGCCGGTCCACCGGTGCACACGTTGGCGTAGATCCCGGGCAAACCGCTCGCGATCCCGAATTCCGTCCAGGTCGATGAAGCTCTCATCGATGCTGTAGACCTCCACCCGCGGCGCGGCCTCCCGTAGAACGCTCACGACCCGGGCGCTCATGTCTCCATAAAGCCCGAAGTTGGCCGAGCGCATCTGCAGGCCATGCCGGCGCACCAGGTGCTTCAGCTCGTGAGCGGGCTGGCCCATCTTGATGCCGAGCGCCTTGGCCTCGGCCGAGCGCGCGATCGCGCAGCCGTCGTTGTTGCTCAGCACTACCAGCGGAACGCCGCGAAGGCCCGGCTGGAACACGCGCTCGCAGCTGGCGTAGAAGTTGTTGCCGTCAACGAGCCCGAACACGGCCGCTCCGGCGTTTGATCTGGCGGACGACTCCAACGACAGCGAACACTTCCACCTCGGTGGATTGCTCCAGCACGATGGGGGGGAAGTCCGGATTGGCCGAGTGCAGCTCCATGTGGCTTTCAAAGAGCTGCAGCACCTTGCAGGTGGGCTGGTTCCCGTCCCAGATGGCAATGACCAGGTCCCCCGCCTGGGGAGGTACCGACCGGTCGACCACCAGGATGTCCCCGTCGCTCACGCCGGCGCCGCTCATGGACCAGCCATCGGCGCGGTACAGGAATGTGGCGGCGGGGTTGCGCACCAGCAGGCGATGCAGGTCGATCGCATCGTCCATGAAGTCGTCGGCCGGCGAAGGGAAGCCAAGCCGCGCGCGCGCCGCGGCGAGGGGCACGAACTGCGCCGGGCCATCGATCATGGCCGGGCCGATGGGGCGGGCCAGCGTATGGGAGTGGGGAAGGGACTGCATGGGCGTACTCTGGTAGCGGCATGTCTCACGGGTCGAGACGGGGTGCATGTTAGTACAATTACTAATTTCTGGACGTGATCGTCGCCCTCGAATTCCTGAACGCGTTCCGCGCACAGGTCCAGACGCCGCGGCAGTCGCGAACTGCGCGACGCTCAGCGAGCATCCTGCAGCGATGGCGAACTGGCAAAAGTACCCGGCCTCATTGGAGGCCAAGGCTGCGGCCAATCTGCAGCAGGCGTCGGACCTCGAACGAGATACCTCTGGAAGTTGGCGTTGCCGCGCGCGCCGCCGGCAGAGCGCGCAACGGCTGCGCGCTACGGCCAGCAATCATCAACGCGCCGCAGGCCGCCTGATAGGCCTGGATCTGCCCGAGGACCTGCCGTTCTAGCGGCTCAGGCCTTTGCGCATCGGCACCACCGTCGCACCAGCGCCGGTAAGCAATTCGTACAGGGCCTCCACCGCAGCGCGCTTCTCAGCGTCGTACTCGAAGAAGTTGTAATGCCGCTTCTGGACGCCACTCAGACCGTGGGACTGCAGGTGGCCACGGACTTCTTCCGACAGGCCCAGCGCAGCGAGCCGAGTCTCCACCGTGCGTCGTAGGTCGCCCGGCGTGAACGGCGACGTCAGCTCGCCGGCGGCCACCATGCTGGCCACCACCGGATCCATGATTCCCCGGAATTCATCATAGGTAGCAGGCGCCTTTCCGCCGGTGAGCGAGAACAGGTGCGGCCTGGCGCCGTCGCCGCCGCCTTCACTGCGGTCATCGCCGCGCAAGACGGCGAGATCCGCAGCCATCAGCGGGAGCAGTGGCACCAGGTGCACGCGAGGCACGCGGCGACGCCCCTTGATATCGAGCAAGCGGACGGATCCGGTACCGGTGTCCGTGTCGTGATCGTGATCTGACCACTTCAGCCGCATCAGCTGTGCAATGCGCTGCCCGCCGGTCAACAGGTGGAAGCGCACAAGGGCACCCTCCTTCCCGGGCATCGCCTCGATCCGGCGCCAGTAGGCACGGAGCTCGGCCACCGACAGAACCCGGTCGCGCGGCTGACCGCTGTCGAGCGTGGCCAGGTCGCGCGCCGGGTTTCTGGACACGTTGAGCAGGCGCAACGCGTCAGGGGCAGCCGCGTCCTGCTTCGCTGCGATCGCTGCTGCATACGCCGCACGCAGATACGACCGGATCTTGCCGCCCTCCCGCAGTTTCTTCTCGCGCACCATGCGTGACAGGATCGGGAGCAGGTCGTCCAGCTCAAGCTCTGCAGCAGGCCGCTCCCAGAGTGCCGGCCATGCCTTCTCGATGTGGAGCTTCACTGCTTTCTCTACGCTGCCGGCGCTGACCTTGCCTGCTTCTTTAAGGCTTGACACGTAGGCATTCATCAGTGCGCCGAGAGTGGCGGCACTCCGCGCCGTTGCAGCCGCTTTAGCCCGCGCTGCCTCATCTGCCGCCGCAGCTTCGTCAGCCAGAAGTGCACCGCGTAGATCCCGTTCCCCAGCCTGATACCGGCGAGCCAGGATGGCCGCTTCAGCCCGGGCCTCGGCCAGGCTCATCGTGCTGCCAAGAGAGAGACGGTCCTGCCGGCGGTTGGGGCCGGTGTAGCGGTAGTAGAAGCTGATTGCGCCGGAGGCGAGTTTGCGGGCCTGGAGCACCCCAGCGCCGTGAGTGGCCGCGTCATTTGCCCACTCCCCAATCGCGAGCGCTGCGAGGCCGCGAGCCGTGAGCTGTCCCTTTCCCCGTGCCATCTGGTGCCTACATGGTGCCTACATTGCGTGGGAACGCAGGATGCCAGTTGGGACTAGTTGAAACGCTAAGGAATGTAAAATCAATGACCTATCTTAATATCGGCGCCGGGCTGAGACTTGCAGAGACGCGCGGATCGGGACTCATAATCCCTTGGTTCCAGGTTCGAATCCTGGTGGGCCCACCAATTGATGATCCTATGTCGTCCTATGAAGGCTGAAATATCCTGAAAAAACAGGGGTTTCGGCCTTTTTTATGTCTGATTGCGTCCTATGTGATCCAGCAGAATCCAGACTTCTCTGGCGGTATCTTTGGCGGTAACCTCCACCCGCTCTACACCTGTTACCGCCAAATCAGTTGCCGCCACCATGTCATTGACCGATACCGCCATTCGCAGAACCAAGCCCACCGCTGCCGTGCAGAAGCTGCGAGACGGTGGAGGCCTGTACCTGCTGCTGAAGCCTGATGGCGCCAGATGGTGGCGCTGGGACTATCGGCGTCCTGTGACCGGCAAGCGCAACACGCTGTCGCTTGGTACCTATCCAGAGGTGAGCCTGGCGTCCGTGCGCGAGCGCCATGCTGCTGCGCGAAAGCTGTTGGCCGAAGGTGTTGATCCGGGCGAGCAGCGCAAGGCGCAGAAAGTGGCCAGCTTGGAACTGGCCACCAACACATTCGAGGCGCTGGCGCGCGAACACTTGGCGATGAGAGCCAAGAAGCTGTCTGCCGGGTCGGTGAAACGAGAGACACGCTTGATCGAGAAAGATCTGACGCCGTACATCGGGCAACGACCCATTGCAGCGATCACAGCACGTGAACTGTTGGAGACGCTGCGCAAGATCGAGGGGCGCGGCGCGGTCGAAACTGCACATCGGGCGCGGATGCTGGTCAGCCAGGTTCTTCGATACGCGATAGCGACAGGACGTGCAGACAGGAACGTGGCAGAGGATCTGAAAGGAGCGCTCACTTCGCCCGAAGGTCGTCACTTCGCCAGCATGACTGAGCCCAAGCAGATCGCAGAACTGCTGCGCTCAATACACGGCTATCAAGGATCACCGATTGTCATGGCGGCCCTGTGCCTAGCGCCGCTGGTGTTCGTTCGCCCTGGCGAGCTTCGTCGTGCACGATGGTCGGACATCGACCTGGACAATGGCGAATGGCGGTTCACGGCAAGCAAGACCGGCCAATCGCACGTTGTTCCATTGGCTTCGCAGTCTGTGGCGATTCTTAGGTCTGTGCACCCGCTGACTGGACGGAAAGAGTTCGTGTTCCCCAGTGTGCGTGGCAAGGGGCGCCCCATGAGCGAGAACACGATCAACGCAGCGCTACGTCGCCTCGGCTACGACTCCGACACTATGACCGGGCATGGCTTCCGCGCGATGGCACGTACTGTGCTGGATGAGGTGCTGGGCTTCCGTCCGGACTACATCGAGCACCAGCTTGCACACGCTGTGCGTGACCCCAACGGACGGGCATACAACCGTACGGCTCACCTGGTTGAGCGGGCAAAAATGATGCAGGCGTGGGCGGACTATCTGGACGGCCTGAGAGCCTCCCGCTGATCTTCCGTTCTTCCATCTTTCATTTCTGACTTACTGTTTTTGCTGGTTACAGTGGTAACACTGGTTACACCGCCGCGAAACGTCTTATATATCAGTCGGTTGCGCCAATTGTTGGAGCGCCGCATTCACTGGTTACAGCTGGTTACGTTGGTTACAGCGGCGCCCTATCGATCCACATTGGGCGTATGCGGATCGATGGCGCGCGCCGTTGAATGGCTCTGCCCCAGCCTCTTTCCGGCCAGGGGGTTGCTTTGAAGGCCGCCAAGCGGTCGCCATGACGGCCGATGACCAGACCCAGTCCGCCGGTAATCGATGGTTCGCTCGCCGCACATTTTGCGCCGTTGGCCTGGAGCAGCGGGTTGCCAGGTGCGTCCATTTGTCCTGCGCAACCAGTCGGGTGGCCTGATTGCTGCGCTCGCTTGTCAGCTCCCGCCAGTTGGCTATCTCGTCACCAGTTGCGCTGTCAAGGGGAATTCGTCATGTGTAATTTTACAAAATACTGTAAAAATTTTCCCTACACATCGAGCTGCGTGAGTTGAGCGGCAGCTGTCTCTAGCCTTCTAACCAAGCCCACAACACAGGGCGGCGGTTGACGAAACGTCAGCCCCGCGACCTCTCACATGCTTGGTTCCCCCGCCCCTCCGGCGACCGCACTTGGTCAGCCTGCAGATCATTTTCGGCCTGACGCCGCACGCGGTGAACGCTTTCTTCGCAAGCCCGAAGTACTCAGCCGCACCGGCATTTCCCGCTCGCACCTGTACTGGCTGATGAAGCGCGGCAGGTTCCCCGCATCGATCCCCCTTTCCCCGCGCGTGACTGTCTGGTTGGAGTCGGACGTGGACGCGTGGATTGCCACCCACATTCCCGATACCCACCTGCGAGTGCAGCCATGAAAGACACCCTCATCCTGACCATCTCCAACCAGAAATTAAGCCTCAGCCCGGCAGAAGCCAAGTTCCTGGCTGAGCATCTGCGCACGGCTGTGGCACAGCCGAATCTCGCGCTGAATTTTGCGCAGAGCCGGACTGAGCAGGGCGGCCGCATCGCACTGTCGCGTGGTGTCGTGAATAGCCGTTCCACCACTGACTGCTGAGGCAATGCGATGACCAGTTCAAGAGCCTTCCTGCGCTGCCCGCATTGCGATACGGCCGCCATCGTGCGTACCAGCGTGCTGCATTCCAAACTGCTGCGCGAGTCGCTGCTCCAGTGCCGCAACGCGCTGTGTGGTCATACGTTCTCGGCCTACACAGAGATCGTGCGTACGCACGCACAGAGTGCCTGTCCGAGCGGCGACATCTGCCTGCCCATCAGCAGCCCCGCAGAGCGTGCCGCGCTCAGTGCGCAGGTCGCGCAAGAACCCGTGACGCCTGGCAAGGCACGGCGATGACTCACCTATTGACAGCGCCAGCACAACCGGCGCAGCATTGTCCCGTCGCCGCACAATCGGCGGCCGGGATTGGTCTCCCGAACCACAAGGCGCACCAGCGCCCATCGTTCGATGCACGGCGCTTTTTTATTGCCTGCCGTGTTGTCGTGGGCGATTGCTTGCCAGTTCTACGGCGGGCGGTGCGCGGGGGGCTTCGGCCCCACCGGTCCTTGTGCCGGCAGACCAACCGCGTACCGTCCGTCACCTCGATTGGTCTCGAGGCGGCGGATTCCAACTTACACAAGGAATCAGCCATGTCTCATGACACTCTGGCCGCGCCGTCGCGCTTTGCCGCCCGTATTGCTCACCACCTCGGTGAAATCGCCGACACCCTCGATTGGGACCATTGCCGCTGGCTGGCGCTGACTGCGCGGCTGGAGGCCACCGGCAAAGCGCCTGATGCGCTGACGCTGGGCGAGGTGCAGCACGCAATTGCCGCCACCATCCAGGAGGCAGCGCGATGAACGTCTCTGCCTTGAATGTCGCTGTAGCCAACGACGATGCAACCACGCATGACCTGTTCAGTGCTGTGCGCCTGTTGCAGCGCATCCACACGATGCCGATGGCTGCGCTTTCGCAGCTGATAGCCGCACTCGAGCGCCGCCCTGGTGCACTGGAAGCTCTATCTGTAGGCCAGCTGCTGGCGATGGTCCGCGACGCGGAGGTTGCTGCATGAGTACCGAAACCGTGAGCGTGTCCGGCGTGCCGGGCGTAGCCGATGGCGTACTCAGCGCCACCATCACCGATACCTGGTTTGATGCCGAGAGTACCGCCCATATTGTCGAGGTGGCCCGTCGCGTCGAGCGTCTCCACAACAAGGCCTCGCGCCGTCTGGCCATCCTCAGTGGCGAATTGGATGAGGCGCTGAAAGGCCATCCGTTGGAGGCCCGCCTGCGTGAGCGCCTGCTGTGGCCGCTGGAGCGCGATTGTCTGGACTTGGCCACCGTTGCGGCGCGGGTGCGCGTACGTCTGTCGTTGTTCGCACCTGCGCAATCGCAGGAACAGTTCGATCGAGGCATGGCCTTGCAGCTGGCCGACCTGCAAGCCGAGCAAGCCGTACCTGTGGCGGCACCGCAAGCGCCTGCGCCCAGCGCTCCGCCCATGCCTTACGGCTACTGGATCAGCGAGGACAGCTTCAATCGCGTTGAGCGTGCGCGCTCGGCAGCACTGTTGCTGGCCAGCGTTGATGAGCGCATGGCGGTGCCCTTCGAAGCAGTAGCGTTCAGCGCCGCCTACGTGCATGAGGACCTGGTCGCTGTGGTGGCCAACGCCAAGCACAGCAGCCAGCTGGAGACTGACGATGATGCGGCCTGACGGGTTCCTGGCCACCCTGCGCGCAGCGGGGCTGATGCTGGATGCGGTGGTGGCCGATGGCCATCTGCGACGCGTCCGCGCTGAGGGCGATGCCAGTGGCCAGCGCAGCGGTTGGTATGTGCTGCACGCAGGTCCGCCGCAGGCCGGTGCCTATGGCAACTGGAAGACCGGGCTCAATGAGTCCTGGTGCGAGGGTGGAAGCGAGGCACTGAGCGAGGCCGACCGCGCGATGCTGCGCGAGGCCGTGGTGCGCGCACAGCGCCAGCAGCAGGCCGAACGCGCCCAGCGCCAGTCCGTGGCCCGGCAGCAGGCGCGTGAGCGCTGGCAGCGCGCCAGCGCCGCTACACCCGATCATCCCTACCTGGTGGCCAAGGGCGTGGGCGTGCACGGCCTGCGACAGCTGGACGGCTTGCTGCTGGTGCCCTTGCGCGATGCGCAGGGGCGGCTGTGGAGCCTGCAAACCATCGCCGCCGATGGCAGCAAGCGCTTCCTGGCCGGTGGCCGTAAACGCGGGCTCTACTACGCCGTGGGCCGTACGGTCAGCGACGTGGTGTGCATCGCGGAAGGCTATGCCACTGCCGCCAGCATCCATGAGGCCACGGGCCACCCCACCGCCGTGGCCTTCGATGCCGGGAACCTGGAGCCGGTGGCCTGTGCCCTGCGCGCCAAGTTCCCCTCGGCGGTGATCGTGGTGTGCGCCGATGACGATGCGGCCACCGCCGCCCGGCTGGGTATCAATCCGGGCGTGGCCAACGCACAGCGCGCCGCCGAGGCCGTAGGCGGGGTGGTGGCCATGCCGCCGCGGCCACGCCATGAGGCTACTTCCTGATGATCCCTCTCTTTATCCCGAAGGCGCAGCGCGCCGACGCGGCACCGGAGCCCCGTGCATGAGCAACGTCACCTCTGTCGATTTCAATGACGCCGCCAAGGACGCTGGTGCCGGTGCCGTACGCGGCTCGATTCAGCGCGCCGTGCGCAAGGGCGCCAAGGGCAAGACCAAGAGCAACAAGGATGCCGCCGACAGTGCCAGCGCTCCACGGGCCCACTACCAACTCAACGAGACCGGCGTGCACTACGTCGGTGTCACCGAGGACGGTGACCTGGCCGAGCCGGTGTTTGTGTGCTCGCCGTTGAAGGTCGAGGCCAAGACCCGCAACAGTCAGAGCGAGGAATGGGGGCGGTTGCTGACCTGGACCGATGCCGATGGACATCCCCACCAGTGGGCGGCACCTGCGGAAATGCTGGTAGGCGATCCGCGCGAGTTCGTGCGACAGCTGGCCGCTGGTGGCGTGGAAATGTCGGCCCACCGCAACACCATGCAACGCCTGTTGGCCTACATCATTCAAGAGCGCATCGACACCCGCGCCCGCAACGTCGCCGTGCCAGGCTGGCATGAGGGCCGGTACGTGCTGCCCAACGGAGAGAGCTACGGTAGCGGTGACGAACGGCTGGTTTACCAGCACAGCGGCGGATTGCAGCATCACTATGCAGCCGTTGGCTCGCTGGAGGACTGGCGACGCGACGTGGCCCGGCGCTGCCAGGACAATTCGCGCTTGGTGCTGGCGGTGTCGGCCATGTTCGCTGGGCCGCTCCTGCACTTCACTGGTGCTACGGGCGGTGGCTTCCACCTGGTAGGTGGCAGCAGCAGCGGCAAGAGTACAGCGCTGCGCGTGGCGGCCAGCGTGGTAGGTCCGCCGGAATATGCCCGCGAGTGGCGTAGCACGGCCAACGGGCTGGAAGGCGTGGCGGTGCTGCACAACGATGCCACGCTGATCCTGGATGAGCTGGCGCAGATCGATCCTAAGCAGGCCGGTGACGCCGCCTACCTGCTGGCCAACGGCAACGGCAAGAGCCGCGCTAACCGCGCCGGTGAGGCCCGTGCGGCGGCACGATGGCGGGTGCTGATCCTGTCGGCCGGGGAGGTCGGGTTGGCCCAGCACATGGCCGAGGTGGGCAAGCAGGCACGGGCTGGTCAGTCCGTGCGCCTGGCCGACGTACCCGCCGAGACCGAGGGCGGACACGGCGTGTTTGAGCGTCTGCACGATGCCAGTGACGGCGCGGCGCTGTCGGCTCTGCTCAAGGACGCCGCCGCGCGAACCTACGGCGCACCTTGGCCGCTCTGGATGGACTACCTCACCCAGCAGGACAGCCCGACGCTGACCGCCCAGTTGCGCGAATCCGCCGACCGATTCCTGGCCACCTACGTACCCGAAGATGCCTCGGGCGAGGTGCGGCGGGTGGCCGAGCGCTTTGCTGTTGTCGCCTTTGCCGGGGAGTTGGCCAGCAGCTGCCGCCACCGCATCACCGGCTGGCCAAAGGGAGAGGCCACACGCGGTGTCGCCGCGTGCTTCCAGGCTTGGCTGCAACGTCGGGGCGGTTCCGGCAGCGCCGACACCGACGAACTGCTCTCGCGCGTGCGTGCGTTCTTTGAGGCCCACGGCGAAAGCCGTCTTGAGCCGCTGCGCAGCCCTGAAGGCACTGTGCCGGTGCGCGATCGCGTAGGTTTCCGGCGCTTCGATGAAGTTGGATTGACGGAATACCTGGTGCTGCAGGAAGCGTTCAGACGGGAGCTATGTGCGGGCTTCGATGTGCGCTTGGCCGCACGCACGCTGGCTGAGGCCGGATGGCTTAAGCGAAGCGCTGACGGCAGGCCCTCCCAAACGGTACGTGTCCCAGGCTTGGGCGCCATCCGCGTCTTCGTCTTCGACCCTCGCAAGGTCCACGACAGCGGCCTGTGAGCGGCGCTGTCTTTCATACGGCTCGCCGACACAGTGTCGGGTGAGCCTACCCCCGCCAGATCTTTTCAATGGAGATTCAACATGAGCGACAACCAGAGCATCAACACGACTACTTCCGAACCGGCCATTCAATTCAGCGAAGGGAGCGAGGCTGCGCCGGTATCGGAGAACAGGCAGCGGCTGAACGAGCTGGCCCGGCAGTTGGCCAGCGCAGTGCAGCGCAAGCGCGCCCTGGTCGGCAAGGTCGATCAGATGCAGCGCGCCAAACTGGCAGCGCAAAGCGATGCCGCCGCTGCTCGCCAGCAATGGAGTGCAAAGCTGCGTGATGCCGATGGCAACCTCACTCGCGATATTCAGAAGCTGCGTGCCAACGAGCGTTCGGCACTCTCGCTCGCTGAGGAATATGAGGCAATGGAGGGCGAAATCGCGGACGAACTGCGGCGCCTGGAGCTGGAATTGGCGGAGGTGGCAGACCGTTGCCTCAGCACGGCGAATGGTGTCATCAGAGAGGCTGCCAGTCAGGCCTATGAGCAGTTGCTGACAAACGTTGGCGAAAGCCTGGCGGTGGCCTTCGAGCTGTTCTCGAAGGCGGAGAACGGGGGCGTGAACCATCGGCAGGCAGCCAATGCCGACGAACTGGCCAGCAAGTTCTTCGGACGCCTCGGCAACGCGGTACGCCATCGTTTGGACGATGCCACAGTTGCTGAGCAGGTTGCGAAGCGCTTGGCATTGCCGCCGATGGATATGGGCGAGGTGAATATGCAGCTGGCGGGTAGCATTGCCGCCCGTATCCGGCGGCGGGCTGAACTCAACGCAGAGGGTTCAGCGTGAATGATATTCCTGCCGATGCTGCTATCGGTGAGGTTCTGCCCGCACTCAGCGCGGGCAAAGCCGGGACGGTGACGGCCTTTTCCTTTGGTGAGCCAACGCCCGTGCTGGACTCGCGCGGGTTGTTCGACTATCTGGAATGCTGGCGCAACGGTCGCTATTACGAACCGCCGATTACCCTCAGTGGTCTGTCGCGCACCACGCGCTCCAATCCGTTCCTGCACAGTGGCCTGATCTTCAAGCGCAACATGCTGGTGCGCACCTTTGTGCCGCATCGATTGCTGGACCGCACCGCGTTTTCGCAGCTGGCCTTGGATTACCTGGTCTTCGGCATGGCCTACCTGGGGCGGCAACTCTCGCACTCCGGGCGGCTGTTGCAGCTGGAAGCGTTGATGGCGCAGTACCTGCGCCGTGGCGTGCAGCCGGGTGAGTTCTTCCAGGTGCGCGCCGGGCGAGTCGAGCACGAATTTGCACTTGGCTCGGTGTACCAGCTGCGCGAGGCCGATACCGATCAGGAAATCTATGGGATGCCGGAGTGGCTCGCCGTGGTGCAGTCGGCGCTGCTCAACGAATCAGCAACGTTGTTCCGTCGCCGGTATTACACCAACGGTTCGCACGCCGGGTTCATCCTTTACATGACCGACCCGCAGCCGGAGGGTATGGACGTGGACGCTTTGCGTGAGGCGCTGCGAGACTCGCGTGGGCCAGGCAATTTCCGCAACCTGTTCGTGCATTCGCCCAATGGTAAGAAGGACGGGTTGCAGCTGATTCCTATCAGCGAAGTTGCCGCAAAGGATGAGTTCACCGGAATCAAGCGCGTGACCCGTGATGACATACTGGCGGCGCTGCGCATCCCCCCGCAGCTGCTCGGTATCGTTCCGCAGAATGCCGGTGGATTCGGTTCGATTCGGGATGCGGCCACGGTTTGGGCGTCGATGGAGCTGGCACCCCTACAGTCGCGTATGGCCATGGTCAACGAGTGGCTCGGCGAGGAAGTCATTACCTTCGCCCCGTTTGACCTGGCGCCCGTAGTACCCTGACGGCTTGCCCGGTGAGCCGGTGCTGAGCCGAGCCGAGCCGACCAAGTAGGCCGCCCAGGGGCGGCCTACTTGCGTTTCGAGGAAGTAATCCGTGGTGGGTGCGGCCGTAGTGACGTTGTGGCGGTGAGCGGCTCGTCACGCAAGTCCGCCAGCGGTGCGATGCCTGGGCAGCAGCAGTAGGTCATGCGCTACTACGACGCTAGATGTAACCGGTGTAACCAGTCTTCCCCTATGACTGGTACGCGCCCGAGTCATACGCAAGTCGTTGATATATATGAATTCGAGGGGCGCTGTAACCAGCGTACCAATGTAACCAGCAAAATCAGTGAGTCAGAATTCTCAAGCAGGAAACGGCAGGCGGCAAGGCAGCAGTGATATCGGCAAGACCGTTGGGAGACAGGAGAAGCGGCAGCGGGAGAGGGGCGACAGTGCCCGGACAGGGGCTGTAACCAAAAAAGTGTTCCACAACCCCATTTCATAGCTTTCCTGAAACACTGTAAGTAGTGGTGCGTTCTTCTTGGACGCTATTGGATGCCTTCTTGCCTCCATTCTTTGGCGACTGCACGTCTGGCATCCATACGACCGCTCAACTCCTCACCAATCACCCCATTTGGTGCAGGGATTCGCAGGTGGCGCCATGACCTGTCAGTGCCCCCGACAGCCTTGCTGGGCCTGCTGCTGGCCCGTGCGCAGGTAGCGCAGAAAAAGCACCCTATGAAGTGCGCAGGTGTGGCGGGGAGACAAGTGCGCACGCCAGGGGCTGCATAGCGAAGAACGTCAAGCGGCTTGCTGTCGTTGACATGGCTAAGTCCGAGACGCGTCGCACAGAGAATGAGCCGCTCAGTGGCGGCTCAACACACAGACGTGGTTATGGGGTCTTAAATGCTCTTGCCCATGTCTTTGCGTGCCAGTCCGAGGCTAAGGCCCGCAGGGGTATCCGCCGCTAGAGCAATGAGCATTGGGGAGCTAGTAATTAGGCGATTGCTGTCAAGTGCGGCATACGACGGATACCACTTTAGTGATTCAGTGTCGAACTCGTAGACCAACTGCGTGGCGGGCATGCCCCGCTGTGCGAGTACGTTAATGATTCTTGCAGCTTGGGCGGCCGCCTGAGCTATGCCATCGTGGGCTGCGTAGCTCGTAGCGACGTTACTGCCGCGAATAAGAAAGCTCACTTGACAGTTTTGTTGATGGCTTTCGATGCAGATGAGTTGGCTGCGGTGGTCGCTCGGAGCTGCCAAGAGCTTCTTCAGCCACTTGCTCACCCCTGCATAGATATCCTTGCCCAGCTCGGTACCGAACGCCTTTGCAGTTGGAATCCCCACGAGTAGAACGAATGCTAATCCAATGCGGATCAACTGTTGCGTAGCTTCACTTGAGTTGTGTGACAGCGCGGTGCGGACAACAGGCATTGGTGCATCAGCGGACACTGCGTCCACCCACTCGGCTGATACCTCTCTGGGATCACATGCAATCTCGATCCACAAATCGCCACGTGGCTCGGGAAGCTGGCCAACAGGCGGCGCTGTGATGCCGTCAAGTCCAAGATCGGCAAACGACAAAACGTGATCCCTGGAGTAGTACCCGATCACTGCTGCGACAAACTTCTGCCCGTCTGGGCTCTCGAAGTACTCAGCCTCTAGGACCTGTCCCATAGGCTTGCCCGGATCATGGTTGAGCAGAAGCGGCAGCCTTTGACGTCTCAAGGTGCTGAGCACAGCTTGAGGATCTGCTTCCACCAGTAGTGAACCATCTTGCCCACGCGCGTCCGTCCAGACCACTGCTGAAACAACATGGCTGTACAGACCAGGTTCTTGGCGTCCGATGGCTTCTTCTACCCACTGCTGGGCGATGCTTGTGCTGCTCAAAAGATCTGGCATAGAAAGGCTTGGTCGATTGATTGGGCTGGCGGGCGTTAGAGGCAACTTTGCTGCAGCGTACGTAGCGAGTGTTTGATGCCAATGGTGGGCGATTCAGCGATCTGCCCCCAGAGCCGCCAACGGAGTCAGCGACGCGGTCAAAGCATGCATGAAGCATCGCTAGTCCACCAGGGCTGGCCCTTTTGTGGCGGTAACTATGGCGGTAACTTATCTTCTGTGATTTTTAGAATGCTTGTGCATCAATGCCTAGGCTCTACAATGTGATAGATGGTGGGCCCACCATCGAATCAGGCACTTAGGATCATCCGCAGTGCCTTCTTCGTCAAGCCAGCGCCGCACGGTGACCGCTCGGTGACCGTTTACGCTCCGCTGCTGTCACAGTTGGCCGCTGG
>Ga0160490_100208_pt1 | contig 18694 bp, 19 predicted proteins | sample DIDnMG_7_FD_108210 | JGI IMG/M metagenome (GOLD analysis project Ga0160490, IMG submission 108210) | Enriched soil microbial communities from UW Madison campus, WI, USA - DID2934_E24_Lignin MG | ecosystem: Environmental > Terrestrial > Soil > Unclassified | place: USA: Madison, Wisconsin...
GCCGCTTCGCGGATTGTTCGCCCCATCCCTGGGGCTCACCCCTTCGGGGCCAGCGCAAGCGCTGTCCAAAATTGCTCCCGGCAATTTTGTCCTCAGCTTATTCCTTCAGGCTTTCGGGTCGGGAACTAGCCTGCATCCGTGCAGGCTATGCCCTCTCGGCGCGTCCCTGCGCCTCGCCCCGGCCTTCCGGAAACGCTTCGGCGATTTTCAGCCGGACCAGGGAGCCGCTGTAAGTCATTTATGATTATGTAATTATTTCATTGGTTCAAAGGCAAAGAAATTACTGGGGATCCCTCAGCCCTGTGGCAGAGGGCCGGAGTGAGGGGATCAGGCCGCACAACAACGCCGGGTGGCGGCTACGCCTTACCCGGCCTACAAACGGCGTCACCACGTAGGCCGGGCAAGCGCCAGCGCCGCCCTGCGTTGCAACAATTCCAATGTATCAACAATGTTGACACGCCAGAATGACCCCGCCTAAGATGACGATACTTTGTATCAACATCTGGAGTGTTTTTATGCCGCAGGTCACCGTTAAAAAATGGGGTAACAGCCCTTCCGTCAGGCTTCCTGTCGCGGTTATGCGTCAGGCAGAACTGCACGTTGACGATGTGGTGAACGTTAACGTAGACGAAGAAGGACGTATTATTTTGACACCGGTCAGAAAGGACGAACCGACGCTGGAATCGCTGCTCGCGGCGATCACCGACGACAATCTGCATCACGAAGTCACCTTTGGGGAACCGCAAGGTAAGGAGCTGCTGTAATGGACTACATCCCGGAAGCGGGCGATATCGTCTGGCTGGATTTTGATCCGCAGTCAGGACATGAACAGGCAGGACATCGCCCCGCGCTGGTTATTTCACCCGCCACCTACAATGGACGTACCGGTTTGATGCTCTGCTGTCCGCTCACGTCGCAAATCAAAAACTATCCCTTCGAAGTGGTTATTAGCGGTTCACGCCGCAACGTCGCCCTCGCCGACCAGATCAAAAATCTGGACTGGCGGGCGCGTAACGCGGTGAAAAAGGGAACGGCAACCGCCGAAGAACTGGATGCTGTGAGAATGCGCGCTAAGGTTTTAATCGGCTAACAGAAAGGGGCTTGCGCCCCTTCCCACCCTATTTCCCCGCCTGCGGATGGGTTTCAAACCCGGCCATCACCGCCGTCAGTTCTGCCAGTGAAAAGCCGTACTTCGGATCGTCCACCCCCAGTCCGAACCGCTCCTGCATCAGCTGATACAGCGCCTCTGCGTCCGGCAGGTTGATTTGCTCCACCACGTGTCCGTCCTGCCAGTGGGTAAAGTGCAGGTTGGTGAGGGTCAGTTTGCCGCCGTCCGGCAGATGGCGGCACATCAGCAGATGATGGCGGAAATGGGACTGCGGCCAGTGTGCGGACCAGAAGTTGCCCATCACGTAATCAGTTTGATATTGCGCCGCGAGATCGAAGTGATACATCGACTGCCAGTGGTCATGGTGACGGAACTGGAGCACCCAGTCCTGGCCATCGTTGATCAGCCGGTAGATTCCGTGCGGCGTCGCCTGCTCCTCCTCGGCGATCAACCGAATCGGTGCCGTCAGCGTCTGTCCGCCGAAGCCGACATCGGCGATCCAGCGTTCATCGTTCAGCTCCACCAGCAGCAGGCGGTGAGTGCGCGGCGGCATTTGCGGCGGGTTCGCCAGCACGACCCGACCCAGCAGGCTGCGGACGTTAAACCCCACCTCACGCAGCGCCCGTTCGAACAGGCCGTTCTGCTCAAAGCAGTAACCGCCGCGCCGGGCGGTGACCAGCTTATCGACCAGGGATTGATCGTCGAGCTGGATCTCCCGCGGTAGCACCACATCAATATTTTCAAACGGGATGGCGCTGTTGTGCTGCAGATGTAGCGCCCGAAGGGTGTCGATATCCACAGAAACCGGCTGCTGCCAGCCGGTACGGGCGAAATACGCGCTTAAAAACGGGGTCATAATGAGTTTCCTTTTACAGTTCTTCCTTGTTTATAAACTATTTTTACCCGTCCACTGTCGCAAAAGTGCTTTTTTACCCGCGGGTCGTACGTTGCATGATCCCCAGTGCAGTCAGCATCAACACCAGACCGGTGAGCAGCGTCAGGGTCGCCATCGCCATCCCCTGCCCGACGGATCCCTGCTCAAACTGCCGCCAGATGAACACCGACACGGTTTGCGTCCCCGCCGGGGCCAGCAGCAGCGAGGTAACCAGCTCCCGCGAGGCGATGGCAAACACCATCAGCATCGCCGCCAGCATCGCCGGAGAGACCAGCGGCAGGACGATAAAGCGCAGCGCCTGCAGCGCCGACGCGCCATGCACCCGCGCGGCAGGCTCCAGATTGCCGCCCAGCTGGCGCAGCGCGCTGCCGACATAGCGCACCGGCCACGGCAGCAGCAGGCAACAATAGGAGAGCAGCAGGATCGCCCAGCTGTTATAGGGAGAGACCGGCCAGAACGGCTGGTTCCACAGCAGGATCAGCCCCACCCCGACCACCACGCCGGGCAGCGCGGCAGGCATCAGCGACAGCGCATCCAGCAGCCCGTGCCCTTTGATTTTTTGCACCACTACCAGCCAGGCGGCCAGCAGGCCGAGTAACCCGGTGATACAGGCCGCGCCCAGCGCCAGCGACAGGCTGGTGCCCAGCGCCGACAGGGCATCCCCCTGCTGGCTGAACAGCGCCCCATAGTGAGAGGCGGTCAGGTTGGCGAGCGTCACCCCGCCCGACAGGGTGCCCAGCACCCCGGACAAGGCCATGGAAGCACCCGGCAGGATCACCGCGATAAACCCGGTCAGGGCCAGCAGCGCCACTACCGGCAGGGTAAAGCCTCCGGCATCCGCGCCCATGTTCTCCGTCGGTTTGCCGGTAATACTGGTCACATCCTGGTTGCCGGTCAGCTTTTTCTGCAGCCACCAGGCGCTCAGGGCGATAGTCACCAGCACCACCGAGAGCATCGACGCGCCAGACAGGTCTATCGGCCATTCGGCCAGTTTTTTCTCGATATCGGTGGTCAGCATCAACACCCCGGCGCGGGTCCCGAGCGCCGCGGGCACGCCATACTCCTCAATCGCCAGGGTGAAGGCCAGCAGCATCCCCGCCGCCAGCGACGGCGACAGCATCGGCAGCGTGATATGCCAGAACGCCCGTCCGGGAGTGGCACCGTGTACCCGGGCTACCAGCGCCAGACGTTGCCCACTGGCCAGCAGGCTGCGCGACACCGCGAAATAGACCACCGGGAAGATATTCAGGGCCATCACCAGCACAATTCCGGTCTGGCTGAACAGCAGATTATTCAGGTTGAGGCCGATGAGCTGTTGCAGATAGCCGTTGGTTTGCAGCACCAGCATCCACGACAGCGCGGCGATATAGGGCGGGGTTAAAAACGGGATCAGAAACAGCAGATCCCACAGCCGGGGCAGCGGCAGGTTAAGCAGCCCGCGCGCCACGCCAAGGGGAAAGCCAATCAGGGCGCTAACCAGCGCCACGCCGACGGCCACCTGCAGCGTACCGCCGAGCATGGTGGGCAGTTGCGGCTCGGCCAGCAGGGTTGCGAGGCCGCTAAAAGCACCGGAGAAGATCCCGGCGCTGAACTGCGGAAACACCGCCTGCAGCAGAATAAAGGTGAGCGGACACGCCACCAGGATCACCAGCAGTGCCAGCGTCGTCACCGACAAGAATTTTGGATTCACAAAACAGTCCTGAAGACGGGGTTGCCCCCGTCAGGTGATTATAAGGTGAAGAGCGTGTTGAAACGCTTGAGGATATCGCTGCGTTCGCTTGTACCGTCGCTTTTGGTCGGCAGGATTTTCAGATCGTTAAGCAGCGGGCGCTTGGCCTGCACGTCGCCGCGGGCCGGCATCAGCCAGGCATCGGCCACCATCGCCTGGCCTTCCGGCGACAGGACGTAATCGACGAAGGCTTTGGCATCTTCCGCATGCTGAGTAGATTTGAGGATCATCATCGGGCGCGGGGCAATCACCGTGCCGCTGGCCGGGAAGATCACCTTCAGGGATTCGCCCTGGCTGATGTTGCCGTACGAAACGTAGTCCACCGCACCAAATACCGCCGCTTTTGCCCCCTGCATCACCGGCGTTACCGCCTGGGCATTCGGGCCGCTGACTACCATGCCGTTCTTTTTCAGCTCATCAAACAGGGTCCAGGCCTTGTCACCCATGCCATTTTGCAGCCCGATCAGCAGATCCAGCGACGCGCCGGACAGCGCAGGATCCGGAGTAGTGACCTTGTCTTTGAAGGCCCCGGTGGTCAGATCGCCCCACTCTTTCGGCTCCGGGGTGCCGCTTTTGGTGTTCCAGACGATGCCCAGCGCCGACACGCCCTGCGCCACATAGTCATCTGATTTCAGGTCCGCAGGTACCTTCGCCGCATTGGCGCTCTGGTACGGCAGCAGCCAGCCGCGGTTATGCAGATCTTCCGCGGTATCCCAGGAGGCGGAGATCAGAATATCAGCCTGCGGATTCGCTTGTTCAGCCTCAAGGCGGGCCATCACCTTGCCGGTGGTCGCCTGGAAGATATCCACCTTCACGCCGGTTTTCTTTTCAAAGCCGCTGGCGAGGCTTTTGGCCAGCGATCCCGGGCCTGCGGTGTAGAGGGTCAGCGCGTGGGCGCTGGACATCATAACGGACGATAACGCCATGGCTAACAGGACTCCTTTTTTGACGGACATTGCAGCTTTCATGCGAACTCCCCTGAGGATGTAATCAAACGATCGGCAGCGACGCTGCCAGCAGACAAATGCACGATGCGATCGGCCAGGATTTCAGCCTCCCGGCGGTCGTGGGTAACATAGACGGCGGTGGTGCCGAGCTGGCGCAGCAGCGTGGCCATCTCGTGACACAAGGTTCCACGCAGTTCGCTGTCGAGGTTGGAGAGCGGCTCGTCAAACAGCAGCACCCGCGGCTCGGCGACAATCGCCCGGGCCAGCGCCACGCGCTGTTGCTGCCCGCCGGAGAGCCCTGCCGGTTTGCGGTCGGCGAAATCGCTTAAGCCGACGCGAGCCAGAGCCTGGGCGACGCGGCTGTCGCGTTCCTGACGCGGGACCTGGCGCATCTTCAGCGGGAACATGACATTCTGTGCCACGGTCATGTGCGGCCAGAGGGCGTAATCCTGGAACACCATGCCGATGTCCCGGGCTTCCGGCGGTAAGGCCCATCCGGTTTTCGCCACCAGACGATCGCCAAAATGGAGTTCCCCCTGTGCAGGCTGGGTTAACCCCGCCAGCAGACGCAACAGGGTGCTTTTCCCACAGCCCGATGGCCCCAGCAGCGCAACCACGCTACCCGGCTCGATATGCAGATCGATTTGATTCAAAACGGTATTCGCGCCAAAAGCGTAGGAGACGCCTTTGAGCGTGATGGAAGTGAGCATATTGTTATCCTCTTTGGGATTTGATGCTCGCCACTGTAGGCAGCTTGTGTGACGAATAAATTACGCATTTGTTGCAGCTTGATTTCCAATGGCTTTCAGCCGTTTAATGCTCTGAAGCTATTTATGAGGAATTTCTATGAGCCACTTCCGCCCCGTTGAGTTAATGCACGCCAGCCGCCTGTTAAATCACGGCCCGACCGTCCTGATCACCAGCCGCGACGAGACAATCGACCGCCGCAACGTGATGGCCGCCGCCTGGTCGATGCCGGTGGAGTTCGAGCCGCCGCGGATCGCCATCGTGGTGGATAAAAGCGCCTGGTCGCGGGAGCTAATTGAGCGCAGTGGCCGGTTCGGGATCGTCATTCCCGGCGTGGCGGCCACCAACTGGACCTATGCTGTGGGCAGCGTCAGTGGGCGCGATGAGGATAAATTCAACTGCTACGGCATTCCCGCCATCGACGGCCCGGTGCTGGGCCTGCCGGTGATCGAAGAGAAATGCCTGGCGTGGATGGAGTGCCGCCTGCTGCCCGCCACCTCGGCGGCAGAAAAATATGACACCCTGTTTGGCGAGGTAGTCTCCGCCGCGGCGGATGAACGGGCGTTCGTCGCCGGGAGATGGCAGTTTGACGACGATAAGCGCAATACGCTGCACCACCTGGGCGCGGGGACTTTTGTGACCAGCGGGAAGCAGGTGAAAGCGCCTGAGTGAAATATCCTGATTTAACATTTATAAAATAAAGAATGGCCCAGCGGGCCATTACTGCATTAAATATATCCAAATATTATTGGAGGCGATTTATTATAACTGAGAACATATATTTTTTATCTATACAATTAATTCAGCAGGCATACCTTAATTGATTTTAAAATCGAGAAACGCCATAATGGAATCTACGATATTTCCAACGCATTACATTTAACGAAAGGTTTTTGATAAAATATATGACAAAAGAATCACAAATAGACAGAGAGGATCGCATAGGAAAAAGGATGATATTCACATTACTTGCTGCAATAACGCCTTTGACAGTTATGCTTTTTATTTACTGCACCCACCCAGACTCTGCTTTGCTATATGTCGTGGCTTCATGGGGCAGCGAACTACCAGCTGTTACTTCCGCAAAAAACCCATTGTTAAGCAAAGTAATGGATCTTTATACAAAAACATCGCCATTCGTCGCGGCACTCTTTTTTATGACATCATTTAAACTAATGAGTATCAAAAAAGATCACTCAAATGCAAAATTGATCGGCACGTTGCTTCTGTATTATGTCTTTTATTTTTGTATTACCTATCCATTCCTGTTTTGTAATCAAGAGCTAACAACATCTGGCAGGCTTTTGCGACTCATGTCAGAAAATGACATTTTTTTAACGTTTTTCTATTCCTCACTCTACGCTGGACTATTTGTGTTAACCGTTATGGTTTTTTGGTTTACAATTGGGGTTTGCAACGCGTTAAAGGAGAGGTGATAAACACCCCTCCCGGTTTATTAGCGTGCTGGTTTGATTAATTCGTTATTGATTCTTTCTGCAAAGGAGTCATCTATCAAAGATGCCAGATACGAAATAATCAATGTTACAACGATCATTATTAAAGTTGACGAAAAGAGACTTGAAATAGCAAACATTGAAACAATTATACCTAGAGTAGCCATTGCTACGCTCGCAACGACACCGCTTAACACCCATGATTCAACTTCAAGAATCAAAGGTCCCCAATTTCCGGTTTCGTAACCAACGATACTTTTTTCACGTACTTTTTCAACACGGAGTAACCAGCCAGCAGCAGAGAAAACCTTACTTAAGCTCGCGAGTTTTATCGACATGTTTTGTGCGTTAACCTGTCGCCAGGCATTGATGAGAACAGCCTTATCAGCCGGGCTAATTCTCATTGACGGATTCGAATTCAGCCGATTGAAGGTCTTCATCGCATCGTTATAGCTTCGGATGTTCTTGCCTTGATAGTTCTTAACTTTTACGGCGAGTTCTTTTGCTATAACCCGGTATCTATCACTAAGTTGCCCACTGATTTTATTTCCGACATCAACAATATAATCGCTTGCTTTCAATAATAATGCGGCTTCGTCGACCTTTTTTGCGGCTGCAGCGGCGGCAATTGCTTTGTCTTCGTCCAACATCATTTGAACTTTTTTACGGAGATCGCCTTTAACTTTTGCAGGAATACTGCCTTTTGCCACAGATTCTTTGTACATGTTAACAAGAGCTTTGCAGGATACCCTATCGGCACCGTAGAGTTTTTCTGCTCGCTGCTGGATGGTGGGTGTTGATGGGGGTTTACTTACTTCGGCTGCATTAGACAGAACTCCATTCAAAATCTGCGCATTGTCTGAACCCGTTGCCGTATCTGTCTTAGTTCGTTTATGGCCCGTTTCAATATTACCGACTACAACGTTCCCGCTCTTATGCTTGAAGTTTAAAATTAATCCACTTAAACCTATTGTGCTGGCCTGTTCTGAATTAATTCCAGAAACGGAGATGCTCAGTGTGCCTGCAGCAGATATGTCCTCAATTTTCACTTTTGCAGAAGGGTTAAGGATATGGACTGCAATAAGTAAGTTTTTGAGTTTTTCAGTAATTGAGGGATCGGAACGAATAGCCGAAACTTGTTTTTGTACCGCTGCAGATACACCCGACCAGGAGTTATTATTACCGCCGTTATTTGATCCACCTGTACCACCAGGGCCATAAGGTTCTTTCCCTCTCTCAGAACTCCAGCTTGTACCATCACCAAATTTAGAAGCAGACATATCATTTCTCCATGATTAACTTCTGTTATATAACTTATCCCTGTAAGGAACTTGAACCGTCGACTTGTCACCCAGTAGTACACAACAACCACAGATAATTATGACAAGCATTTAAATATTGAATTTTTGTATAAATGAAGGCGTTGAAGGTTAATTTTTTTTAAATTAACCACGACATTACTTTCATGTCAATAATATTTCCGAGGATATAATTAACCAATAATCCTCCATGCTATTATCCTGCACTCTGGTAGAGATTTTTTGTTTGCCATATATCTTCTAATAGGTTTTATAAGGGATCCGCATCCGGTCCAGCACGTTAGTAAAATCCTGCACTGCCACGAACACCACTGCCCCTTTACCAGGGATGACGTTGGTGATGATCCCCACCGTCTCCCCGGTCAGGCTGTCGATGACCGGCCCGCCGGACATGCCGGAAACCGCCCCCGCCCCGGTGATGATGCCGTAGTAGCAGCCGTCACGCTTCACGAAGCCGTCGATCTTGCCCATGCTGGATTTCGGCAGGCTGTTGATGGCGCTATAGCCGAAAAGGGTGACGTTGCGCCCGACCCTGGCGTAAGCCAGCTGATGCACGATCTTGCCGCGGTTGTTATCGCCAATCACCGCCACATCGCAAATGGGATGCTGAGCCCTCACCGGCTTCAACAAGGGTACCGCAACGTGGGCGGCGGTGAGCGACAGTTGGCTTGAGACCGGAAAGGTGGTGCCCTGCATCCCCGCCGCAAGCCAGTTCAGCGGCGCAGGCAGGCCGATAAAGACCATATCTGCCTGCTTTGTCGCGCTAAAGTCAGTCCGGCTGGTGCCGGACATCACCACACACCCCAGCAGCATAAGGGGTGCCATGAGTGCGGCGAGAGCAAAATGCAGACGCTTCATGGGGCCCCCCCCGGACCTACTTTTTCGACCGCCCGGCGATGATCTCATCGGCCACGATACGCGGCGCCTCGGCGTAATGGTGGAACTCCATGCTGTAGGTGGCCCGCCCCTGGGACATGGAGCGCAGCGTGGTGGCATAGCCAAACATCTCCGCCAGCGGCACGTCGGCGCGGATAATCTGGCTGCCGAACTGCTCCTCCATTCCCTGTACCAGACCGCGCCGGGAGGAGAGATCGCCCATAATATTTCCGGCATACTCTTCCGGGGTTTCGACCTCCACGTGCATCATCGGTTCAAGGATCACCGGGTCGGCTTTGCGCGCCGCGTCCTTAAAGCCGAAGATCGCCGCCATGCGGAATGCCATCTCCGAGGAGTCGACGTCGTGGTAGGAGCCAAAGGTCAGGGTCGCTTTGATATCGACCACCGGGTAGCCCGCCAGCACGCCGCTGTTCATCGCTTCGCGCAGTCCTTTCTCCACCGACGGAATGTACTCCCGCGGCACAACACCGCCTTTGGTGGCATCGACAAAGGCAAAGCCGCTGCCCGGCTCCTGCGGCTCGAGGCTCAGCACCACGTGGCCGTACTGTCCTTTCCCGCCGGACTGGCGGACAAACTTGCCCTCGATGTCGTTTACCGCTTTGCGGATGGTTTCCCGGTAGGTGACCTGCGGACGGCCGATATTGGCCTCGACGCCAAACTCGCGCCGCATGCGGTCGACGATAATCTCCAGATGCAGTTCGCCCATCCCGGAGATAATGGTCTGGCCGGACTCTTCATCGGTATGCAGATGGAAGGAGGGATCTTCCGCCGCCAGACGGTGCAGCGCGATACCCATTTTCTCCTGGTCGGCTTTGGTTTTCGGCTCGATGGAGAGCGAGATCACCGGGTCCGGGAACTCCATGCGCTCGAGGGTAATCACCGCGTTGGGATCGGTCAGGGTGTCGCCGGTAGTGACATCCTTCAGCCCGACGCAGGCGGCGATATCCCCGGTGCGCAGCTCCTCGACGTCGTGCCGGTCGTTGGCATGCATCAAAACGATGCGCCCGATGCGCTCTTTTTTGCCCTTCACCGGGTTAAACACCGCGTCGCCTTTTTTCAGCACCCCGGAGTAGACGCGGATAAAGGTCAGCTGCCCGACGTAGGGGTCGGACATCAGTTTAAACGCCAGCGCCGAGAAGGGTTCGTCATCGTTGGGGTGACGCTCGGCGTGCTGCCCTTTCTCATCCACCCCGTCGATGGCGGGAACGTCGAGGGGTGACGGCATCAGCTCAATCACCGCATCCAGCATCCGCTGCACCCCTTTGTTTTTAAAGGCGCTGCCGCAGAGCATCGGCTGGATCTCCCCGGCCACCGTGCGTTTGCGCAGGCCGCGGATAATTTCTGCCTCGTCGAGATCGTTGGTTTCGAGGTACTTATCCATCAGGTCATCGCTGGCTTCCGCCGCCGCCGAGACCATTTTATCCCGCCAGGTCTGGGCGGTGGCCTGCAGTTCGTCCGGTACCGGGGCATAGCTGAAGGTCATCCCCTGGGTGGCGTCATCCCAGAGAATGGCCCGCATGTGGATCAGATCGACCACCCCGGTGAAGTGATCTTCGGCCCCGATGGGGATGACAATCGGCACCGGATGGGCCTTCAGCCGGTCGATCATCATCTGCACCACGTGGAAGAAATCGGCCCCCGGACGGTCCATCTTATTGACGAAAGCGATGCGCGGCACCCGGTACTTATTGGCCTGTCGCCAGACGGTTTCCGACTGCGGCTGCACCCCGCCCACCGAGTCATAGACCATCACCGCCCCGTCCAGCACCCGCATGGAGCGCTCCACCTCGATAGTGAAATCGACGTGCCCGGGGGTGTCGATGATGTTGATCCGGTGCGGCTCAAAGCCGCGATCCATCCCGGACCAGAAGCAGCTCACCGCCGCCGAGGTGATGGTGATGCCCCGCTCCTGCTCCTGCGCCATCCAGTCAGTGATCGCCGCGCCATCGTGAACCTCCCCCATCTTATGGCTCACCCCGGTATAAAACAGGATGCGCTCGGTGGTGGTGGTTTTACCGGCGTCGATATGCGCGGAGATACCGATATTGCGATAACGCTCGAGAGGAATGGGCCGGATCATGATGCATCCTTATGTAATGGACATGATAATCACGCGCTGGGTGAGCGCGTGCAGGTATGTTGATCAGTGTAGTGCCCTGTGAAGGGAGGGACGGGTGATTTACGGTGAGGGAATCAGACCGCGCAACAACGCCGGGTGGCGGCTGCGCCTTACCCGGCCTACGGGGGTATGGTGCCGTTGTAGTTGTAGGCCGGGCAAAGCGAAGCTGCCGCCCGGCATTCGCGCCGGAGCTTAATCCATAACGCTATTCATATCGCGATGAAAACGTATTAAAGCAGCATGTCGCATTGCTCTGTCCGCAACCAGCGAGGGGCTTTCAGCCTGTCGCTAAACGAGCCGTACAGGATCAAAATGCGCGGCGCTTCCTGTGAATCCAGGCGTTCAGCGATCTGTTGATCAAAGCAGTCGGTGTTCAGGGCGGGAAATTGTTCCATTTTTCTCCTCCAGAGAGAACAGATTATTTCAAACTTAATATATATGGTTTAGCATATATGTATTCCAAGCGCATCGGAGTGGGAAATGATACAGCCTGTCCAGCTTTACAAAATACTGTCGGATGAAACCCGGCTGGCGATCGTCATGTTACTCAGGGAGTCCGGGGAAATGTGCGTCTGCGATATCTGTGGGGCGACCGCTGAATCACAGCCAAAAATATCGCGGCACATGGCGATTTTACGCGAGGCAGAACTGGTTCTCGATCGCCGGGAAGGAAAATGGATCCACTATCGTTTATCACCGCACATGCCGGCATGGGCAGCAGAGACTATCACCACTGCCTGGTATTGCATGCGGGATGAGGTTCGCGGATGGCTGGCACAATCAGCCAGCTCATCCTGTTAATACGTAAATCACATATACATAACCATATGTAATGGAGTTCGGGATGTTACTGGCAGGGATAATTTTTCTACTGACGCTGATACTGGTCATCTGGCAGCCCAAAGGGCTCAGCATTGGCTGGAGCGCGAGCATTGGCGCGGTGCTGGCGCTGGCGCTCGGCGTTATTCATGTTGATGATATTCCGGTGGTCTGGAATATCGTCTGGAACGCGACGGCGACCTTTATCGCGGTGATCATCATCAGCCTGCTGCTCGATGAGTCCGGCTTCTTTGAATGGGCTGCGCTGCATGTCGCTCGCTGGGGTAACGGACGCGGTCGCCTGCTGTTTACCTGGATTGTGCTGCTAGGCGCAGTGGTCGCGGCGTTGTTTGCTAACGACGGTGCGGCGCTAATCCTGACACCGATCGTCATTGCCATGCTCCTCGCGCTGGGGTTCAGTCCGGGCACGACCCTGGCCTTTGTCATGGCGGCGGGCTTTATCGCCGACACCGCCAGTCTGCCGCTTATTGTTTCCAACCTGGTGAATATCGTCTCTGCTGACTTCTTCGGGCTGGGCTTTACCGACTACGCGTCGGTGATGATCCCGGTTGATTTGGCTGCCATCGCCGCCACGCTGACGATGCTGCACCTCTTCTTCCGTAAAGATATCCCGGCGAACTATGACGTTTCGCTGCTGAAAATCCCTGCCAGTGCGATTAAAGATCCGGCGACGTTCCGGACTGGCTGGATTGTCCTGCTGCTGTTACTTGCCGGATTCTTTGTCCTTGAGCCGCTGGGGATCCCGGTCAGCGCGATTGCTGCCGCTGGCGCGATAATCCTGTTTGCGGTGGCGAAAAGAGGCCATGCGATTAATACCGGTAAAGTGCTGCGCGGTGCTCCGTGGCAGATCGTCATTTTCTCGCTGGGGATGTATCTGGTGGTCTATGGCCTGCGCAATGCCGGGCTGACAGATTATCTCTCCGGCGTGCAGAACATGTTGGCAGAACAAGGCTTATGGACGGCAACGCTGGGCACCGGCTTCCTGACGGCATTTCTCTCATCGGTAATGAATAACATGCCGACGGTGCTGATTGGCGCATTGTCGATTGACGGAAGTACGGCTTCCGGCGTAATCAAAGAGGCGATGATCTATGCCAACGTCATCGGCTGCGATTTAGGGCCCAAAATCACTCCCATCGGCAGCCTGGCGACGCTGCTGTGGCTGCATGTGCTTTCTCAGAAGAATATGTCCATCACCTGGGGATATTACTTCCGCACCGGCATTATCATGACCCTGCCTGTGCTGTTTATCACTCTGGCCGCGCTGGCGTTGCGGCTCTCTGTCACTTTGTAATGAGATCCTGATATGAGCAACATAACCATCTATCACAACCCGGCCTGCGGTACGTCACGTAACACGCTGGAGATGATCCGCAATAGCGGCAACGAACCGACCATTATTCATTATCTTGAAACCCCGCCGTCACGGGATGAGCTGGTGAAACTCATCAGCAATATGGGGATCGCTGTACGTGACCTGCTGCGTAAAAATGTTGAGCCTTATGAGCAGCTTGGTCTGGATGACGACAGATTCACAGACGAACAGCTGATTCAGTTTATGCTGCAACATCCGATTCTGATTAACCGCCCTATCGTTGTAACCCCGCGGGGTACCCGGTTGTGTCGCCCTTCGGAAGTGGTGCTGGATATTCTTCCTGACCCACAGCAAGGCGAGTTCATAAAAGAGGACGGGGAAAAAGTCGTTGATAGCACCGGGAAGCGCTTGGGCTAAAGCTAAAACGCCGGGTGGCGGCTACGCCTTACCCGGCCTACGGGATCGGTGTGGTAGGCCGGGCAAAGCGCAGCTGCCGCCCGGCATAACCCACGTCAGGTGATCACTATCACCCGAATATCATTCACATTGGTTAGCGTCGGGCCGGTCACCACCAGATCGCCCGCTTCGGCAAAGTAGCTGTAGCTGTCATGCCCGCGCAGCATCGCCTTCGCATCCAGTGAGGTTCGGACCAGCGTATCCGGCGTGACTATCGCCCCTGCCGCATCCTCGGTGCCGTCAATCCCGTCGCTGTCCCCGGCGATGGCGTAAATCCCCTCCTCGCCTTTCAGCGCACAGGCCAGCGCCAGCAAGAACTCGGTGTTGCGGCCGCCGCGTCCAGCACCTGCGTTCCCAATCGTGACCGTGGTTTCCCCGCCGCTGAGCAGCACCGCCGGGCCTTTGACCGGCAGGCCGTGCTGCTTCACCGATTTTGCGATCCCGGCCATCATAATCCCCAGTTGGGCGCTTTCGCCCTCCAGGGCATCGCCCAGAATCAGCGGGGTGTAACCCATCCGCTGCGCCACGGCGGCGGCCGCGGCCAGCGCGCCGGAAGGCGTGGCGATCAGGCGGATGTCCTCGTCGATCTCCTTTGCTGTCACCGGCGCGCGCGGCGTGTGCAGGACCCGCATCACCGGCTCCGGCAGCGCCAGGCGATAGCGGGCGATAATCTCCAGCGCCTCTTCCGCCGTGGAGCTGTCCGCCACCGTCGGGCCGGAGGCGATGCTCTGGGGATCGTCGCCGGGTACGTCGCTGATGATCAGGGTGATCACCCGGGCAGGTCTGGCCGCCAGCGCCAGACGTCCGCCCTTGATATCCGACAGCTGCTTGCGCACGGTATTCATCTCGTGGATGGTCGCCCCGCTCTTCAGCAGCGCCTGGTTGACCGCCTGCTTATCCGCAAGGGTAATCCCCTTGCGCGGCAGGGCCAGCAGCGACGAGCCGCCGCCGGAGATCAGCGCAATCACGCAGTCGTCGACGGTGAGGTGTTTGACCTGCTCCATCATCAGCATCGAGGCCACTTCGCTCATCGCATCCGAGATCGGGTGCGCCGCCTCGACGATGCGAATTTTTTGCGTCGGCGCCGCGTGACCGTAGCGCGTCACCACCACGCCCTGCAGATCGACATCCGGCCAGGCGGCCTCCAGCGCGGCGGCCATGGCGGCGCTGGCTTTCCCGGCGCCGACCACAATGCAGCGCCCGCGCGGTTTCTCCGGCAGCGCGTCAATCAGCGCCTCATGGGGGTCGGCACTTTTCACCGCCGCCATGAAGATCTCAGTAAGCGCCCCTCGCAGGGCGCTGTCGTCGTGTTGTGCCATAGGTCAGCCTTCTGCGATGGCGCGGATCACCGCCTGGGTGACTTCGCGGGTATTGGCCGTACCGCCAACGTCCGGGGTCATGATGCCCTTCGCGCAAACGGCCTCGACGGCAGCCATCAGGCGCGTGGCGGCTTCGCCCTCGCCCAGATGTTCCAGCATTTGCGCCGCAGTCCAGAAACTGGCGACCGGGTTGGCGATGCCCTTGCCGGTGATATCAAAGGCCGAGCCGTGGATCGGTTCGAACATCGACGGGAAACGACGCTCCGGATCGATATTGGCGGTCGGTGCCACCCCCAGGCTGCCCGCCAGCGCGCCGGCCAGGTCGGAGAGGATATCGGCGTGCAGGTTGGTCGCCACGATAGTGTCCAGCGACGCCGGGTGCAGGGTCATGCGCACGGTCATGGCATCCACCAACATTTTATCCCAGGTGACGTCCGGGAACTCGCGGGCGACTTCAGCGGCGATCTCGTCCCACATCACCATCCCGTGACGCTGGGCGTTAGACTTGGTGACCACGGTCAACAGCTTACGCGGACGGGTCTGCGCCAGACGGAAGGCATAGCGCATGATGCGCGTCACCCCGGTGCGGGTGAAAATCGCCACCTCGGTGCCCACCTCCTCCGGCAGGCCGCGGTGCGCGCGACCGCCGTGGCCGGAATATTCCCCTTCCGAGTTCTCACGTACAATCACCCAGTCGAGCGTACCCGGCACCGCCTTGCGCAGCGGGGACTGAATGCCCGGCAGGATTTTAGTTGGACGGACGTTGGCGTACTGATCGAAGCCCTGGCAGATCGGCAGACGCAGCCCCCACAGTGTGATGTGATCCGGCACGTCCGGCGCACCCACCGCACCAAAGTAGATGGCGTCGAAGGCTTTGAGCTGCTCCAGCCCGTCTTCCGGCATCATCACCCCGTGGGTTTTGTAGTAGTCCGAACCCCACTCGAAGGTATGTACCGAGAAACGCATATCGCCCTGACGCTGGGCCAGCGCATGTAACACCTCAACGCCCGCGGTGATCACTTCCGGGCCGATACCGTCTGCGGGGATAGCTGCAATGGCGTAATCTTTCATCTCTGTTTCCTTAAATTAATGTTTTGACTGAATTAATGAATCGTGCGCCTGCGCCTTGCGGCTGGATGCCGAGAGCCACAGCACTACAAGTGAGGAGAGGATCAGTAGTCCGGCGACAAACCACAGCCCCCAGGTGTAACTGCCGGTCTGCTGCTTAATCAGGCCAATCATGAACGGACCGACAAAGCCGCCCAGGTTGCCGAGTGAGTTGATGGTGGCGATACCCGCCGCCGCCGCCGAACCGGACAGGAACAGGGTTGGCATGCTCCACAGCGGCGGTTTGGAGGCGCTGATACCGCAGTTGACGATGGTCAGGGCGAGGATAACCCCGACGATGCTCGCCGTGCTGCCGGCCATAAACAGCCCGGCCGCCGCCACGATGCAGGCAGCAATTACATGCCACGAGCGTTCGCTGGTTTTGTCGGAATGACGCGCCCAGAGCACCATCGCCACCACGGCCATCACCGCCGGAATGGCGTTCAGCAGGCCGACGGTCATGGAAGAGACGCCGAGCGTTTTAATGATCTGCGGCGACCAGATGCCCAGGGTGTAGAGCCCGGCGGAGGTGCCGAAGTAGACCAGCGACAGAGCCAGAACGCGCTTATCCAGCAGCCCTTTCCAGACGCTGTGCTGCGCGGTGGCCTGTTTTGCGGCCTGCTCACGCTGCAGAGTGGCAATCAGCCAGCCGCGCTCCTCTTCGCTGAGCCATTTTGCCTTCTCCGGGCGATCGGTGAGCCAGAACAGCACCACCACGCCGAGGATCACCGCTGGCACCGCTTCGAGGACAAACATCCACTGCCAGCCGGCAAAGCCCATCATGCCGTGCATCTCCAGCAGGGCCGCCGAGATCGGCGAGCCGAGCGCGGTGGAGATCGGGGCCGCCGCCATAAAGATTGCCGTCACCTGGGCGCGTTTCTGCGCCGGGAACCAGTAGCTTAAGTAGAGGATGATCCCCGGAAAGAAGCCCGCTTCCGCTACGCCGAGCAGGAAGCGCAGGCTGTAGAAGCTGGTGGTGCTTTGCACGAAGGCCATGCCGCCGGAGACCAGCCCCCAGGTGATCATCACCCGGGCAATCCAGATGCGCGCCCCGACCTTGTGCAGGATCAGGTTGGACGGCACTTCAAACAGGAAGTAGCCGAGGAAGAAGATCCCGGCACCAAAGCCGAAGACCGCCGGGGAGAAGCCGAGATCGGCGTTCATGGTCAGCGCCGCGAAACCAATGTTGACGCGGTCAAGGAAGGCGATGAAGTACAACAGCATGATGAAGGGGACGATGCGCAAGGTGATCTTGCGCATGACCCGTTGTTCGATTGTGCAGGTCATGTGAGGTGTTCCTCATAATTATTTTGTAGGGTACGCAGTCAGGCTGCCTTGATGAGTATGCTGATATTTCTTGCATGATCATGCGCATCGGTTTATACAAAAAAATGCAATAATCGCGAGCGAGCCAAAATGGAACTACAACACCTGCGCTGTTTCCTGGCGGTGGCAGAGACCCTGCATTTCGGTCAGGCGGCCCAGCGCCTGGATATGCTGCCCTCCGCCCTGGGAAGGAATATTCGCCTTTTAGAAGAGGCACTTGGCACGCGTCTGTTTACCCGCTCGACCCGCCGGGTGGCACTGACGGAGAACGGCGTGTTGCTGCGGGAAGAGGCGCGAAAACTCCTCGCCCACGCCGACGCGATTATGTTGCAATTTCGTCAAAATCCGCGCCGGGCGCAGCCGCTTTTGCGCGTCGGGACTATCGACAGCGCGGCCATCGGGTTGCTGCCGGGATTGCTGCAACTGTTCCGCCAGCACTACCCGACGGTGGAGATCCAGCTCTTCGAAGATAAGACCGTCCATCTGCTGCCAAAGCTGAAAAGCGGCAGGCTGGATCTGGTGTTTATCCGCCCTCCCGCCCAGCTGGATGGACAGTTTGGCCGGGCATTTTTATGCAACGAGCCCGGCATTCTGGCCCTGCCTGCCTGCCATCCGTTTGCCGATCGTGAAAGGGTCGATATCGCTGAGCTGGAGGGGATGCCGATGATCCTGCCGGAGCGGCGCTCGCGCCCCCACAGTCACGACCTGACCATGAATCTGTTCCATAACGCGGGCATTGAAGTGACGGTGTCACAGATGGCGGACGAGAAACAGACCATCATCAACCTTGTGGCGGCGGGAATTGGGCTGGCGATTGTCCCGGCCTGGAGCAGCCGTTATCTGATGCCTGGGGTGAAGTTTGTGCAGCTCAACGGCGCGGAGCAGATGGGGATGCCGCTGGAGGCGGTATGGATGGCCGGGGCGCAGGATGAGATTCGGGATAATATGCTGGCGATGCTGAAGGAGCATCCGGAGCTGTATGTTTAGTCTTTTCTCCCTCTCCCTGTGGGTGTACGGTCCGGGGACATGGTAGACAGATGTTCGGGGACATGGTGAACACTTTTTAACATCCTTTACCCATGGTGATCGACTTTTTCTTCAGGTCGATCACCCCCA
>Ga0160490_100212_pt1 | contig 17891 bp, 17 predicted proteins | sample DIDnMG_7_FD_108210 | JGI IMG/M metagenome (GOLD analysis project Ga0160490, IMG submission 108210) | Enriched soil microbial communities from UW Madison campus, WI, USA - DID2934_E24_Lignin MG | ecosystem: Environmental > Terrestrial > Soil > Unclassified | place: USA: Madison, Wisconsin...
CCGACTGGGAAACCGAGTATTTGGCACCCATACTTGCCGTTCGTATCGTAGACGACATGGACAGCGCCATCGAACACATCCATCGCTGGAGTTCGGGACATACTGAATCCATCGTGACCGAAAATCTGGCCAAGGCCACACGCTTCCAGCGCGAAGTAGACTCCAGCTCGGTTTATATCAATTTACCCACTTGCTTTGCCGACGGTTTCGAATACGGCTTGGGTGCCGAGATCGGCATTTCCACCAATCGTCTGCATGCACGCGGGCCGGTGGGCCTGGAAGGCCTTACCACTTACAAGTGGGTGCTGACAGGCGACGGCCAACTGCGCGGCTGACCCATCAGGGCCGGTTCGCAACGGCCCGGGTTTCGTTATTCCGACAGGTAAGACCACCATGCTTTGGATCAAGACCTTCCACCTGCTGTTCGTGATCTCGTGGTTTGCAGGCCTATTTTATTTGCCGCGCCTGTACGTCAACCTGGCACAAGCAGTACCGCCCGAGACATATACCCACTTGGTGGGTATGGCTCGCAGGCTGTACCGATTCATGACCATCTTGGCGGTTCCCGCCATTGTGCTGGGGCTGACCTTATGGTTGCATTACGGACTGGGGCGTGGGCAAGGCTGGATGCATGCCAAGCTGGCTGTAGTGCTGTTACTGGTGCTGTACCATTTTTGCTGTGGCCGTATGCTGCACAGCTTCGCCGAACATCGCAATACTCGTAGCGCCCGCTTTTACCGCTGGTTCAATGAAATCCCGGTAATACTGCTGCTGATTGTCCTCATTCTGGTCGTCATTCGACCTTTCTAAGCCTTCTGATCATGTCCGACGAAAAAAAAACCGGCGCCACTCTCACGCTCAAGGCTCGCTCCGTCAGTAAAGACGACGAGACCAGCACTGCGCGCAACCGATCGGGCTCACGCGCACGTCGTGTAGAGCAGATGGCACGGCAACAAGGGCTGGAAGCCAACAAAGCGGCCTCCCCCACCAGTGCCGCTCCAACGCCTACCGAAGGTCGCGGCCAGCAACCGCGCATCGAGCGCAAGGCGCGAGCCGAGCAGCCGGGACGCCCAGAGCGTGGTGCACGCGGCGAACGAACAGAGCGTTCCGATCGCCCCGCACGTCAAGATCGCGGCGATCGCACAGAACGCTCCGCCAGCTCGCGTACCGATGCCCCCACGCGCCCTGCCCGCACCGGGCAGTTCGAGCGCGCTCGCGACGCATCGCCACGCCACGCTTATGCCAATCGCCCTGACTCTGCCCGCACTCCGCCAGAGCGCCGTGCTCGTCCCGCTACCCGCCAGATTCTCGGTTACGAAACCGTATTTCAGGTGTTCACGCCCTGCCCTCAAGGCCTGGAAGCAGCGCTTGCCGAAGAACTGCAAGCGCTAGGCTTCGAAGCGCAGGCCGGACGGGCCGGATGCCATCTGAGCGCAGATTGGCATGGCATTCAACGCATCAATTTATTCTCTCGGTTGGCAACGCGCGTGCTGGTCAAACTTTCCAGCGCACAAGTACAAACCGAAGACGATATTCTCGAACTGGCACGGGCCACGCCCTGGGAGCGCTGGTTTGGTCCTGAACACAGCCTGCGGGTAGACACCTCGGCGGTGCGCAGCCCCATGAAAAGCCTGCAATATTGCAATCTGCGCGCCAAAGACGGCATTTGCGACCGCCTGCGTGAGCGGGAAGGCGCACGCCCAGATATCGATACCGTGCGTCCTGACGCCCGCGTTCATCTTTTTCTGGACGAACACAGCGCCACGCTTTACCTCGATACTTCGGGCGAATCCCTGTTCAAACGGGGCTGGCGCCTAGACAAGGGCGAAGCCCCCATACGCGAAAACCTGGCAGCCGGCATGCTGGCATTATCTGGCTGGCAAACCGATCAAGCCCTGATGGACCCTTTCTGCGGCAGCGGCACCATACTCATAGAAGCCGCCTGGAAAGCCATGGGTATGCCGCCCGGCATCATGCGCCCCTTCGCATTCGAGCGCCTGCGTCACCACGACCGGCAAGCTTGGTATGCCTACAAAGACCAAATGCGCAGCCAAGCGCGCCAAAACGCACTCACCGCCCCCCTGCTCGGTATTGAGCTGAACCCCGACAGCGTGGCTGCCGCCCGAGCCAATGCCAGCCGGGCGGGCCTGGGCAGCGGTCAGATCCAATTCCGTGTGGGCGATGCCTGCGAAGCCCTCCCCCCAGCGGAGTCGGGCTGGATCGTCACCAATCCGCCTTACGGCGAGCGTTTGCCTACAGACGACCCAGAGCTTTGGTCACGATGGGCCAGCCACCTGAAGCGGCACTTTAGCGGTTGGCATGTCAATGCCATCTCCAACGACATGCAACTGCCCCAAAGAATGCGTCTGCAACCGAGAAGGCGGCACCCTCTATATAACGGCGCACTGGATTGCCGTCTTTTCAGCTTTGATATGGTGACAGAACGCTACGAAGGTTGATGAACGACGCTGTCTAGCCCAAGTGTTAGTGCAGCGCAACATATGGCTTGCATGTTCCTAGGGATAACCCTATAATAGGGTTATCCCTGATCGAAACGATCAATACATCATGTAGAGAGGCCATCATGATCAACCTGAATAGCGAAATCCACCTGACCGACGAACTCGAGCGCCAATTGATGCAACAAGCCATGGAAGAACAGGCTCGCTTCAAGCCCGGCACCTCGCTGAAGAATCTGTTCGTCAAGTTGTCGCAAGGCCGCAAATCCGCTAAGGCTGACGCTGTCGTTACGCGCGAAGCCAAACACGCGATCTAAGTCTGACCGCAGCAGTTCACCGTCACCTTTATTGGCGGTAAGGGCATTCCAGGCAGCAACACGTCTGATGTCATCATCGCAAGCCGCCCCTCAGGGCGGCTTTGTCATGCTGGCCCCGACAGCGGCTATACGCTTATCGGGGATAATAGCGGGCTGATATTGCCCTTCCTACCTTGCCGCCATGACCGACCCTAAGCCTTACGACGCTTCAGCCATGCCCGATGCCACGCGTTGGCGCCGTTTCTCCAGCATGATGTATGAAGGCGTTCTGCTTTTCGCCGTGGTCTATCTGGCCAGCTATCTTTTTGACACGCTCACGCAAAGTCGCAGCGGCATGACGCTGCGCCCGGCCCGACAACTCGTGGTGTTTTTGGCCATAGGCGTCTATTTCGTCATGAGCTGGCGATACAGCGGCCAAACCTTACCCATGAAAACCTGGAATCTGAGGCTGGTGGAAAACAACGGCCAAGTGCCTCGGCCACGCAGACTGGTATTACGCTACTTATTGCTATGGCCCGTACCACTGCTGGCGGGCCTGCTCATCAAAGCACTTTCCTGGTCCACCGGCTTAGGGGCGCTAGACCTACTGATCGTCCTGACGCCCTTTTCCATCTTTATCTGGACGTGGTTCGACCGCGACCAACGGTTTTTGCATGATCGCGTGTTAGGCACACGCCTGGTGGTCACTCCCAGCAAGCGCAAAACCCCGGATAAACCCTAGGCAAACGCTTGGATACAAGTGGGGGGATTGCACAGAAGCCGCTTGTCGTTCATGCTTGTAGGCTGGTTGAGCCAGCATCTTCCCTTGCACCTTGTTGAAGACCGCCTACACAATGACCGACCAATACGCAGCCCTGTATGCATCCTATCAGTGGCTCGTGCCGTCCCAGATAAACATCGCACAAGCGTGTATACACCGCTGGGCCGAGAATTCCCACGAAGGGCGGCGTATTGCCTTGCACGTGGAAGACGAGTTCGGGCAGGGTGTCAGCTGGTCTTATCAGCAGCTATCCGACATGGCACACCAGTTAGCCAATGGGCTGTTGCGCATGGGGGTTCAGCCCGGCGACCGCGTGGTCGTAGCCATGGCACAGCCGGCACAATTTCTTGCCGCCCTAAGCGCCGTACTCGATGTAGGCGCCGTTGCCGTACCGCTTTCCGCCCGTATGAGCGCCGCCCGTCGCATACGCTGCGTGCGCGACGCCAAAGCCCGAACAGCCTTGGTCGATGCCTCTTCCGGTCCAGAACTTCTGCAATCGCAAGCGCAATGCCCCGAGCTCATCCAAATCGTCGGCTTAGGCTTTACCCACGACGACATCATCCCCTGGCGCACCCTGCTGGCACGCCAACCCACCACATTCAAACCTCGCCCCACCCGGGCTGACGCCCCCGCCCTGCTGCTATTCGATACCTCGGATAAGCACGTGGGCCAGTTATTCAGCCATCAAGCGCTGATCGGTGCCTTACCCGGGTTCGTCTGCGCCCAAAGCTGGTTCCCTCAAGCCGGTGATTCCCTTTACACCAGCCTGGACTGGTGCAGCACCGAAGGTTTATTGGGTGGCGTATTGCCCGCGCTTTATTTTGGCCGGCCATGTATTACAAGCTTGGCCCCCAACTTAGGGCAGCATTGCTACGAGATTCTCGAGCGCTACCGCGTCAGCAATCTGCTTGTCGACATCCAAACCTTGCTGCGACTGCAAGCCACCCTTCAAGCACAAGACAGCCGTCCCCGCCTGGCTTTGCGCGCCATTGCGCTACAAGCGCCTCCTACCGCCAACACTTCTTTGCTGGAATGGTGCCAACGTGAACTGGGTGTGCAGCCTGATGTCCTGTTCAGTCTTCCCCAAGCCGTTGCAGTCATCGGTCAGGCTCACGAAAAATGGCCAAGCCAAGCGGGCAGCATAGGTCGCCCTTACCCAGGCCATTTGGCAACCGTGCTAGATTCCCAAGGCCACCCCAGCCCTGCCGGCGTTCCCGGTGAGCTCGTCCTGAACCGTTACGACATTCAGGGGCACGCCGACCCCGCCCGCCATCTTGGCACCTGGAAGCCCGACGGCACATGGGTCGAGCCGGAAGGCGATTGGCTGCATACCGGTCTTGGGGCTTATATAGACAAGCAAGGCGACATCTGGCTCGTCGACGCCCTTCCTGTTTCTGGGGGATAATCACAGCTTGTGATTCCCTCAGGAGCCCCGTATGGCGCTGTACGAGTATGACGGCCACCGCCCCGTCATCCACCCCGACACTTTCATTTTCGACAGCGCCGACATCATAGGCCGTGTCACCCTCGAAGCTGGCGCCAGCGTCTGGAGCAACGTCAGCATTCGCGCCGACAACGACATCATCCATATAGGGCGCAACAGCAACGTCCAAGAGGGCAGCGTTTTGCACGTCGACCCAGGCACCCCCCTGTTGATCGGTGAAAACGTCACCATAGGCCACCAAGCCATGCTACATGGCTGTACCATAGGGGATGGCGCACTGATAGGCATGCAAGCCATCGTGCTCAATCGCGCGCGTATTGGTCGAAACTGCCTCATTGGTGCCGGCGCCATCGTACCCGAAGGCCGCGAAATACCCGACAATTCTTTGGTTATCGGAATCGGCAAAATCGTACGCGAACTCACCCAAGAAGAGATCGCCGACCTGCATCGCAACACACAAAGCTATGTTGACCGCGGCCAAGAGTTTCGCAGCCGCCTTAAGCGCCTGAACTGACGCCACTTTTTTCCTTTTTTACGCATTTCCCTGTTTTCGATGAGCGACTTTCTACAAAAGCTTCTATCCGCCGATCGCAGCACACGCATACAGATCGTCAGCCTAGAGCAATCCTGGCAAACCGGTCTTGCACATCAGCACTATCCCGAATGCGTGCGCAATCTGCTGGGCGAACTGGTTAGCGCCGCCGTATTGCTCACCTCCAACATCAAGTTCGAGGGCTCGCTTATCCTTCAATTACAAGGTGATGGCCCTGTTGCGCTTATCGTGGTCGAATGCGACAGCGAACTCAACATTCGCGCTACCGCCACTTTGCGCGAAGGTCAGCCTATCCCCGAAGACGGTAATCTTCAGCAGCTTATGAACGCCCAGAATCAAGGGCGCTTCTCGGTCATTCTTGATCCTCGCCGTTCTGATAGCAATATGAGCACCTACCAAGGCATAGTGCCCCTGGAAGGCGATACCGTAGCCGAAGTGCTGCAAGCTTATATGCACCATTCCGAACAGCTGGATACGCGTCTGTGGCTGGCCGCCGACGGGCAGCGTTGCGCCGGCTTGTTGCTGCAACGCCTGCCGCGCGAGGGTGGTCATGCCCAGTTGGACGATACCGTGGACCAAGACGATTGGGATCACCTGCTCGCCCTGACGTCTACCCTTACCCCAGACGAGCTACGCCAGTTGGATGCACAGGCTTTGCTGCACCGCCTATACTGGAACGAGTCACTGACTGCCTTCGAACCTCAAGGGGTACGCTGGTGGTGCCCTTGTACACGCGACCGCGTGGCCAATATGCTGCGCATGCTGGGCAAGCATGAGCTCGAAGATCTGCTTACCGAGCGTCAGCAAATAGACGTGTCGTGCAACTTCTGCGGCAAGCCTTATCGCTTCGATGCCATAGACTGTACCCAGCTCTTTCTCGACGCTCAAGACACCCCTCCTTCCTCGTCTAGTCCGCAGTAGTTCCCACAATCGACAGGCCCCTCGTCCCCGCCCATACTGTCCGGTATGGGCGTTTACCTTTCTTCTTCCCGGTTCAAACAAAAAGGTAGCGGCCTGGCCGAATTCGGCTTGGCCGCTGTGCTGCTGCTGACTATCGGGCTGGGCACCGTCGAAATCGCGCACTGGATGGCGGTACGCCAAGTGCTGAGTCTGGCCTTGCAAGAAGCTGCACGCACAGGCGCCGTCTACCATGGCAACCCTAGCCAGATTGCCGAAAGCTTCGAAAATGCCTTGCTGCCGCTATTTACACCGGCAGCCTCTGCGCAACAACGTCTGCACCAACACCTGGAAGCCGTTCAAGCCCAGCTAGGAGCCCCCGCTTGGCACATGGCTGTCTTAAGCCCGCATCTTGCAGCGTTCAACGAGTTCGACCCACCCGAACCCTTCGCCGGGGCCTCGGTCGGCACGTCTACAACGCTATCCCTTTTATCCGCAGCGCATCATCTGCGACGCATAGACAACGATTATCAAGATCTGCAACACAGAAGATATTTGGCTCGTGGCTGGCCTGAAGGCCGAGGTCCCGGCTCAGCACAAACCATTTACGAAGCCAACACCCTTACGCTGGCACTCATCTATCCTCATCGCCCTTTGCTTCCCATCACCCGTCAATTATTGCGATTATTGCCCGGGGGCTCGGCAAACTACGCGGCGCGTATCTTAAGCCAGGGCTACTTGCCCTTAAGCCGAAAAGTCAGCCAGACCATGCAAAGCCACCCGGTACGCTGGCCCAGTCTAGCGTCGGGAAAAATCACCTACGGCATGACAGGCCCTGAACTGGCGGATATGGGCCAGGCTTGTCCAGGCTGTCACCACGATAGCGGCGGCCAGCCAAATCAGGGAGCGGGCTCGAATACAAGCGGGGGCAATACAGACATTGGCCCAGGCATCAGCGATGCGCCTGGCGCTGGGCAACTGCCCAGCACGGGAATAGCCCCTGCACCAGGCGGTGCTGAGGATGCGCCGGTAATGGAAGATCTGTGTGGGATTGCCTTGTGTTGCGCAGACTAGCGTTGCGCCGGCCGTGGAGTATTGGTGGCCGGCGCCGCACGACGCGGCGTTTGCGGCCTGGCCTCGTTAGGCGCCAGCAGTTGCACGAAGACTTCGCCCTCGCGTATCAGGCCAAGCTCGCCACGGGCGCGCTCTTCGACAGCCTGGGTGCCTGACTTAAGATCCTGAACTTCGGCGGCCAGCGCATTATTACGCGCCGTGAGCGCCGCATTGACCTCGTGCTGTTCGGTGATTTGCTTGCGTAACTCGTGTACGCGCAGCCAGCCACCCTTGCCCCACCATAAGGGGTATTGGATGGCGGCTGTCAGCAAGGCCAGAGCGATCAGCAGCAGTCTCATAGCAGGATTCTGGCCCGTGCTCCGTGATTAACGCAAGTTATAGAAAGCAGCGCGACCAGGGTAGGACGCAACTTCGGCCAACTCTTCTTCGATGCGCAGCAACTGGTTGTACTTGGCCATACGGTCGGAGCGCGAGAGCGAACCCGTCTTGATCTGCATGGCATTGGTAGCCACGGCAATATCGGCAATGGTGGCGTCTTCGGTTTCACCCGAACGATGCGACACAACGGCGGTATAGCCTGCACGCTTGGCCATTTCGATGGCGGCGAAGGTTTCGGTCAGGGTGCCGATCTGATTGATCTTGATAAGGATGGAGTTCGCAATGTTGCGATCTATGCCCTGTTTGAGGATCTTGGTGTTGGTGACGAAAAGATCGTCGCCCACCAACTGCACCTTCTTGCCCAACTGCTGCGTCAGGATCTCCCAACCTTCCCAATCGTTTTCGGCCATGCCGTCTTCGATGGAGATAATGGGGTATTTGTCGCACCAGGTAGCCAGCAGGTTGGAGAAATCCTGGGAGGACAAAGCAATGCCGCCTTCGCCCTGCAGATGGTATTTGCCATCGCGATAGAACTCGGTGCTGGCGCAATCCAGGGCCAAGGCAATCTGCGAGCCGGCTTCGTAACCTGCGTCGCTGATGGCCTGCAGAATCAACTGGATAGCCGCTTCGTGGTTGGCCACGTTAGGCGCAAAGCCGCCCTCGTCGCCCACCGCCGTGGACATGCCCTGGCCGTCGATGATTTTCTTGAGCGCATGGAAGATTTCGGCACCCATACGCAGGGCTTCGCGGAAGCTGGACGCCCCCACCGGCATAATCATGAACTCTTGCAAATCGAGCGAATTGTTGGCGTGTGCCCCACCATTGATGACATTCATCATGGGTACCGGCATCTGCATGGGGCCGCTGCCGCCAAAATAGCGATACAGCGAAAGACCGGAGTCTTCAGCCGCCGCACGCGCAACCGCCATACTGGCCGCCAACATGGCATTGGCGCCCAGGCGTTCTTTGTTCTCGGTGCCGTCCAACTCGATCAAAGTGCGATCGATAAAGGTTTGCTCTTGCGCGTCCAGGCCCATGAGCGCTTCGGAGATCTCGGTGTTCAAGTTCTCGACTGCACGCAACACGCCTTTACCCAAATAGCGCGACTTGTCGCCATCACGCAATTCTATGGCTTCACGCGAGCCGGTGGAAGCGCCGGACGGCACGGCCGCACGGCCCATGGCACCGGATTCGAGCAGAACGTCACATTCGACGGTGGGGTTGCCGCGCGAGTCGAGGATTTCGCGCCCGATGATGTCAACAATTGCACTCATGGTAGATGGATACGCCTGATTGGATAGTAAAAATCTTGCCCGCTTTGAAAAGCAGGCGGTGAATAGTAGCCTGATGCCCGATTGTACTTTGCCAAGGCCAACAGGCCTTGGCTGCAGTGATTACTCGAACAAGGCCTGTTGCTTGACCACCCGGTCTATTTGCACCAGTGACGCCAGCAAAGTCTGGATCTGATCCAGCGGCACTGCATTAGGGCCGTCGGACATGGCATGCTCGGGATCGGGATGGGTTTCCATGAACAGGCCTGAAATACCCACCGCTACCGCCGCACGCGCCAACACAGGCACAAACTCGCGCTGGCCACCGGAACTGCTGCCTTGCCCGCCCGGCAACTGCACCGAGTGTGTGGCATCAAAAACAACCGGACAATCAGTTTCGCGCATGATAGCCAGGGAACGCATATCGGACACCAAATTGTTGTAACCAAAAGAGGCGCCGCGTTCACACACCAAGATATTGCTGCCGTCTCCGCCGGCTTCGATCGCTGCGGCGCGCGCCTTGCGCGCTACCTGCAGCATATCGTGCGGAGCCAGAAACTGGCCTTTCTTGATGTTTACGGGTTTAAGCGTAGCTGCGCACGCACGGATAAAGTCGGTTTGGCGGCATAGGAAGGCCGGCGTCTGCAAGACGTCGACCACATCCGCCACTGCCTTGACCTGGTCTTCGGTATGGACGTCAGTGAGCACCGGGACCCCAAAATGCGCACGTACGTCGGCCAGTATTTGCAAGCCTTGTTCTATACCTGGGCCGCGAAATGACTCGCCCGAGCTGCGGTTGGCTTTATCGAAAGAGCTTTTGTAAACGAACGGCACCCCCAGGGCGGATGTGATTTCGCACAGGCGCCCCGCCGTCTCGAAAGCCAGTTCGCGCGATTCAATAACGCAAGGGCCGGCTATGAGAAAAAAGGGATGCTCAAGCCCGACTTGGAAGTTTCCGATGTTCATGGTTGTTGGCCCTTAACCGCGCTTGAGCTGGTGCTCCAGTGCCGCCCGAATGAACTGGGTGAACAGGGGATGCCCGTTGCGCGGCGTGGAGGTGAACTCGGGGTGGAACTGCACACCCATAAACCAGGGATGATCGGGAAGCTCCATGATTTCGGGAAGCTGTTCGGTGGGCGTACGCGCACTGATCACCAAACCGGCTTCTTCAAGCTTGGGTACGTATACGTTGTTGACTTCGTAGCGGTGACGATGACGCTCGTAGACTTCTGCACCATACACCTGGTAGGCACGGGTACCCGCCTTCACAGGGCAACGCTGCGCCCCTTTACGCATGGTGCCGCCCAAGTCGGAAGAGGCATCACGGCGCTCGATTTGGCCTTCGCGGTCTTGCCACTCGTTGATCAGCGCGACCACAGGGTGCGGCGTACCAAGGTTGAACTCGGTACTGTTGGCATCTTCTAGGCCTGCCACATGGCGGGCGAACTCGATAACGGCCAACTGCATGCCCAGGCAGATACCCAGGTAGGGCACGCCGTTTTCGCGAGCATAGCGAATGGCGGCTATCTTGCCCTCGGTACCGCGCTTGCCGAAGCCGCCTGGCACCAAAATGGCGTCAAGGTGAGCCAGGCTGTCTGTACCTTCGGTTTCAAGGCTTTCGGAATCTATGTATTCGATGATGACGCGCGAACGTGTATGTATGCCAGCATGCACCAAGGCCTCGGACAAAGACTTGTACGATTCGGTCAGGTCTACATATTTACCCACCATGCCAATGCGCACTTCACGGCTGGGGTGTTCGAGAGAGTCGACCAGCTTGTCCCACACGCTAAGATCGGCCGGAGGCGGAGTCAAGCCCAGCGCATCGCACACCAGGTTGTCTAAACCTTGCTTATGCAGCATGGCCGGTATCTTGTAGATGGAGTCTGAATCCCAGACCGATATCACGGCATCCAGCGGTACGTTGGAGAACAGGGATATCTTGGCGCGCTCGTCGTCGGGGATGGGCCGATCGGCACGGCACAACAAAGCATTGGGATAAATGCCGATTTCGCGCAGTTTTTGTACCGAGTGCTGCGTGGGTTTGGTCTTGAGTTCGCCGGCAGAGGCAATAAAAGGCACCAAGGTGAGGTGCACGAAAGCCGCCTGATTACGCCCCAGGCGCAGGCTCATTTGGCGAGCTGCCTCAAGGAAAGGCAAGGACTCTATATCGCCAACCGTACCGCCGATCTCGACAATGGCCACATCGGCCTGGCCGTCCCAGGCAGCTTGGGCGCCACGTTCGATGAACGATTGGATTTCGTTGGTGATGTGCGGAATGACCTGCACCGTCTTGCCCAGATAGTCGCCACGACGCTCTTTGCGCAGCACCGATTCGTAGATCTGGCCGGTGGTGAAGTTATTGAGCTTGCGCATGCGCGCAGAGATAAAACGCTCGTAGTGACCGAGGTCGAGATCGGTTTCGGCACCGTCCTCGGTGACGAACACTTCACCGTGCTGGAACGGGCTCATGGTGCCCGGGTCGAGGTTGATGTAGGGATCCAGTTTGAGCAACGTAACCCGAAGGCCACGCGACTCGAGAATGGCGCCCAAAGAAGCAGCAGCAATGCCCTTGCCCAGCGAGGACACTACCCCACCCGTGACAAATACGTATTTGATCATCGCGATGACGCCCGGCTTGACCGGGCGGGAGTGGGAAATTGGAATTATAGCCGAGGCGTAGGCACCTGCTTCAAACCTGGCACGAGCTTACTGCTGTTCTTACTTAGATGGCTTGCGTTCTTTCCTGTAGCCAAGCCAAGGCCGGCCCGGTCACCCAAGGTGCCAAACGCTCTCGCACCAGCGTGTGGTAATCGTTCAACCACGCACGCTCGCCGGCATCAAGCAGCGTGCGGTCTATGCAACGCGTGTCTATGGGACATAGAGTCAGGGTTTCGAAACGCAGGAACTGACCGAACTCGGTGTGCTGGGCCGGTACGCAGGCCACCAGATTTTCTATGCGTATGCCCCAGCGCCCCGGTCGGTACAGGCCTGGCTCGTTGGAGGTAATCATACCCGGGCGCATAGCAGACTCGGGCCGCACCGGCGAACGATAGGAAATGGACTGAGGACCCTCGTGCACATTCAGGAAGTACCCGACCCCATGACCGGTGCCATGCCCGAATTCCAGGCCCGCTTGCCATAAAGGTTGGCGCGCCAAGGCGTCTAGCATGGGCCCGGGCGTACCTGTGGGGAAAACCGCGCGCGAAAGCGCAATCATGCCCTTAAGCACAAGGGTGAAATCCTCTTGGTGCGCTTGGGTAATGTTGCCAACCGGCACGACGCGCGTGATGTCTGTCGTGCCCCCCAGATACTGCCCACCCGAATCGATCAGCAGCAGCCCGTCGGAGTCGATAGACGAATAGGAGGCAAGGGTAGCCTGATAATGCGGCATGGCGCCATTGGCGTTGAACGCCGCTATGGTAGAAAAGCTGGGGCTGACAAAGTGCTCACGACGCGCACGGGCTGCCGTGATTTTCTCATCCACCGTCAACTCCGTTATGGGTTCACGGCCCAGCGCAGACTCGAACCAGGCGAAGAACTCGCATAATGCGGCGCCATCTTGCTCCATGGCGGCACGCACGTGCTGCAACTCGGCTTCTGTTTTGCAGGCCTTTTGCAACTGGGTGGGATTAGGCGCATGCACCAGCTTGGCTTTTACCCCCTCCAGCACCCCCGCAGTCACGCGGGCCGGGTCCACCAGCACCGCCTCCTGGGCTGACAGCGCACGCAAAGCCGATAAAGCCTGTTCGTAGGGCAACAAGCGAACACCGTCTTGCGCCAGACGCTCGGCCAAGGCGCTATCCACTTTGCCATCGGCCACGAACAAACACGCTTCGTTGTCCCCCACCAATAGATGGGACAGAAACACCGGGTTGTAAGAGACATCGGCACCGCGCAGGTTCAGCAGCCAGGCAATGTCGTCCAAGGTAGACACCCAGTGCCACTGTACGCCCTTGCTCTGCATCACTGCCCGCACCGCTGCCAGTTTTTCCGTACGGCTGCGGCATGCGTAAGGCATGAGGTGCTCGTAAACCGGCGCAGCCGGCAAGGCGGGCCGTTCAGCCCAAACCTGCCCGGCAAGATCCAGGTCGGTGACCCAAACCAAGCCGGCGGCCTTCAGGGTTTCGTCCCACGCAGCTGCGGCATCGACACTGATGGTCATGCCATCCACCGCCACCCTTGCCCCAGCCGCCAGATTTTGCGCCAGCCAAGCCGACGGTGCGGGCACCTCTGCCGCCCCCGCGCGCATCAGCAGAATGCCGGTGCCTGCTAGGTCGTGCTCGGCCTGCTCCCAATAGCGACTATCCGTCCACAAGCCCGCTTGTGTTTGTGTAACGACCAAGGTGCCGGCCGACCCGGTGAAACCCGAGAACCAGGCGCGTGCCTGCCAGTGCTCGGGTAGATATTCCGACAAATGCGGATCGGAAGACAGCACCACACATGCCGACAAGCCTTGAGCGGTCATGAGGGACTGCAAGGCCGCAATGCGGGCGGCGTAGACGGTATCGTGTTGCATATTAGACCAGTGCGGAAACGTCCAGTTTGGCGGGTGTCTTGGCCTTGACCTCGTCAACCGTGACGCCGGGCGCCAATTCAATCAGTTTGAGGCCTTGCTCGCCGACTTCCATGACGCACAAATCGGTAATGATCAAATTCACCACACCCACGCCGGTTAGCGGCAAGGTGCACGCTGGCAACAGCTTGGCTTCTTCGGTGCCATCTTTTTTGCGGGCCACATGCTCCATCAGCACGACGACTCGCTTGACACCGGCCACTAGGTCCATGGCGCCGCCCATACCCTTGATCATCTTGCCGGGAATCATCCAATTGGCCAGGTCTCCGTTTTCGGACACCTGCATGGCCCCCAGAATAGCCAGGTTGATTTTGCCCGCACGAATCATCGCGAACGAATCCGCCGACGAAAAGAAAGAAGACCCCGGCAAAGTCGTGACAGTCTGCTTTCCCGCATTGATCAAGTCGGGGTCGATCTCGCTTTCGGTGGGGAACGGGCCTATGCCCAGCAAACCATTCTCGGACTGCAGCCAGACTTCCATGCCGTCAGGCACGTGGTTGGCCACCAAGGTGGGCAAGCCTATGCCCAAGTTCACATAAAAGCCGTCCTGCAGCTCGCGCGCCGCACGTGCGGCCATTTCATCACGATTCCATGGCATGTCGGTTCTCCTTCAGGCGCTGCGCACAGTGCGCTGCTCTATGCGTTTCTCGGGGCTGGCATTGACCACAATGCGGTGTACATAAATACCCGGCAAGTGGATGGAGTCGGGGTCCAGTTCGCCTGTTTCGACCACTTCCTCGACTTCGACCACCGTCAGTTTGCCGGCCATGGCGACATTGGGGTTGAAGTTGCGCGCTGTCTTGTTGAAGATCAGATTGCCACTGCGATCCGCCACGTGCGCCTTGACCAGCGACACATCGGGTAGCAGTGCGTGTTCCATGACGTATTGCTCGCCGTTGAATTCGCGGATTTCTTTACCGTCGGCGACAATCGTGCCCACCCCGGTGCGCGTAAAGAACGCGGGAATGCCTGCCCCCCCTGCCCGCAATTTCTCGGCCAGCGTGCCCTGGGGCGTGAACTCCAGTTCAAGCTCTCCGGACAGATACTGACGCTCGAATTCCTTGTTTTCGCCCACGTAGGACGAAATCATTTTTTTAATCTGTCGGGTTTCCAGCAGTTGACCCAGGCCAAAACCATCGACCCCGGCGTTGTTGCTGATGCAGGTCAGTTGCTTAACACCCGAGTCACGCAAACCCGCGATCAGGGCCTCGGGAATTCCACACAGGCCAAAGCCACCCACCGCGATGGTCATCCCGTCTGCGACGATACCCTGCAAGGCAGCGTGCGCATTGGCATACACTTTATCCATGTCTCTCCATCCTGAAAATTGACTGTATTCACCAGTTTTGATTCAAACTCTGTCCCGGGCAATTCCGCCCGGCCGGAAGCTGCCTTTACTCTTGAGACGCCGTTTCGGTAAGCGCAAAGCATGAGGCAAAACGCCTGAGCTCGTCTTCGGACCAGGGCACTGCCTGCCCCGTGTGCACATCGGTGCACACGATAACGTTTTCACCCCGCACATAAACCTCACCCGGCGCTGCTTGGGTGTCGATAATGAAATCGAAGGCCATACTGCTGCGACCCAGGCGTTTAAAGACCAAACTAATCACAGCCGTCGCGGGATAAGTCATGGGCTTCAGGAAGTCGGACTCCATATGCACCAACAATGAAGCCCTGTCGCCCGGCACCGGTATGCCCGCCAGCGCATAGAGCTGCGCGCGGGCTTCATCGACATACCGCATATACACGGTGTTATTGACATGGTTGAGGGCGTCGAGGTCGCCCCAACGCACTGGCAATACGATCTGAAACACCCCACCCGCTTGCGGCACAGCCGCTTGACCGACTTCTTGCATCACAAATGCCTCTTGCTTGCCTGAAAATGCTTGTGCAAAAGTATAACGGCTGCTCACACCCGCCTTCCATCACACACTTTAGCGTTTTCCGCCCTACAACGACTATCGTTATCCCGCATGCCTGTCATCCGCTTTACGCATAAGCTCATAGTGCAAGGCTGCAACTCTTATAGAAGACTTAAACCATGTAGCAGCGACTACAGTACAATCTGGAAAATGTGGCCTATGCCATCGGGCAAACGGCAAAAATCAATACAATCCTCAGGAGAGAGCAAGCTATGGCCGAGCGCGAATCCATGGAGTACGACGTTGTCGTCGTCGGAGCGGGCCCCGGTGGCCTGGCGACCGCCATCCGCCTCAAACAACTCGCCAAAGAGCGCGGGCAGGACATCAGCGTCTGTGTGCTGGAAAAAGGCGCTGAAATCGGCGCCCACATCCTTTCCGGTGCGGTCATGGACCCTCAAGCCCTTACCGAACTGATCCCCGACTGGAAAGAAAAAGGCGCCCCCCTGGACACCCCGGTCACCGAAGACCGTTTCATGTTCCTGACAGCCAAAGGCGCTCGTACCACCCCAAACTGGATGCTGCCGGCCTGTTTTCATAACGAAGGCAATTACGTCGTTCGTTTGGGCAATGTGGTGCGCTGGATGGGCGAACAAGCCGAAGCCCTCGAGGTCGATCTTTTCCCCGGTTTTGCCGCCGTCGAAATCCTGTACGACGACCAAGGCGCTGTGCGCGGTGTTGCCACCGGCGACATGGGCGTGGCACGCGACGGTAGCCACACGGGGCACTATCAGCCCGGCATGGAACTGCACGCCCGCTACACCGTCTTTGCCGAAGGCGCTCGCGGCCAACTGGGGCGCCAGCTTATCGAACGCTTCAAGCTCGACCAGGGCCGCAATGCACAAAGCTACGCCATAGGCCTGAAAGAACTCTGGGAAGTCGACCCGGCGCAATCTCGCCCAGGCCTGGTCGTCCACACGGCGGGCTGGCCCCTGGATTCCGACACCTACGGCGGCTCCTTCCTTTATCACCTGAAAGACAATCTGGTCGCCGTCGGGCTGGTGGTGGGCCTGGATTACGCCAATCCCTGGTTGTCACCCTTCGACGAATTCCAGCGTTACAAGACCCATCCGGCGATTCGCCCCACCTTCGAAGGCGGTCGGCGCTTGGCCTACGGTGCACGTGCCTTGACCGCAGGCGGCCTGATGGCCTTGCCCAAGTTTGAGTTCCCCGGCGGCGTTATGGTGGGCTGCGAAGCAGGCTTCCTGAACGCTTCGCGTATCAAAGGCAGCCACGCTGCCATCAAATCCGGCGCTCTGGCTGCCGAAGCCATCTTCGACGCCGTCGCCGCCGACCGCCGCAGCGACGAACTGAATGCCTATTCCAAGGCTTTCGAGCGTTCCTGGTTGCACGAAGAGCTGAATAAAGCTCGTAATTTCAAGCAATGGTTCAAGAAAGGCCGCACGGTTGGCACCCTGATGACGGGTGTCGAGCAACTGTTGTTGAAGGGCAAGATGCCTTGGTCTTTGCGTAATGACAAACCCGATTACGCCAGCTTGCAACCCGCTGCCGAATGCGCACGCATCGATTACCCCAAGCCCGATGGCAAGATCAGCTTCGACAAACTCAGTTCGGTGTTCATTTCCAACACCAACCACGAAGAAGATCAACCCATACACCTCACGCTCAAAGACGCTTCCATTCCTGTCAGCGTCAATCTGGCCAAGTACGGCGGCCCGGAATCGCGCTACTGTCCAGCAGGCGTGTACGAGTTCACCAAAACGGATACCGGCGACGACCAGCTGCAGATCAATGCCCAGAACTGCGTGCACTGTAAGACCTGTGACATCAAAGACCCCACCCAGAATATCGTGTGGGTAGCCCCGCAAGGCGGCGAAGGCCCGGTCTACAACGGTATGTAGTCAAAATTGCCGGCTTGGCTACCGGCACTAAAAAAGCCGAGAGTGAACCTGATTCACTCTCGGCTTTTTTTGCGTCCGGATACCGGCCTTGCTTAAACCGACTTGGAGAGCTGATCCAGAATGGCGGGGTTTTCCAGCGTGGAAACATCCTGCGTCACGGACTCACCCTTGGCCACCGTACGCAATAAGCGCCGCATGATCTTGCCGGAACGCGTCTTGGGCAGATTCTCGCCAAAGCGGATATCCCGAGGCTTGGCGATAGGGCCGATTTCCTTGGCTATCCAGTCTCGTAACTGCTTGCCCAGCTCGACGGCTTCCGCACCTTCGGGCACATCGCGCTTGAGCACGACAAACGCGACCACAGCTTCGCCAGTGGTGTCG
>Ga0160490_100215_pt1 | contig 16988 bp, 19 predicted proteins | sample DIDnMG_7_FD_108210 | JGI IMG/M metagenome (GOLD analysis project Ga0160490, IMG submission 108210) | Enriched soil microbial communities from UW Madison campus, WI, USA - DID2934_E24_Lignin MG | ecosystem: Environmental > Terrestrial > Soil > Unclassified | place: USA: Madison, Wisconsin...
AGGCCTCCCCCATACCGTAAATGACGGTGGGGTCGGTTTGCAAGAGCATGCCTCGCTTCAGACGGTTGATGAACACGCCGGCCACCCGCTCACGATCGGCTTCATGGCCGGTTTCTTTCTCGACGATGGAAGCCAGAATCATGGCTTCATAGGGGCTCTTGAGCGGCAAATCGGGCTGGCGCTGTTCCCACATGGAATCCAACAAGGTTTGCTGCGCATGGTGAGCGCGACGCAAAATATCGAAATCGGTGGTGCCCGGCGCAAAGACGTAGGTGTCAGGGTAAAACCACCCTTCCAGGCTGTCTTCGACGATACCCAAACGCTGACGCAAGGCTGCATCGTCTACGTCTTCCAGGGTTTGGCGCACGTCGGGATGTGCTCGCAGCGCCTCGCGTATGCGTTGATACGTCCAGCCTTCGACCAGGGTCAGGCGTCGCTGGGTAACGTCCCCACTGGCCATGCGTTCCAGCATGCGCCACAAAGAGTCACCTTGTACAACCTCGTAGCCCCCTGCCTTAAGCTGAGTGTCGAGCTTGCTGAGCCTGGCCACATAAACAAAGGCGTCTTCGTTAAGATCTATGCCGGCTTGGCGCATGGTGCGCGCCACTTGTCGCGGCGAACTACCGGGTTCGATCAGATAGTCGATACGTTCGGCCTGAAGCGCCACCGGTTGCTCGGTTACCCAATACCAGGCACCCGCTGAAACCGCTACCACAAGCACGATCAGGGCGGTCAAGCCCCACAGAAGAAAAGACAGGAATTTGTTCATGTAAGCCGCATATGCTGGGTGGCCAACAGTGTAGCGCAGGCCAGGCGCCTGTTCCGGGCTTTAAACCCGGCGTGACCGGTGCCGCCCGATGTCAACGCACTTAGGCTATCTCCCTGGCGCAAGGCGGGAATAGCCCCCTTATCACGGTCGCTGCCGTTATCATTGAGAGTGTTCATTGTAGTCTTGCGGCCTTCGTTAAAACGCAGGCCGCCTTATGTTTCAGGCTTAGGATCAACATGTTTACCCCAGCATTGCACGCACCCCTGGAAGAACTTGCTCTTATCGAGTTCACCGGCGCCGACGCCCTGAGTTTTTTACAGGGCCAACTCACCCAAGATATAGCCGGTTTGCCCTTCAAGCAAGCCAAGCCGGCCGGCTACTGCACAGCTAAAGGCAGGCTCTTGGCCACCATGGTGGTGTGGCGCAGCGAACGCCAGGCCGACACCTGCCGGGCTTTGGTGCGCGCCGACTTAGCCGATGCTCTGGTGAAGCGCCTAAGCATGTTTGTACTGCGCGCCAAAGTCCGCGTGCAACGTATGCCAAACCCGGTGTGGGGCCTAGGCCTGCCCGCTGCTCACGAAGCCGCTGCAAGCGAGGCTTGGGCCGTCAACGAAACCGAAGCCGGCGACTGGATACGTGCGCCCCAGGCTCCTGGCGGCGATACCGCCATTGCGCGTTGCTGGTTTATCGGCGATGTCTCCAAAATTGAGGCCGGCGATCTCAACACAGAATGGGCCGCCTACTGGCGTGCTCAATACATCTGCGCCGGACTGCCTTGGGTAAAAGCAGCCACCCAAGAGATGTTCATCCCCCAAACCCTGAATCTCGAATTGATAGACGGTGTCAGCTTCACCAAAGGCTGCTACCCCGGCCAAGAGGTCGTAGCACGCAGCCACTATCGAGGCACTATCAAGCGTCGTATGGCGGCGGGGATTTGCTCACTGCCATCCGCAGCCAGTGCGGAAAACAGCTCAGATTACGCAGCCGGTACCGATGTTTTCGATGCCCAGCATCCCGATGCCCCGTGGGGCCGCGTCGTCAATCTGCAAACGGTAGGCGATCAAGCCTGGCTCTTGTTTGAAGCGCAACTGGCCGATCTGGAACAAGCTCAGCTGCACCTGGGTAGCGCTCAGGGGCCGGCCATTCAGCTGATCCAACTGCCCTATTCCATCGCTGCCAATTAAAGCAAACGCATCCGTCTGCGCTTTTTTAACGGCCCCAAAAAATTGAACCCTGTTCAAGCTTTGCGGGGCCTGTTGCATTTAAAGCGCTGCTTTATAGTTGCTGATCTCGCGCAGGTCTGCCAGTGGGTGCGCTTCAGTGTCGGGCCAAGACGGTTCAAACATATGGCGCGCCCAATCGGCACTGGCACGGGCAATGCTTTGGGGTTGCCAGCGAGGTTTGCCGTCTTTGTCTACCAGCAAGGCGCGCACGCCTTCCATAAAATCACCCATGCCTATGCATTGCAAAGCCACGGTGTATTCCATCTGAAAAACACTGGCCAACGATAGGCCTTTGGCGGCCCGTTGCAAGGTAAACGCCAGTCTGGCCGAACCCGGCGAACCACGCGTGAAGGTTTCTGCCGCTTTGGCCAAGAACGGATCGGAATGCTTTTGCCACGAAGCAATGGCAGCGCAGATGGCGTCAAAATCGGGGCCATCACATTGCTCGCCCAGAAAGGCATGATGACGCTGCATAGGGCCAATGCCCAAGGCGTCTCGTCGACTGCCTCGTAGAATTTGATGCAAGCGCACGTCGTTTTCTTCGCGCGCGTCTGTCCAAGAGCTGCTTTGCAAAGCGTTTAGCAGTTCGGGCCAGGCCTGCGAGGGCAGATAGTAATCAGCCAACCCAAGGTAACGGCAGTCCGGTGCCCCCAACTGGGCACCGGTCAGGGCCAGAAACATACCTAAGCCCGCAGGCAAACGCTCAAGCATCCAGCTGCCCCCGACATCGGGGAACATGCCTATCTTGATTTCCGGCATGGCAAAACGCGTGGTTTCGGTCACGATGCGATGACTGGCGCCCAGCATCAAACCTACGCCACCGCCCATGACGATGCCGCTGGCCCAACAAAGCACAGGCTTGGCATAGGTATGGATGCTGTAGTCCAGCCGGTACTCGACGGCAAAGAATTCGCGCGCATAAACGTTGTCCCAAGGGCGCCCACTGATATTTTGCTGTACCGACCGATAGAGACTGTGCAGATCGCCGCCGGCGCAAAACGCTTTACCGCCCTCGCCGCGCAACACCACTAATGCAATCGAATCATCAAGCTCCCAGCGGCGCAGCTGCTCGGTCAGCAGATGGCACATTTCCAGCGATAAGCCGTTAAGCAACTTGGGGCGGTTCAGCGTCGCAATAGCAATTTTCTTGCGCGCGTGGGTGGGGAGTTCTTCAAAGACAACTGAGGCGTTCATGAGGAGAAATCAGGGCCTTGCCCGCTTTACATTGCGGACGGTGGCGGCCTGGCGTTGAGCCAGCCTGTGGGCCGCGCGGCGGCGGCGGGATTCTTTGGGGTCGAAACGCAGGGGACGGTAAAGTTCGATGCGATCGCCATCGGACAAAGCTTCGTCGGCCTGAACCGGCCTTCCGAAGATGCCTAGCGCTAAGGCTTGGCCGGCAAGCTCGGGAAAAACCTGGAATACCCCGCTGGCCTGCAGCGCCTGTTGAACGGTGGCACCCGGGTTCAGTTTTACGTTTTGACGCCAGATACGGTCTGGCCATGCTCTGATGACTTCTACGTGCAAACTAGCCTGCACCCAAGCAGATACCGACATACTAGCCACCGTAGCACGTTTGGGCGCGCTGGGTGAAAGAATCAATGAAACTGCTGGCGATGCGGTTGAAGACGGGTCCCACTACCATTTCCAGAGCACGGTTCGAAAAGGCGTACTCCATAGTGTATATGACTTTACAGGCGTCGGGCGCCAGCGCCTTGAACTCCCAAAAACCGCTCAGTTGCGAGAACGGGCCGTCTACCAGCTCGATGGAGATGCGATCGGGATACTGGTGCACATTGCGCGTGGTGAAGGTTTGACGTACGCCCGCAAACACAATGGTGACGGAAGCCTGCATGCCGTGTTCGTCGCGGCTGTGCACTTGCGCACCACCACACCAGGGCATGAATTCAGGATAGCTGCCCACGTCGGCCACAAGGTCGAACATCTGCGCGTTGCTGTACGGAACGAGAACGGAGCGTTGAATGGTATGCATCGACTGCCATAAATGGATAGAATGATGTGATTTTACCTTCCTGGCACAAATGAGCATCGTAGACAATCGCAGAGCCACTCACGACTACTTCATAGAAGACCGCTATGAGGCCGGAGTTGTGCTCGAAGGCTGGGAAGTCAAGGCCATACGCGCCGGGCACGTACAGATTAAAGAAAGTTACATCATTGTGCGTGATGGCGCCATCTGGGTAGTGGGTATGCACATCAGCCCCCTGCCCACGGCCTCTACCCATATATCGCCCGAATCCACGCGCACCCGCAAGCTGTTGCTGCACAAAGAAGAAATCAACAAGCTTATCGGTAAGGTCGAGCAACGCGGCTACACCCTGGTGCCGTTGAATCTGCATTACAAAAATGGCCGCATCAAAATGGATTTCGGCCTGGGACGCGGTAAAAAACTGCACGACAAACGCGACACTTCGCGCGACAAAGACTGGCAGCGCGAAAAAGAGCGCTTGCTCAAACACGACACCCGCAACCGCAAAGACTAAGCTCACGCGGTTTGCATCGCCCTTTTCCGCCTGGCTTGTTCACGGGCTGGGCATGCCTTGCGCAAGGAGCCTACGATGTCCGTTTCGCCGCTTATCACCGCTGAACAATTACAAGACTTGTTGCGCCAGCCTTCTCTACATGTGCTGGTCATCGACTGTCGCTATGCTTTAACAGATCCGGCTGCCGGCGCTCAGGCCTACGCCCAAGGGCATATTCCTGGAGCCGTTTATGCGGACCTTGGCGAGATATTGAGCGGACCAGCGAATCAGGCAGGTTTGGGCGGGCGGCATCCTCTGCCTGATGCCCAGACCTTCGCCAATGATATGGCTGCTTTGGGAGTCTCCCAATCTACTTTGGTCGTCGCTTACGACACCGGCGAATCAGTTTTCGCGTCGCGTCTGTGGTGGTTGATGCGCTGGATAGGCCATGAAGCCGTGTGCGTGCTAGATGGCGGTTTGCAAGCTTGGTTGAAGGAAGGAGGCGAACTCTCAAGCCAAACGCCCCAGCCTAGCTCGGGCTCTTTGTCTGTACACCAACCCAGCCGACCCACAGTCAGCTTTGAGCAAGTTTTGGGTAACGTTTCTGACGGCAAACTGCAAGTGCTAGACGCACGCAGCCCCGATAGGTTTCGAGGCGAGAACGAGACCATGGACCCGGTAGGCGGGCATATCCCTGGCGCGCTTAATCGGCACTATAAAGATAACCTGGACGCAGACGGTCGCTTCAAGACTCCATCCCAATTGCGAGCCGAGTTCCAAGCGCTGCTAGGCGATAGGCCAGCCCAGCAGTTGGTGCACCAATGTGGCTCGGGCGTCAGCGCTTGCCATAACCTCTTGGCCATGGAAGCCGCTGGTTTGTACGGCAGCGCACTCTATCCTGGGTCGTGGAGCGAATGGTGCAGACAACCAAGTGCGCCTATTGAGCGATCTTGAGTAGGTGCTGTAGGTGTTGAGTGTTTATGTGTGCCGTACCTCAAGCCAAACCTAAGTTAGCGCAATCCACACTCAGAAACCGACGCTTCAATGCAGTTTCACCCTATGTGTACTGCGCTTCAGAAACAAGCGCCCCATGGCCATGCTTAAGGTACGCCACAAGCCCAACACGGCCAAGTGATGCATCAGGTGCAGGCTCATATACATCCCTCGCGCTAGCAAACCCTCTACAAACCAGCTTCGGCCCGATAGAACCCCCATCAGGCTGCCTACGCCTTTGCTGTGCCCCACAGAAACCAGCGAGCCATAGTCTTTGAAGACAAAGGCTTGCTCTGGTGGAGACTGGCCCTTTATACGCGCAGCAATGACTTTGAAGAGATAAGTAGCTTGCTGATGCGCGACTTGCGCCCGGGCCGGCAAGAAAGCGGGTTCTGCGCCCTCTTTACCCTCTTCCACCCATGGCGTATGGGCACAATCGCCCAAGGCATAAACATGGGCATCCTCTGTACGCAGCCTGTCATCCACTTCTAGCTGATTCAGCCGATTCACGGCCAGGCCTAGCTGCGCTAGAAACTTGGGGGCTTCGATACCCGCTGCCCAAACGCATAGCTGCGCGGGGTAAAAAAGGTCTTGGGTATCGTACAAGCCTTCGGATGTCACGCGAGCGACTCGCACCGAGGTTTCCACCCTTACGCCACGCTCTTGCAAAAGCTCACGCGCCGTTTGGGAAAGCTTCTCGGGCAAAGCCGGTAGCAGCCTAGGGCCGCCTTCCAGCAGCGTCACCAAAACATCTTCCAGCGGCTGGATATTCTCTAACCCGTAGAAAGACATGCCTAGACGCGCTTCCAGCAGTTCAGCGGCCAACTCGACGCCGGTGGCACCACCGCCGACGATAGCAATGTTTAACTTGGCATCGGGCTGTTGGGGCTTGAGCTCGTTAAGCAGAACCAGCTCGCGCATCAGCTGCAGGCGGAAGTTCTCGGCCTGAGCCGTTGAGTCTAGCGCTATGGCTTGCTGTGCTGCCCCCGGCGTATTGAAAAAATTAGATTTGCTGCCTACCGCCACAACCAAGGTGTCGTAGGGCACCGTACGAGACGGAACGATTTCCTGGCCCTGGGCATCAAGAATGGGATTGAGGTGGATGGTTCGCTCGTTCCTGTCTATATGCACGACTTCGCCCAACATAAAGCTGAAACGCCTGTCGCGAGCGAGCAAAAAGTAAGAAAGCCCCTCGCGGTGAATATCCAGGGTACCGGCGGCCACCTCGTGCAATGACGGTTTCCAGATGTGCTCGGCATTGCGGTCTATCAGCAACACGTGTTCTGGGCCAAACTGCCGACCTAGCTTGGCTGCCAGTTCCAGGCCACCCGCACCGCCGCCCAAAATAACAACGCGGTGAACCGTTGATGTCTGCTTATCCTGAGCTTGCATCGTGCCATCCTGACTGGGGAAAACCATTATTCATAGTAAACCATGGCGACGGAAAATGCGTTCCCAACCAGTTGCCGCGAATCCACTTACAGGTAGTTCAACTGAATACCTGTGTTCATATAGATACCATATTTTGATATCATATCTAGATGAAGAGCAAACACCGTAGAACTCTCGAACTGATCTTTTCTCGCCCAACCCCCGCAGGGGTAAAGTGGGCCGATACGACTACCCTGCTCGTCGAGCTCGGCGCAGAAATTACCGAGCGCGAAGGTTCCAGGGTTGCTGTATTTTTATTCGAGCAGATCAAAGTGATGCATCGCCCTCATCCATCGCCTGACATGGACAAAGGAGCGGTGGCCTCTCTCAGAAAATGGCTGGAAGAAAACGGAGTGAAACCATGAAGAACGTGATGACCATTAACGGAATCCAAGCTGTCATCAACTACGACCCCGAGATCGAAATGTTCCGGGGTGAGTTCGTTGGCCTAAATGGCAGCGCCGATTTCTATGCTTCCGACGTAGCCGGCTTGCAGCGCGAGGGGCTGGCCTCGCTCACGGTTTTTCTAGATGAGTGCACTAAGCGCGGTATTGAGCCACGCAAAAAATTCTCTGGCAAGTTCGTCCTGCGCATTTCCCCAGATGTACATGAATCCGCCTCTATCGCAGCGGCTGCTAGCGGAGAAAGTTTGAACCAGTGGGTATCCCAAGTTATTAAAGAAGCTACTTACGCCTAAGTCAGCGAGCTGTGTGCACATACACACAAAAAAACCGCGTACAAAGACGCGGCTTATAAGCTTTCAAGTACCGGTCGGTAAAAACCAAACCGGTACTGGCATAAGGCTTATTTCTTCAGTGCTGCAACACGCTGCCAGGTATCAACAACCGTGTCGGGGTTAAGCGACATGGACAAAATGCCTTTGCTGACCAGCCACTCGGCCAGGTCGGGGTGATCACTGGGGCCTTGGCCGCAAATACCGACGTACTTGCCTGCTTTCAGGCAAGCCTGAATCGCGCGCTCAAGCATGAACTTGACGGCTTCGTCGCGTTCGTCAAAGTCGGCAGCCAGCAGTTCCATACCCGAGTCACGGTCCAGACCCAGCGTCAGCTGTGTCATGTCGTTGGAACCAATGGAGAAACCATCGAAATATTCGAGGAACTGATCGGCCAGAATGGCGTTGGAAGGCACTTCGCACATCATGATCAAGCGCAGGCCGTTATCGCCACGCGCCAAGCCGTGACGTGCCAACAGGTCGACGACGCGGCTGGCTTGAGAAGTGGTGCGCACGAATGGCACCATGATCTCGACGTTGGTCAGGCCCATGGTGTCGCGCACCTTCTTGAGGGCTTCGCATTCCATGCGGAAGCACTCTTCGTATTCGTCGGCGATATAACGCGAAGCGCCGCGGAAACCCAGCATTGGGTTTTCTTCCTCGGGCTCGTAGCGCGAACCACCCACCAGTTTGCGGTACTCGTTCGACTTGAAGTCGGACATGCGAACGATGACGGGCTTGGGATAGAAGGCTGCGGCAATGGTCGCCACGCCTTCGGCCAGTTTTTCGACAAAGAAGGCACGTGGGCTGGCGTAGCCGCGTGCAGCCGATTCCACAGCGTTCTTGAGCTCGGCATCGACGTTGGGATAGTCGAGCACAGCCTTGGGGTGAACGTTGATGTTGTTGTTGATGATGAACTCGAGACGAGCAAGACCCACACCAGCGTTAGGAATCTGCGAGAAGTCGAAGGCCAGCTGGGGATTGCCGACGTTCATCATGATCTTGACGCCGATTTCGGGCATTTCGCCCCAGCGCACTTCTTCGACCTCAGTTTCGATCAGGCCGTCGTAAATGCGGCCTTCGTCGCCTTCGGCGCACGAAACGGTGACTTCTTGGCCGTCTTTCAGCAGATCGGTGGCGTCGCCGCAGCCGACCACAGCGGGGATGCCCAATTCACGCGCAATAATAGCGGCGTGGCAAGTACGACCGCCACGGTTGGTGACGATGGCCGAAGCCAGCTTCATGACGGGTTCCCAGTTGGGGTCGGTCATGTCGGTGACCAGAATATCGCCGGCCTTGACTTGGTCCATTTGAGAAATGTCGCCCACCAGTCGCACTTGACCGGAACCGATTTTCTGACCGATAGCACGACCGGTAACCACCACTTCGCCGGTGGCCTTCAGGCGATAGCGCTCTTGCACGTCGCGGTTAACCTGCTGCGACTTAACGGTTTCGGGGCGAGCTTGCAGAATGTACAGCTTGCCGTCTATGCCGTCGCGGCCCCACTCGATGTCCATGGGACGCTGGTAGTGCTTTTCGATGATGACGGCATAGCGTGCCAACTCGATGACTTCTTCGTCGGTGAGCGAGTAGCGATTACGCTCGGAGACGGGAACGTCTACGGTTTGAACGGCATGGCCGGTGCTGCGGGATTCGTCGAACTCCATCTTGATCAGCTTGGAGCCAATGCGGCGGCTGATGATGGGATAGTTGCCGGCGGCCAGCGCGGGCTTGAAGACGTAGAATTCGTCGGGGTTGACGGCGCCTTGCACCACGGTTTCGCCCAGGCCATACGACGAAGTGATGAACACCACGTCTTCGAAGCCGGATTCGGTATCGATAGTGAACATGACACCGGCGCTGCCTTTGTCGGAACGCACCATGCGCTGCACACCGGCAGACAGAGCCACGTCGGCGTGGGCAAAGCCTTTATGTACGCGATAAGAGATGGCGCGATCGTTATACAGCGAGGCAAACACCTGGTGCATTTTTTCGAGCACTTCGTCTATGCCCACGACGTTCAGGAAGGTTTCCTGTTGGCCGGCAAACGAAGCGTCGGGCAAGTCTTCGGCGGTAGCTGAAGAGCGCACGGCAAAAGAGCCTTTACCGTCGGCGTCGAGCTTGGCGAAGGCCACACGGATTTGCTGTTCGAGTTCGGCGGGGAAAGGCGTTTCCAACATCCATTGGCGGATCTGCGAACCGGCCTCGGCCAATGCACGCACATCGCTAGGATCGAGAGTAGAGAGACGGTCGGCAATGCGTTTGTCGAGACCGCTGGTGCTGAGGAAGATACGGAAGGCCTCGGCCGTAGTGGCAAAGCCGCCAGGCACGCGTACGCCAGCATCGGAAAGCTGGCTGATCATTTCGCCCAGAGAGGCGTTTTTGCCCCCTACCGAGTCAACGTCCGTCATGCGGAGCTGCTCGAAAGAAATTACGTAAGACATGAAGTCACCCTGAATCAAATAAAAAAAGCTTGTTTGTTCAAGGCATAGCCCGGTTAGGGGGAAGAGGTAAAAATTACCCTACAATCTATGCACTGAACGAACCAGCTTTTTGTGACGCTTTTAAGGTGTTGCCTGCGACACTGTCATGCCAGCCCTATCGGGCAAAATCTGGATTGTACCGTTTTTCCTTCACTTTTCCGTTGCTGGATTTTTCATGACTGAATCCCACAGTGCCCGTACCGTATTCATCGTTTCGGATGGCACAGGCATCACTGCAGAAACCTTCAGCCACGCGGTGCTGTCGCAGTTCGAACAGGTCAGCTTCACCCCTGTACGTATCCCCTTCATAGATGGCGCCGAAAAAGCCGCCGAAGCGGTGCGCCGCATCAATCGCTGCGCCGACGAAGAAAAGCAGCCGCCCCTGGTATTTAGCACGCTGGTCAATCCCGAAGTCGCTTTTATCGTGCGACAAGCCAACTGTTCTTTCCTCGACCTATTCGGCACTTTCATTCGGCCCCTAGAAGAAGCCTTGGGCTTGAAATCCAGCCATTCCGTGGGGCGTTCGCACATGGGCGGGCTCGGTGCGCAATATCAAAAACGCATCGAAGCCATCAACTTTACGCTCGCCCACGACGATGGTCAGTACGTGCGCGGCCTAGAACAAGCCGACGTCATTCTCATTGGGGTCTCACGTTGTGGCAAAACCCCCACTAGTCTGTATCTGGCCATGCAGTATGCCGTCAAAGCAGCCAACTTCCCCCTGATACCCGAAGACTTCGAACGAGGCGCCCTGCCGGCCACACTGGCCCCTTATCGCAAGAAACTGTTCGGGCTATCCATAGACCCCAAACGCCTGTCTGAGGTTCGCACTCAGCGTCGCCCCGACAGCAAGTACGCCACCTTAGAGCAATGTGTTTACGAAGTCGCCAAAGCCGAGCGCATGATGCGCATAGAGGGGGTGCCCTACCTTTCGACCACGGCACGCTCTATTGAAGAGATTTCCACCAAGGTTCTGGAAGAAATCGGCCTGAACAGCAGTAGTTATTAAGGCCTCAGCCTTGCGCTTTTGCTAAGGGCGCCCTGTAAAAACTTTCCGGGCGCCTTTTACAAAACCTAACTATTTTGCCGTTTCTGCTCGAACAGGCAAATACCCGCCGCAACGGTAACATTCAAAGATTCCACGCCGGCGGCTTGAGGAATAAATACACGCCTATCCGCACGGCTGAGCAATTCGGCGTGCACACCCTGCCCTTCATTGCCAAACACCCAGGCGCAAGCGCTGGGCAAAGCCGCATCATAAAGGCTGGTGGCGTGCTCCAGGCTTGTCGCCAGCAAAGGCACTTGCAGGCGGCTGCACAAGGCTTCCAGGTCTGTTTTTTCGAAAACACGCAAAGCAAAATGGGCGCCTTGAGCCGCGCGCAGCACTTTGGGCGACCAAGCATCGGCGCAGCCTTGCGAGGCGTAAATCTCTTGCACGCCGGCCGCCGCAGCCGTGCGCAGCAAAGTGCCCATATTGCCTGGGTCTTGGATTCTATCTAGCCACAGACTGTTTGAAACTAAGCACTCGGGCACAACAGGCGCCTGAACACTAACCCGAAAGAACACGCCCTGCGGTGCTTTCACTTGCGCCAAGTTTTTGACCAAGGGCGGCGCAAAAGCCAGCATAGCTACGCCTGCCAAGCCATCACATAAGGCCTGCAGTTCTGACTGTTGTTCTAAGCGTTCGGCATCAAACACGACCAGCTCAGGCTGGCCTCGATGGCGCAGCCATTCCTGGCATAAATGTATGCCTTACAGCAACACCTGCCCGTCATCGCCCTTGCCTTGCGACAAGCGCAACAGCTCGCGATAAGTGGGATTATGGGAAGACTGGATGAGCTTCATGGCGGTAGCAAACCTGTATAAGCCGGGGTGGGCGCAAGCAATTTAGTCAGTGGCGCTGACCAGCAACTGCCTTACCGGCGCAAAACTGCGGCGATGCGCTGGGCATGGGCCATGCTCACGCAGCAAACGTAAATGCAAGGCCGTGCCATAGCCTTTATGCGCATCGAAAGCATATTGCGGATACTGCTCGTGCAAGGCCATGCAGTCGGCATCGCGGGCAGTTTTAGCCAATATAGAGGCTGCCGAGATAGCCTGCACCAGGCTGTCGCCTTTGACTATGGCTTGCCCTGGCCCCGGCAAGCCTTTGGGCAGCCGATTACCGTCTACCAAGTATTGGCTTGCGCGCACCGACAAACCTTCGCAGGCGCGGCGCATCGCCAGCATGGTGGCTTGCAGAATATTCAGGGTATCGATTTCTTCTACGCTGGCGCTGGCCACACACCATGCCAAAGCCTGATCGCGTATGGCAAGCGCTAAAGCTTCACGGCGTTCGGCTTTCAAGGTTTTCGAGTCGGCCAGGCCGATAATGGGCCGATCGGGATGCAAAATGACCGCAGCCGCATAAACCGGCCCTGCCAAAGGCCCACGACCGGCTTCATCCACGCCCGCTATGCAAGCGTCTTCCTGAATACCCAAACCAAACAGATCAGCCTGCATGACGCGCCAGCTTAAGAATGACCTCGGCTGCCAAACCGGGGGTATCACGCAATAACGAGGCGTGCAATGCAGAAAAGCGTTGGTACAGGTCTTGGGCCAAAGCGGGGTCGGTCAGCGCTGTCCAGGTCGCCTCGGCCAGCTTTTCGGGCGTCGCGTCTTCTTGCAAAAGCTCGGGCACGGCAAAATCGTTAAGCAACACGTTGGGTAAGCCCACCCAAGGAAGCAAGGGCTTTTCTTGGCCTGACTTCCAAGCCATCAGACGACGCATCAAAGGGCTCAGCACGTACGAGATCACCATGGGTCGCTTGAAAAGCGCGGTTTCCAGGGTGGCAGTACCACTGGCCACCAAAACCGCGTCAGCAGCCTCCATGGTCTGCCAGGCGGCGGGACGCCCTGCTTCGCTATCCTGCTGCTGCAGCATATGCAGGTTTCGTACGGGAGTTTGCGCCAGCAACTGAGCAAACTGCTCGCGGCGCTGGGCATTGACCATAGGTACCAAAATCTGCAAATCAGGGTCTTGAGCTTGCAGTATCTGCACGGCGCTTAGAAAACGCGGTGCCAACAAGGCTACCTCAGAGCGTCGGCTGCCGGGCAAGACGGCCAGCACGCGTGCCCCGGTCGGCAGTCCCAGGCGTGTGCGAGCCCCCTCGCGGTCGGGCTGCATGGGAATGTCTTGCGCCAACGGGTGGCCGACATAGGTTACCGGTATGCCTTCTTTTTCGTAGATGGCTGTCTCGAAGGGAAACAGCACCAGCATGTGCGAAACCGCTTTGCGTATGGTGTGAATGCGCTCGTAGCGCCAGGCCCAAATCGAAGGCCCGACAAAATGCACAGTGGGAACCCCTGCCGCCTTCAACTGCTGCTCTAGGCGCAGGTTGAAGTCGGGAGCATCTATGCCTACAAAAACAGAAGGCGGCTGGCGCAGCCAGCGCGACTTTACATCGCCATAGGTACGAAGCAAGCTGGGTAAACGCTTGAGCGCATCGACATAGCCGAACACGGTCAAGGCATGCATGGGGTGCCAGCATTGCAAGCCCTGCTGCTGCATGGCGGGGCCGCCTATGCCTTCGCATTGAACATCGGGCATACCGGCCTGCAGGCCGCGCATAATACGCGAAGCCAGCAAATCACCAGAGGGCTCGCCCGCCACCATACCGATGCGACCGGCATTTGGGCCTAGGGTCATGCGCGCGCAATGCCTCGCGACGAGGCTTCAAGAAAATCAAGTAACACCTGAATGGCGTCGTGGGCGGCTGGAGTCGTTTGCTGCAGGCTACGCATTTGCTCGGTTGCTTGTTGCGTGGAAAGCTTGCGTCGGTACAGCATTTTGTAGGCTTCTTTAAGCGCCGAGACAACTTCGGGCGTATAGCCACGGCGTCCGAGGCCTTCGGAATTGATACCCACAGGGCGGAAAGGATCGCCCGCCCCTATGACATAGGGTGGAATATCCTGGCGTATGGAACTGGTGCCGCCTATCATCGAGTGAGCGCCTATGCGTACGAACTGATGCACAGCCGAGGAGCCGCCGATAATGGCCCAGTCATCGATATGTATATGGCCCGCCAGCTGCACATTGTTGGCAATGATGGTGTGGTTGGCTACCTGGCAATCATGGGCGATATGCACATAAGCCATGATCCAGTTGTCGTTGCCCACACGCGTCACACCGACGTCTTGCACCGTACCGGTATTGATGGTGACGTACTCACGCACCATATTGCCGTCGCCAATTTCGAGACGAGTGGGCTCGCCACCGTATTTTTTGTCTTGGGGCATGCCGCCTATAGAGCAAAAACGGTAAAACTGGTTGTTTTTGCCTATGCGGGTGTGGCCGTCAATGACACAATGAGGGCCGACTACCGTACCGCTCTCGATGGAAACGTCAGGCCCCACGAGGCTATAAGGCCCTACCTGAACATCCGACGCAAGCTGCGCGCCGGGCGCAATAATGGCCGTGGGATGTATGCGAGACTCCATCAGTCCTCCAGGACACGGATAGCGCACATCAGCTTGGCCGATGCGACTTCCTGGCCATCAACCAAGGCACGCGCGGAATATTTGCAAATGGCTTTGCTGATACGGTCAGCGGTGACTTCCAGGCGCAGTTGATCGCCCGGCACCACCGGACGGCGGAAACGTGCTTCGTCCACTCCCACCAGGTAATAAGCCAGTTTTTGGTCGGCAGCGTTGACTTGTTCGTTACCTTCGAACGAAAACAATGCCGCCGCCTGTGCCATGGCCTCGATGATGAGGACGCCGGGCATGACGGGATGGTGCGGGAAATGGCCTTCAAAAAAGGGCTCGTTTATCGTCACGTTTTTGATAGCGACGATGCTCTTGCCGGGTTCCATTTCAAGCACCTTGTCGACCAACAGCATCGGATAGCGATGCGGCAGTCGTGTCATGATCTCCTTGATGTCGAGCTTCATACCGTGGTTTTCCTGCTGGCGCCCAAGTTGGCGCCCAAATAAAAGTTAAGAATCTTTGGCCTGGCCTGCTGCGGGCCCGGCGTCTTCGAGGCGGCGCAGACGGCGGCGCAACTGCGCCAACTGCGGCAGCACCGCGGCATTGCGTTGCCAATCGCGGTGCTCGCCAAACGGGAATACGCCGGTATAGCGACCAGGTTTAGACACGTTGGAGGTGATGGCAGTGCCGCCCGAGACGTGAACGTCGTCTGCCAGCACAAGATGGCCGGAGATCATGGACGCGCCGCCTATCGTACACCGACTGCCGATCTGGGTGGAGCCCGCAACGCCGACGCAGGCGGCCATGGCGGTGTGATCGCCTATGACGACGTTGTGCGCAACCATGATCTGATTGTCGAGCTTGACGCCATTGCCTATGCGGGTATCGTCGAGGGCACCGCGATCGACGGTGGTGTTGGCGCCGATTTCAACGTCATCACCGATGACCAAGCCCCCTATTTGGGCAATCTTGGCCCAAGCGCCGGCTTGTTCGCCAGGCATGGGCGCAAAGCCGAAGCCATCAGCACCCAATACCACCCCGCTATGCAAAATGCTGCGGGCCCCGATGTGAACACCGTGATAGAGCGTTACCCTGGCGTGCAACAGGCTATCGGCGCCAATGACGCTACCCGCCCCTACGATACATGCCGGCCCAAGGCGGGTACCCGCAGCGATCACTGCGTCGGCTTCGATGACACAATGCGGGCCAATGCTGACACCGGCCTCGATGCGTGCTGACTCATGTATGACGGCGCTGGGGTGGATGCCGGTTGGCAGATTGGCGATGCGGTGGCGGTCGAACCATTGCGCCAGCAAGGCATACATGAGGTATGGCTGGCTGCACAACACGACATGCCAAGTGGGCGGCGTATTCGATAAGGCTTGCCAGGCCTCGGGCGTCAGTATGACGGCGGCGGCGCGACATTGGGCGAGCTGATCGGCCAACTTGGGATTGGCAAGAAAACTGATTTCAGTTTCGCCCGCATGAAGCAAAGAACCCAGCCCGCGTATGCGTGGCATGGGTTCATGAAAGGCAGCTATCTCGCAGTCGAGGCCAACAACGTTGGCCTCGCGCAAGAGTTCAGGCAAGAGCGGCGCCTCTGGGGGCGCCAACAACACCGGCATGAGGGCTCAACCGCCCAAAGCGCGCAGCACCTGGTCGGTGATGTCCACACGCGGGCTGACATAGACGGCGTCCTGGATGATCAGGTCGAAGCCTTGCTGGTCGGCGATCGTCTTGATGGCCGCATCGGCTTTTTCGAAGATAGCGGAGTATTCTTCGTTGCGACGACGGTTGTAGTCTTCTTGGAAGTCGCGACGTTTGCGCTGCAGGTCGGCGTCGAGGTCGGCCAGATCACGCTGACGCTTGACACGGTCGGACTCGGACAGGACAGGTGCGTCTTTTTCGAACTTTTGCACTTGGCTGCGAAGATTGTTAGCCAGGTTTTGCAGTTCTTGATCACGACGCTTGAATTCGGATTCCAGACGCGTTTCGGCCGATTTTGCAGGGCCGGAATCGCGCAGAATACGATCGGTGCTCACGAAGCCGATACGGTTGCTGCTCTGTTGAGCCACGGCTACGCTGGGCTGGGCAATCGCTGCGGCAAAACCGGCGGTCAGTGCCAGTGCCAACGCCAAGGCTCGAGGCGTAGCGCTTACCGTACGACCCAACGCGGAAACCTTGTGTACATAACTAGACTTCATGAAAAATCTACCTTGCGGTTAAGTGCAGATGAAAGGAGCATTGTGCCACTAAGGAAGCCCTGAGTAAATCGCACAGCCGACGCTGTGCATGCCCCTGTATTGGGGACAAGCACGGTGCCGGACAAAGGCTGGGGGCTTGCCTTAAGCATAAAAATCAGAAACCCGTACCAATTTGGAACTGGAAGGCCTGCTTGTCGTCGCCACG
>Ga0160490_100216_pt1 | contig 16552 bp, 16 predicted proteins | sample DIDnMG_7_FD_108210 | JGI IMG/M metagenome (GOLD analysis project Ga0160490, IMG submission 108210) | Enriched soil microbial communities from UW Madison campus, WI, USA - DID2934_E24_Lignin MG | ecosystem: Environmental > Terrestrial > Soil > Unclassified | place: USA: Madison, Wisconsin...
CGTAAACTGTCGTAATCTTCGAAGGGTTGATGTATCCAAGGATTGGTAGGCAGGTGCTGGACATAGTAGTCTGGCGTTACCTTGGAATGCCCTTTGCACCACAACACCGCTGTGCGCAGCTCGGTAATGGCGGGAAACTGCGTCTGTAAATGCTCGTTCACACGACTGAAGGTAAGGCCTGTGTCGACCATGTCGTCTACAAGCAACACTTTGCCGTCTAGCGTGCCGCGCGTAATGGTGATGAACTGGGCAATATCCAACGCACCCTGCTGCGTACCGGCAGCTTCGCGATAGCTACTGGTGGCAAGAATCCCCAGCGGCACATCAAAAATACGCGACAACACGTCTCCGACGCGCATGCCGCCACGCGCCAGACACACGATTTTATCGAACTGCCACCCCGACTCATGAATATCAAGCGCCAAGCGTTCGATGATGGCGTTGTAGTCGTCCCAACTGACCCAGAGGTCACGATCGGTGCTAGGTGGCAGGCTCATATGGCGCTCCGGTTCATCGTTAAATAGATGGACAAAATAATAAACCAGCCTGGGAATTAAAGGCCAAATGGATGACGCAACATGATGGTTTCGGTGCGCTCAGGGCCGGTAGAAACCATGTCTATAGGGGCATCGCAAACTTGAGCAATGCGCTCTAAGTACTGGCGCGCGTTAAGCGGCAGTTTGTCGTACGAAGTGACGCCGGCGGTGGTATCTTGCCAGCCTGGCAGCTCTTCGTAAACGGGCTCTACGCGGGCCACATCTTGAGCGCCGTAAGGCAGCAAATCAACAAACTCGCCATCAAGGCGATAGCCCACGCACAGCTTGACGGTTTCAAGCCCGTCGAGCACGTCAAGTTTGGTCATGCACAAGCCCGACACGCCATTCAAAATGATGGAGCGTTTCATGGCTGCCGCATCGAACCAACCGCAACGGCGAGCGCGGCCTGTCACCGAACCAAATTCTTTACCGACACTGGCCAAGCGCGCACCGACCTCGTCGTGAAGCTCGGTAGGGAATGGGCCAGAGCCCACTCGCGTGGTGTAGGCTTTGGCGATACCCAGTACGTAATTCAGACTATCAGGGCCCACACCCGCCCCGGCGGACGCGGCACCAGCCAAACAATTGCTGCTGGTCACGAAGGGGTATGTGCCGTGGTCGATGTCCAGCAATGCGCCCTGCGCACCCTCGAACAACAGGCGCTGACCGCCCTTTTGTGCCGCATGCAAAGCCTGGCTGACATCACCCACCATGGGTGCCAAAGCCTCGGCCCAAGCAGCTGCAGACTGCATGACGGCTTCGCGAGACACAGGTTCCGCGCCAAAATATTGGGTGAGCACAAAGTTGTGATAGTCGAGCACTTCGTCCAGCTTTTGCTCGAACTGATCAAGGCGCAGCAGATCTTGCACACGCAAAGCCCGACGAGCCACTTTGTCTTCGTAGGCAGGCCCGATGCCACGACCCGTCGTGCCGATCTTGCCCTCGCCCTTGCGACTTTCGCGGGCTTGGTCGATAGCGACGTGATACGGCAAAATCAGCGGACATGCGAAAGAAATACGCAGGCGGCTACGCACATCAAGACCCGCTTGCTCAAGCTCGGCAATTTCGTTTAGCAAGGCCTCGGGAGACAACACCACGCCGTTGCCAATGTAGCAAGTAACGTGGGGGTGCATGATGCCCGACGGTATCAGACGCAGAATCGTCTTTTGGCCGTTGATCCACAAGGTGTGGCCGGCATTGTGGCCGCCTTGAAAACGAACAACGCCCTGAGCCGATTCGGCCAACCAATCGACGATCTTGCCCTTGCCCTCGTCACCCCATTGGGTGCCAATCACTACGATGTTCTTGCTCATTTCTGACTTGGTGAATGTCGTGCCCGACGGCACTCCGGAAGTGAAAATACCCGCTTTGATATCGTGAAAGCGACCTGTGATGCCTAATGTAATCTGATCAGTGCGCCAGTTCGCGCACCTGCCAGCCTTGCTCACCCAGAACGAGTTCACGATCAATGTGGAACTCGTCGGTGCGGACGCTTTCGTCTGCACCAAACTGAATGACAACGTGACCTTCCTGACGCAGGGCCTGCAAGGCATGCCCGAGCGCGGGATCGTCTGCCCAAGGGGCTTTGATAGCGCGCGTAAGCGGCGGCGGAGGCAAACCCGTAGACAGCTTGCGAAGATCCAGGCTGAAACCCGTAGCGGCGCGTTCGCGCCCAAAAACCTTACCTATGCCGTCGTAGCGACCGCCGCGTACCAAGGCGTCGTGCCAACCTTCGGCATAAATGGAAAACACAACACCTGAGTGGTAACCGTAGCCGCTTCCCTTGTCGGCCAAGTCTATGCTGATGTCATAGCCAGGCAACACCCTGATAAGGGTTTGCAAATCGGCCAGCGCCGCCTGGATACGCGGCAAGGACGGAAGCACTTGCTGCGCACGGGCCAAGACGTCTGGACCCCCGTACAGAAAAGGCAAGGCCCGCAAAGCAGCCAAGGTATCGGCCCGCAAATCGGGCAGACTCGCACATAGGGATTCGATGCCCGGCGCGTCTTTGGTGCCCAACAACAACGCAAGCTCTTCTTCTTGTCCATGCAAGGCTGGATCGGCCTCAAACAGGGCCTGCAACACGCCCGGATGATTCAGGTCGAGGCGAGCCTGAGTCACACCCGCTTGCTTCACGCTTTCAAAGGCCATGCGTATGATTTCGATATCGGCCTCTACGCCGGGGTGCCCGTAGACTTCGGCACCTATCTGCAGCAACTCGCGATCGGACAACACATCGGCGGGGCGCGCATGCAACACCGCACCACAATAGCAAAGCCGCGTCACGCCTTCGCGATTAAGCAAATGGGCGTCGATACGTGAAATCTGGGGAGTGATGTCGGCGCGGACACCCAAGGTGCGCCCCGACAATTGATCAATCAATTTGCACGTACGAAGGCCCAGATCGCTGCCGGTTCCGGACAACAAAGAATCGAGGTACTCGACCAACGGGGGTGCCACGAGTTCGTAGCCATAGCTACGATATAAATCCAACAGCTTGCGCCGTAGCTCTTCTATGCGACGAGCCTCGGCAGGCAGGATATCGGCCAGATTTTCCGGCAATAACCAGATAGACATCAAACAGCCCCGAACAGGTCTTCAGTTACCCAAAAAGAAAGCGACTGGGGGGCGTAAGCCCGCCAATCGCTTGCGGTGTGTTTTCAACTTACGGCGTATTGTAGCGCGTTGCGCGCGCAAAACCAACCGCCGTACGCAGCCCCTTTAGGGCTTAACGGGCTCTGCCCCTTTCCAATAGCGGAAGAAATCGGACTCTGGGCTGATAACAAGCACATCGTCTTCGCCGCCGAAAGCACCATCGTAACCTTCCAGACTACGGTAAAAACGATAGAACTCGGGGTTCTTGCCGTATGCGTCAGAATAGATGGACGCCGCTTTGGCATCGCCCTCGCCTCGGATGCCTTGCGACTCGGCATAAGCCTTGGCCAGCAGCTCTTGGCGCTGACGATCGGCCTGAGCACGAATTCGCTCGCTATCAGCCGAGCCCGAAGCGCGCAGCCGGTTGGCTTCTTCCTTGCGTTCGGCTTCCATGCGCCTGTACACCGACTCGGAAATCTCGGGCACAAACTCGATGCGGCGCAAACGTACGTCGACGACTTCAACGCCCAAAGGCTTGGCGCGCTTGTCTACGTTTTCCAGCACTTCGGACATAATGGCCGCACGTTCGCTGGACACGACCTCTTTGACAGTACGCACGTTGACCGATGCGTTAAGGGCATCGCGAATCTGCGCGCCCAAGCGCTCTTCAGCCGCACGAGTATTGTCGCCGAAGGTGACGTAGAACTGGCGGGGATCAACAATACGCCACTTGACGAAAGAGTCGATCAGCAAGTTCTTTTTCTCGGCTGTCTGGATACGCTCGGGATCTTTGGTTTCTATGGTTTGCAGACGCTTGTCGAGGAAGACCACGTTCTGCAAAGGAGGAGGAAGCTTGAAATACAAGCCTGGCTCGGTAATGGTTTCTTTGACCTCGCCCAGTGCAAACACCAGGGCCGCGTCTTTTTCTTTGACGACGAATACGCAAGAAGACGCTACGACCAGCAGGACGACCAGGCCGATCAAGTAAGGCAACAATCGATTCATGACAGGCTCCGGTATTAGCGTGAATAGGGATTGGTGAGATCGCCGTTAGACGATGCACCAGAACCATACAGACTACTTCCGGAAGAACGCGGCGCTGGCGTACCAGTACCACCCTGCTGGACCTGCTTGGCACCGCCGGTGGCGGCGCGCTCGGCCTGCGCTTCTGGGCTGCTGTTTGCAGCTTCAGCCGCTACACGCCCGGCGATTTTATCGAGTGGCAAATACAGCATATTGTTGCCCTCGGCGGTATCCAGCAATACCTTGCCCGAACGCTGCAAGACGGAGTGCATGGTGTCGAGGTACATGCGGTCACCGGTGACTTCAGGCGCCTTCACGTACTCACCTTCTACACTCAGGAAGCGTGCGGTATCACCCTGAGCGTCCCCCACCACCTTGGCGCGATAACCCTCGGCTTCTTGAACCATACGGGCTACCTGACCTTGGGTTTCGGGCAGAACACGGCTGGCGTAAGCATTACCTTCGTTGATCAGGCGCTCGCGATCTTGACCTGCCTTGACGGCATCGTCGAACGCTGCTTGAACTTGCTCGGGCGGCTGTACGTTCTGGATAGCCACGGTACTGATCTGAATACCGGTTTTGTAGCGATCGAGAATCAGTTGCGCTGAACGCAACACGCGTGCGGCAATCTCGGTACGACCGGAATACAACACGGAATCCATGGGTTGCTGACCGACGACTTCGCGCATGGCGGTGTCTACGGCCTGGCGCACGGATTCGTCGGGATGCACCGTTTTGAAGAGATAGTCGGGCGCGCCTTCAGGATTCAGGCGATATTGCACAACGAACTGAACGTCAACGATGTTTTCGTCGGTCGTCAGCATCAGTGACTCGGGCAATACTTTATTGCGCACGCTACCCCGATAACCCACCTCGAAGGTGCGAAGCTGAGCAATATTGACGAGTTGATCGGCTTCTATGGGATACGGCATACGCCATTGCAGGCCGGGCGTCAGGGTTTTGACGTACTTACCAAAGCGCGTCACAACAGCTACCTGGCCTTCCTGCACGATGAGAAAGCCGCTAGCCAGCCACAGCAGCACCAATACCAGCAGGCCTACGACGAACATTTTGGGCGAGCCTTTAGGCAGCGAGGCACCACCACCCCCACCGCCTTGGCCGTTACCGCCACGCCCGCCTCGCCCAAAGACATTCCCTAGGCGATTGTTGAAATCTCTCCAGACTTCGTCTAGATCGGGCGAGCCCGGGCGGTTGCCAGTTGGGCGACGCGGCGGTTCGGAATCATTCTTTCCGCCGTTTTTACCCCAGCCCGGATCATTCAGGTTGTATATCTTCGACATCAAGCGCATCATCTCTCGCTAATTGACCGACTTCGACGATCGCCCCACGCAAACCATCCAGCCCGGCCCGCCCCAGGGCGCTAACAAATACTCGCGCAATGGTACCATGTTCATCGCGCTCGACTCGGGGCTCAAGCCCCACCATATCTATTTTGTTATAAACCGGAATCACCGGAATTTTATCGGCGCCGATATCAGTCAACACTTTATTGACTTCTTGAATGTGCTCATCGCGCTGTGGACTGGAAGCGTCGATCACGTGCAAGAGCAAATCGGCATGCACCGTTTCTTCAAGCGTGGCCCTGAACGCGGCAATCAGCGTGGGCGGCAAATCGCGAATAAAACCCACGGTATCCGACACCACGACTTGGCCCGCTCCCTCTATCCATAAACGACGCGTGGTGGTGTCCAGCGTAGCAAACAACTGATCTGCCGCATAGGCGCCCGCACGCGTCAAAGCGTTGAACAAAGTAGATTTGCCCGCGTTGGTGTAGCCCACCAAAGACACAGACAAAGCGCCTCCGCGTGCGCGCGCACGACGCTGCGTCACACGCTGGCGTTGAGCTTTGTCCAACCTTTCTTTCAGTGCGCGCACGCGATCCCCGATCATGCGCTTGTCCATCTCAAGCTGGGATTCACCCGGCCCTCGCATGCCTATCCCGCCGCGTTGGCGCTCCAGGTGAGTCCACATACGCGTCAGACGCGTGATCAGGTGCTGCAGCTGGGCTAGCTCAACCTGCAACTTACCTTCGTGACTTTTGGCGCGCAGCGCAAAAATATCCAGAATCAGTGCGACGCGATCCACTACCCGCAGACTGAACTCACGCTCTAGGTTGCGCTGTTGTGCGGGCGACAGAGGCTGGTCGAACAGCACCAGATCAACGTCGTGTTCGGCAGCCAGGGCTACCGCCTCTTCAAGCTTGCCTTTACCTATGAAATACTTGGCATCCGGACGATCACGCTTGACGCGAATGCTGGCCATGACTTGAGCACCAGCCCCCTCGGCAAGCATGACAAACTCTTCTGCATGAGCGGCGTAGTCGGCGTCGCCCATGTCCACGCTGATGATCAGCACCTTCATGACTTGTTTCCGGTCATAGAACGATCGTATGCCTGCCGCATAAAGCAAAGCACCCGCCCAGCCATGATGGCTGGCGGGTAGCTGTCATAAAACTTGAGCCCGCAGCTGCGCGCAAGCGGCTTATTCGTCAACTTCTTGCTGGAAGTTGACAGGACGCGACGGCACCACGGTAGAAATGGCGTGCTTGTATACCATTTGAGTAACAGTGTTTCGCAACAGGACCACGTATTGGTCGAAGGATTCGATTTGACCTTGTAGCTTGATACCATTGACCAAGTAGATGGATACGGGCACGTGTTCCTTGCGCAAGGCGTTCAGGAACGGATCTTGTAGTATTTGCCCTTTATTGCTCATTGGTTAGACTCCAATTGCGTTGTTATTGAAAACTGCTAAGAGGGATACTTTACAGGGTTTTCCCCCACTCCGCCATGCAAGCTTGGCGGTCAGTGCCATTATTTTGTCACCGAGCCCTTCTTGAGACTGCACAAACCACAGCAGGTTCCATGTTTCGGGAAAAGAAATTCCGCAGACCAGGAAAAATGGGCTGAAATGCAGGCCTGCGAAAAGCAATCAGGGCTTCAGAAGCTCGCGCAAGGCATCACCAAGACGCCGGCACTCTGCGGGCGTACCCACCGTTATGCGTAGAAAATTTTCTATGCGCGGCGCAGAGAAGCGACGCACCAAGATATGCTTTTGGCGTAGTGCTGCGGCAAGGTCGGCGCCTGCGTGCTGAGGATGACGGGCAAAAACAAAATTGGCCAAGCTGGGCAGCACCTCGAAACCCAGCTCGTTAAGGTCTTCGACCAGTGTTTCACGCGCTTGCATAATAGCTTGCCGCGTATGCTCGAAGTACTCGCGATCATTAAACGCCGCTGTCGCCCCAACCTGCGCAACGCTATCCAGCGGGTAGGAATTAAAGCTGTCTTTAACACGTACCAGGCCTTCTATAAGCTGCGGGCTGCCCAAGGCATAGCCCACGCGCAAGCCTGCCAGTGAGCGTGACTTGGAGAAGGTGTGAATCACCAGGATATTGTCGTGCTCGGCCAACAACGCCACCGCCGATTCGGCGCCAAATTCGACATAGGCTTCATCGACGACGATAAGGGTATCGGGCCGGCCTTGTGCCAGGCGCCGAATGTCGTCCAAAGGCAAAGTGATGCCGGTGGGCGCATTCGGATTGGCGAAAATAATGGCTGCAGGCTCTACGCCGAAATCAGCCAGATAGTCGTCAACTTCAATACGAAAATCGTCTGCCAAGGGGATCAACTTCTGAGGCACATCGTACAGCTGACTGTAGGTGCGATAAAAGCTGTAGGTGATGTCCGGCATCAACACCGGGCGCCCTGCCCTCAGGAAAAACCCATGAAACACGTGTGCCAAGACCTCGTCGGAACCATTACCGATGAACACTTGCTCGGGTTTCAAGCCCCAGCCATGTGCCAGCGAGGCCCGCAGTTCCGACGACTCTGGATCGGGATACAAGCGCAGGCCATCGTTGATGCAAGCTTGCATGGCAGCCACCGCCTTAGGCGATGGGCCGTAGGGATTCTCGTTGGTGTTCAGCTTGAGCAGATCAGCCACCTTAGGCTGCTCGCCCGGCACGTAGGGCAAAAGTTGCGCTACGTGATCGCTCCAGAAACGGCTCACTCAATCACCTTGGACATAAGGATTATGTGAAGATTTGAATTCGATGCGCAGAGGCGTGCCATCCAACTTGAACACCTCGCGGAATCGGGCTTCGAGATAGCGCTTGTAAGAATCCGACACCCCTTCGAGCGCATTGCCGTGCACCACGATGAGCGGCGGATTCTGCCCACCTTGGTGAGCGTAGCGCATCTTGGGCCGAAAAATGCCTTTACGCGGTGGCGGTTGCTGCGCCACAGCGTCGTGCAGCACGCGAGTTAGCCTGGGGGTGGAAAGCTTGGAAAACGCCGCCTTATGTGCGGCATTGACCGCGCGAAGCACGGCAGGGATGCCCTGCCCTTTCAGAGCGGAGATAGTGAGTATCTGGGCAAAGCTCAAGAAGCGCAGCTTGTGCTCGAGCTCTTTGCGCACGCGCTCTCGGCGCTCTGCCGAAAGGCCATCCCACTTATTGATCACCACCACCACGGCACGACCGGATTCGACAACGAAACCTGCGATATGAGCGTCCTGATCGGAAATATCGGCCTGAGCGTCAAGCAACAAAACCACTACGTTGCAAGCTTCGATGGCTTGCAAGGTTTTGATGACTGAGAATTTTTCTATGGCTTCGAACACTTTACCCCGCCGACGCAAACCTGCCGTGTCGATCAAGGTATAAGACTTGTCGCCTTTCTCGAAGGGTATCTCGATCGCATCACGCGTGGTGCCCGGCATGTCGAAGGCAATGACGCGCTCTTCACCAAGCAAAGCGTTAACAAGGGTAGACTTGCCCACATTAGGGCGACCGACAATAGCCAGTTTGATACGATGGTCGGCGACCTCTTCGGTCGCTTCTTCAGACTCAGCAGGCGCTTCTTGTTCGTTGCCTTCTTGCTCGACCTCATCGTCGGCAAGCACACTTGCTTGATCGGCGTAAGCGGCGCTGACATCGGGCAGGTGCGATAAGGCGTCTGCCATGAGTTCGCCCACGCCATCGCCATGCGAGGCTGAAATCGCGAAAGGCTCGCCCAAGCCCAGTTCGTGGAACTCCATGACTGAAGCAGCATGGCGCATGCCCTCGGCCTTATTGACGGCCAACAGCACTGGCCGACCGATACGACGCAACAAGGCGGCAATGTCATGGTCCTGCGCACTGATACCGGCACGCGCATCGACCAGAAAAATAATGACGTCAGCTTCGGCAATAGCCTGCTGAGTTTGGCGCGCCATCTCGACGACGACGCCCTCTTTAGCCACGGGCTCGAAGCCGCCGGTATCTACGACCAGATACGGACGGTCGCCCAAGCGCCCTTCGCCGTAGTGACGATCGCGGGTCAGGCCGGGAAAGTTGGCGACCAACGCCGCCCGCGAACGGGTGAGACGGTTGAAGAGCGTGGATTTGCCAACGTTGGCGCGCCCAACCAGCGCGACAACGGGTTTAAACGTGGTCTGTTTCAATTCACACCAATGAGTGCCAAGTTACCACTGCCGGTTTGCACCAGCACGCCACGATCAGTGGCCAAAGGTGGAGAGACGATGGCGCCACCGCCTAGCTGGGTACGGCCCAGCAGCGCGCCATCAGTACGTGCCAGCACGTGAACATAGCCTTGATAATCGCCTACCAGTATGCCGGGCGCCACGACCGCAGGAGAGGTCAGGCGTCGATTACGCAGATCGGCCTGGCTCCAGGTGGGCTCGCCTGTTTCAATTTGGAAAGCATGAACCACGCTGGTTTGATTGGCGGCGTAAACATTGACGCGATCACTGCCCAAACCGGTCGTGCTGGAAAAAGGCTGCTCCCAAAGGGGGTAACCGCCCTGCGCAACGTTAAAGCAAGTGATGTTACCTTGATACGCCACGCCGCAAAGTATGGGGCCTTGCGCCTGGGGTTCGCCGACGATGTCGCTGATGCGCTCAAGGTCGGTGGCACCGCGAGAGACCGAGACGATGCCCTCCCATTGTACGGAGCCATCTTGGGCACCAATCGCAATCAGTCGGCCATTGGGCAAGCCCGATATGACCAGACCTTCGATGATGATCATGCGCATATTGGTCTTGAGCGCCAAAGCGGGCCCGGGCCGCTGGACGTTCCAGATAGCCTCGCCGGTTTCTGCGTCGAAGGCCTGGATGCGATAATCGCTGCTACGCACGACAACTACGCCAGCGCCAACCGCAGGGGGAATATCTACCCGACCGGTTGCGCGCGTACGCCATTTTTCGTTGCCATTATCGTCAAAGGCAATGATGGAACCATCGACTGCCGCCACAGCGGTTGTCTGGCCATCGCTACCCACACCCGCAGAGAGGTCGGGCGATATATTGGCCTGCCACTGAATCGCGCCGCTGCTTAAGTCTACCTTGGTCACCGTGCCATTAGGCGTGGCAGCATAAGCCCAGCCGCCGGCCACAGCTGGCGCGAAACTACTACCACTGCCCCGGCCTACGGAAGCCGTCCAGATGACATTTACCGATGCGCCTGGCGCATATTCGGTAAGCGGACTGGGCTCATAGCGTGCATCTTTGGACGAAAACATGCTGCAACCCGCCAACGCCGCCACCGTGGCGCTCAGTGCCAGGTTCCGTATGACACGCAAGGGTCGATGAATACGCTTGGACATCAGATCAGGCTCCACGGCTGGCATCGAGTTTAAGTTCGATAACGGATTGCAAGGGATCGTTTTTTAGACCAGCCATGGCAGCTTCCCAGGCCGTGCGGGCTTCTTCCATCTTACCCTGTGCGGCAAGCACGTCGCCACGACGATCATCAAAGAGCGCCACGAAGGCTGCGGGGGGGTTCTGCAGCTGGGCTAAAGCCTCATCGTACTGCGATTGCGCCATGAGCAGACTAGCCAAGCGCAGTTGCGCCACGGGCACCAAAGCGGAATCTTTGCCGTTCTTGACCAGCCATTCAAGCTGCTCGCGCGCCGCATCGGGTTCACCCCGGGCTTGCAGGACTTGAGCCGCCACCAGCACCCCTCGGGAGGTATAACCCGAAGAAGGAAAGTCGGCACGTAAAGTAGCGCTGGCAGCCTTGATCCTGCCTACCGCATCTTCATCCTGCTCGGCTACAGCGGTTTCAAGCGCTTCAAAATAGCCCATGGCTTGGGCTGCCTGATGGTTTTGGTACCACTGCCAGCCTCTCCAGCTCGCCAAAACGGCAACTGTCACACACACAATAACGACGCACAGAGTACCGTAGCGGTCCCACCATGCCTTGAGTGCGTCGAGCTTCTCCTGTTCTTCTAGATCGTATGCCATGCTTTTATTTAAACCTTTTGCTTACATCTGGATTGCAAAAATTCTACCAGTTGACCGAACGGTATCTCTTGCTGCTGCTCTTGGCTGTCGGCTTGTTCTTGACGCAGCCATTTCACACTGGCGCGTCCGCTCTGCAGCTCTGCGTCCCCCAAGATAACCGCAGCTGCAGCGCCGCTGAGATCGGCGCGTTTGAACTGAGCCTTGAAACCAGAGGGACCGGCATGCACCATGACCTTGAGCCCAGCGTCGCGCAGAAGCTCAGCCAAACGCATAGCCTGCCGCTGGGCCGCTTCGGACTGATGGACGAAGTAGACATCACATTCAGCCGGCACATCGTAGCTAGCGTCTTGCTCCCAGAGGTCAAGCAAACGCTCCATGCCGATGGCAAAACCTACGGCAGGGGCCGGCTTGCCGCCCAACAACTCTAGCAAGCCGTCATAACGACCGCCGCCACATACCGTGCCTTGGGCCCCCAGTCTGTCGGTTGTCCACTCGAAAACGGTCAGGTTGTAGTAATCGAGCCCACGCACCAGACGCGGGTTGAGCGTGTAGCTGATGCCGGCGTCGTGCAAGCGTTCGCAAACACCATCGAAATGCGCGCGCGATTGTTCGCCCAGAAAGTCAAACAGACGCGGCGCGCTGTTGGCCATTTCTTGCATGGCGGGGTTCTTGGTGTCTAGCACACGCAAGGGATTGGTGTGCATGCGTCGACGCGCCTCTTCGTCAAGTACGTCGATATGGGTTTCGAGGTGCGCGACCAAGGCTTGTCGATGAGCGGCACGCTCTTCGGGCAAGCCCAGCGAATTCAGTTCGAGGCGAACGTCTTTCAAACCCAAAAGCTTCCACAGACGCGCCAACATCAGAATCAACTCGGCATCAACGTCCGGCCCGGCAAACCCCAGGGCCTCGACGTCGATCTGGTGAAACTGCCGATAGCGCCCACGCTGGGGCCGCTCGTGACGGAAAACCGGGCCCATGGCATAGACACGCTGTGGGCGCTCGTACAGCAGGTTGTGCTCTATCGTGGCACGCACCATACCGGCTGTAAATTCGGGCCGCATCGTCAGCATGTCGCCGTTAAGCGCATCGGTAAACGAATACATTTCTTTTTCGACGATGTCGGTGACCTCGCCTATGCCGCGTGCAAACAGGCGCGTGTGCTCGAGTACAGGCGCCCGCAAATTGCGGTAACCGTAGGCTGCCAGCCAATCGCGCACGATGGCCTCCAGGTGCTCCCAGCGCGCGCTTTCGCCCGGCAGGATATCTTTCATGCCGGTAATGGCACTGACTTTCTTGAACGACTGCTGTTGACTCATGGGGAAGGAGATAAATCCGTGGGCGCCGCCTGGCCTGAACCATAACGACGTTCGATGTAATTTTCCACGATGGTCTGGAACTCTTGTGCAATGCCGTCGCCTTTCAGCGTCAGCACACGTTTGCCATCAATGAAAACAGGTGCAGAGGGGATTTCACCGGTACCTGGCAGACTAATCCCGATATCGGCATGGCGGCTTTCTCCCGGCCCGTTGACGACGCAGCCCATGACGGCCACGTTCATACTTTCGACCCCGGGATAACGCGTGCGCCAGATAGGCATTTGATCGCGCAGATAGGACTGAATACTGTCGGCCAGCTCTTGGAATACCGTGCTGCTGGTACGACCACAACCAGGACAAGCCACCACCATGGGCGTAAAGGCACGCATACCCATGGTCTGTAGAATTTCCTGGGCTACTACCACTTCTCGCGTGCGGTCGCCACCCGGCTCGGGCGTGAGAGAAATGCGTATGGTGTCGCCTATGCCCTCTTGCAGCAGAACGGCCAGCGCGGCGGTAGAGGCCACGATGCCTTTACTACCCATGCCGGCTTCGGTAAGCCCCAAATGCACGGGATAGTCGCAACGTCCGGAGAGTTCGCGATAGACGGTGATAAGGTCTTGAACGTGGCTGACTTTGCAAGAGAGCACAATAGCATTCCCAGCCAAGCCTAGGCTTTCAGCACGCTGCGCGTTGCTGATGGCCGATACAACCAGCGCTTCGCGCATGACAGCCTGCGCCGGCCAAGGTTGGGCGCGCCGCCCATTCTCGTCCATCATGCGGGCCATGAGCTCTTGGTCCAGGCTGCCCCAGTTGACCCCTATGCGCACAGGCTTTTCGTAACGACAAGCCACTTCTATCATTTGCGCGAAATTGTCTTCGCGTTTTTTGCCGCCGCCCATATTGCCAGGGTTGATGCGGTACTTGGACAAGGCCTGGGCGCACTCTGGAAACTGCGTCAGCAGTTTATGGCCGTTGTAGTGGAAATCGCCCACCAAAGGCACATGAACCCCCATGCGATCAAGCTGCTCGCGTATGGCTGGCACTTCGTGCGCGGCTTCCGGCGTATTCACGGTAATCCGCACCAGCTCGGAACCCGCCAAGGCCAACTGCTTGACCTGTATGGCCGTCGCCACCGCATCGGCGGTGTCAGTGTTGGTCATGGATTGCACCGCAACGGGCGCGTCGCCACCGATGGCAACTATCTTGTCGCGCCAAACTATCTTGGCCTGACGAGTGAGTCGGCGCGGCGTAGGCCCATGGCTAACGCCGGGCAGGCAGGCACCTGCGGAAGACAACATGTCATTCATGGCTGCAAAGCGTCATTGAACCATTGAGAGACCAGCCAGGACTCTGGCAGCCAACCACGGTCAAGCGCATAGAAAAGGACCATCAACACCAGCACCAAAACGATGAACATCCAGCCCCAACTACCTCGGCTGGAGCGCGGTTTTTCCATGGAACCCATGGATCGCGCAGCGGGACTGGAAGCCAGTGTCTGGTGCGAAAGATGACCTTGCTGAGTACTCGCATCCAGCAAGATCGCCAAAGCCTCAGCGTCGGTTTCTAGAAGACGAGCGTAATTTTTGACCAAACCGCGCAAGGGCAAGCCCTTGGGTAAGGCCTGCCAGTTCTCGGCCTCCAGGGCTTCGATCTGACGAGGCGAAAATTTCAAACGGGCTGAAACAGCCGCAACACTAAGAGATTTGCTTTCGCGCAGGCTACGCAGCGTAGGCCCCAGCCCTTGAGGTGCCGCCGGGCCTAATGATGACGCAAGGGTGTCGTCCTGCTTCATGCGTGTTCCTGACGAAGTGTGATAACCCCCAACCCCCGACGCTGCTCAACGCGGGTGCGGTCTTGGATATCGCCAGCCAACTGCCCACATGCAGCGGCTATATCATCGCCGCGCGTCTTGCGCACCGTGGTGATCACGCCACCTTCCATCAGGCGATTGGCGAACTGGCGCACTCTTTCAGAGGATGAGCGTTTGAGCCCGGACTGCGGAAAGGGATTAAATGGAATCAGATTGAACTTGCAACGCACCTGACGTGCAATCGCCAGGAGTTCGTTGATGTGCTGGTCGTGGTCGTTGACACCCTCAAGCATGATGTACTCGAAAGTGACGAAATCGCGAGGCGCATACTCTAGGTAGCGATTGCAGGCAGCGATGAGCTCGGCCAGCGGGTGCTTGCGGTTCAATGGCACCAACTTGTCGCGCAAAGCATCGTTAGGCGCATGCAGCGAAACGGCAAGCGCGACAGGACAGTCGCGCGCAAGGCGGTCCATCATGGGTACAACACCAGAAGTGGACACCGTGACGCGCCGGCGCGACAAGCCATAGGCATCGTCGTCAAGCATGAACTTCAAGGCAACAACAAGGTTGTCGTAGTTGAGCAGGGGTTCGCCCATGCCCATCATGACCACATTGCTAATAACTCTTTCAGGGGCTTGAATAGCCCCTGTTTGATCACCAAGCCGCGCTTGCGCAGGCTCGGCTTGCAGCATGCGGCGCGCATGCCACAGTTGGGCAATGATTTCACCCGCATTGAGGTTGCGGCTGAACCCCTGATAACCCGTAGAGCAGAACGGACAGCCCACCGCGCAACCCGCTTGACTGGACACGCAAAGCGTACCGCGATCGTCTTCGGGAATAAAAACGGTTTCAACGGCGTTGCCGCCGCCCACATCGAAAAGCCACTTGTGGGTGCCGTCTGTCGAACGCTGCTCAGTACTGACCGCAGGTGCCTGAATAATGCAACTTTGCGCCAGTTTCTGACGAAAATCCTTGGCCAGGTCGGTCATTTCGTCGAAGTTGTCGACCCCGCGCTGGTGCATCCAGCGCTTGAGTTGACGCGCCCGAAAAGGCTTGCCGCCCCACTGAGCCACCAGCGCCGCCAATTCGGCGTCGCTAAGGCCCAGCAGATTGATAGGGGTGGCGGTTTGCATAACGGGCTCTTCTAGAACTTCAAGACCTGGCACTACCGGCATTAGCGGCTGTAAACCTGGCTGGCGGGAAAGAAGTAAGAGATCTCAACGGCAGCGGTTTCAGCGGCGTCGGAGCCGTGCACAGCGTTAGCGTCGATGCTATCGGCAAAGTCGGCGCGAATGGTGCCGGGCTCTGCTTTCTTGGGGTCGGTTGCGCCCATCAGGTCGCGGTTCTTTTGGATGGCGCCTTCGCCTTCGAGCACTTGCACGAAAACGGGACCGGAAATCATGAACTCGACCAGATCCTTGAAGAAAGGACGCTCTTTATGCACAGCGTAGAAGCCTTCGGCTTCGGCGCGGGACAATTGCTGCAGGCGAGCAGCGATGACTTTCAGACCAGCCTGCTCGAAGCGGGCGACGATCTGACCGATAGCGTTCTTGGCGACGGCGTCGGGTTTGATGATGGAAAGCGTGCGTTCAATTGCCATGAGAAGTCCAAAAGTAAAAAAACAGCCCTTGTTTCTTGGTTTTGGCCATGACCTGGACTTTTGGTTCCGCCCTGAGGGGCCGGCACCGCCCGCCAAGCAGGCCAACTAGCTAAACCTTAAAGGATCAGCCAGCCTTTACCAATAAATTTTCCAATAAAAACAAAGACTTCAACAAAGTTTTCGGTAACCCGGCATTTTAGCACGCCCATGCGACTGCGCTCCATCATAAAATGGTGGGCTTGTCTGAAAGTTTTCCGGCCTTTTCGGCTGCCCCTACTCTTTTGCCATGACCACTGAATCCGACGCAACCGCCTCCGCCCAACTGTCCAAGAGCTTCGACCCCCAAGAAATCGAAAAACGCTGGTATGCGTATTGGGAGTCCAAAGGCTGCTTCAAAAGCGGCCAA